>LULY01000016.1_pt1 | contig 25520 bp, 35 predicted proteins | sample 730031 | NCBI WGS metagenome assembly LULY01 (sample SAMN03860277, study PRJNA289734) | marine metagenome | biome: seawater column; feature: ocean; material: water; isolation source: Red Sea water column Station 91 - depth 200m | place: Saudi Arabia: Red Sea | collected 2011-10-15 | depth 200 m
AGAAAATGACGAGTTAGAAATTGATACTAGTAAAAATGAAATCAAGAATATTACAAAAAATGAACTTTATTCCATGAAACCATTCCCAGATCTTATTAGTAAAATTATATCAGCTGGCGGTATTTTCAAATACAAACCATAAGAGTAACCAATCTGATTGATCAATATGTCTGACTCGATTACCTCTGAACTGTTGCAGAAATGGGTGAGTGCAGTAAAAGGCGGTGACCCAAAGCAAGTTACAGATCTTTATCACGAAGATGCAATCCTATTGGGAACATTTTCCAATAAGGAAAGGATTGGACATACATTAATTCTTGAATATTTTGAGAATCTCCTAAAATCTCCAGTTGAAGTGGAGATTGTATCTGAACATTTCTCTAAAGAAATGGGGTTTTCTGTAAATTCTGGTCTTTACAACTTTGTAACAGGTGGTAAAACAATCAATGCGAGATTCTCATTTGTCTATCAGAATCCAGGTAATGGTGTATGGAAAATTATTTCACATCATTCTTCAGTAATGCCTGAAACTTGAAAACTTTCTAACGATATGATTTTTGTTTTCTTCTTCTAGCGCCAGGTCCACCAAATTTCTTTGGTTCCTTTCTTCTTGCGTCACCACTAATAAGATATTTAGCGCTCGTGTTATGGCAGTGGCTGCAGCATATGATTGACCCATAAAACCACCTCCGCTAACTCTAACTGAGATATCAATTTTATTTCTTATTTCTCCAGAAATTTCAAGTGGAACCAAAATCACTTCACGTGCCATCTCTGGTTCTATCATATCTATTGGTACATTGTTTACTCTAACTTTTCCTACCCCTTTAGTGATGTAAACATGAGCATTGGCAGTTTTTCTTGTCGCGAAATAAATCTCAGTTTTTACAACCATTAATTCCACCCAACATACCTACCAAGTTCTCCCACGCTCGTATACAACGCACTTGGTTTTCTAATCTTTGTTTTTTCAAGCTGTATTTTTCCTAATGGTTTTACATTTTTTGGGACTCCAATATACACTCTAAGCCTACTAAGTGCTGCCTTACCTGACGGTTTATCTCTTGGTAACATTCCTCTTATCATCCTACTGATAATCGTATCAGGTTTACGTGGATGAAATGGGCCGTGTTTTGGATGTAAAATACTTGATATTTTTAGGAATTGTTTGTATTCACCAACGATATTTTTCTTTCTACCACTAATCATAATTTTTTCTGAGTTTACCACTGTGACCCTATTTCCTTCAAGTAGTAATTTTGCAACATTAGATGAAAGTCTTCCAGCAATATGATCTGTTGCATCTATCACTATTGGTCTGCTGGTTTTGTCAACAAGTTTTTCTTTTGGTTTAGCTGCAGGTTTTGGTTTAGCTACAGGTTTTGGTTTAGCTACAGGTTTTGGTTTAGCTACAGGTTTTGGTTTAACCAAAAATTATTACACCTTTTCCAGTTGGATATTTTTTAATCATGTCAGAGTAAGTCATAATCTTTCCTCCATTTTGAATTATCTTATTTGCCGCACTTGTAGATATTGAAAAGGAACATAGTGTAATTTTGTGAGATATGCTACCAGTTCCAAGCACTTTGCCAGGTACAAAAAGAACATCGTTCTCTTTTGTGGTCGTGTTTATTCTTGTCAAGTTTACAACTCGTCTTGACGATGGTTTTAAAGCAAGATCTGCCAGCCTAGACCATATAGGCGCTTCATTTTTCTTTGAGGCTTGTTTAAGATCCTTGATCATGTGAAAAACTATTTGGTTAACCAATAGATTAATGCGCTTTCTAACCCAAATATAACAGTATGACTATTATTCTTTCAAGTTAACAAGAATTTCTTTGAACTGTTCTAGTCTTTTAGAAAGTTCTTCAATTCCAGCTAGAATTATCTGCTTTGGTTCAAGAGAACCAGTAGTTTCAACAGTTAAAATGTACTCATCGTCTTTGTCAGTATTTGTAAGTGTTGATATATTTGCTGAATTCCATTTGGCATGTTCCGTTCCCCTACCAAGTCGTGCATATGCTTCAAGTTTAATGCGTTGTCCAGGAGCTAAATATGCAATAGGGATTTGATTAGAAACTGGTTTTACAACTTGATCCTTTGATTCAAGTTCTGCAGATGTAACCATTATTGTATTTTCTGCAGCCTCTGAATCAAGAACTAACATCACTCTGGAATCCGATTCATCTAATCCATTAAGTTCTGTTTTGAGAGGAATCATACCCAATGTATGGGTTAAACCCTCATCTGGTAAAACAGACGAATTTGTTATTATATCTACAGTATCTATGGCAAAAACTGGAACACCATTAAGACAAATTCTTCTTAGTGCATTAGCATGATGTAGTGAAATACCTTTAAGCTTGATGGAAATTTTGTTATCTTCTTTAGTAATAATCTGAATAGAGGGCAAACTTATTAAAAAAATTCTAAAATCCAAATAAAAATCTAGCTGGGATATCTATAGATTAATATCAATTCTGGTAGTAGCAGTACCATGTCAGATAAATTAACAGTAGTAAAATACTCTTTTGAAGGCGAAAAATTTGAGATATTGGTTAAACCTGATCCAGCACTTGACTATAAACTTGGAAAAATAAAAGATATTAGTTCCGTTCTAGTTTCTGATGAAATATATCAGAATTCAGGTAAGGGTACTAGAGCATCGTCTGAAAAATTACAAAAGGCATTCAAAACAGAGGATGCCCTGATTATCGCAGAAAAAATATTACAGAAGGGAGATCTTAATTTAACAACTGAGCAGCGCCGCAAGATGACTGCAGAAAAACGAAAACAGTTAATCACATTTATTGCAAAGACATTTGTTGATCCGCGTTCTCATTTACCTCACCCACCTCTAAGAATTGAACAGGCTATGAGTGATGCTCGCACAAGTATTGATCCTTTCAAAAGTGTTGAGGAACAAGTCAAAGACATTGTGGAGGGTCTACGTTCTATTATTCCATTAAAATCAGAAAATCTTTTGTTAGGAATTTCTGTTCCTGCTCAATATGTAGCAAAGTCTTATTCTGTACTAAAGTCAATAGGCATTTTGAAAAAAGAAGATTGGCAGACAGATGGATCTTTGAAAGCAATACTAGAAATACCAGCCGCAGCAAGACCAAACATGATAGATAGATTAGGCGCAATAACAAAAGGCACTGCATTTGTTGAGGTTTTAAAATGAGTGAAAGCCAATTTGTTCTTCCAGGTGATGTTATTGTTACAGGTGATTATAGACCGGAACAAAATGTTATACTTGATGGCGACAGACTAATGTCTACAGCAGTTGGATTTTCCGAAATAGAAGACAACTTGGTTACTGTAACTCCTTTGACTGGATTATACACTCCAAAAACTGATGATTTAGTTATTGGCAAAATTGTGTCACATAATGCATTATCATGGGAAGTTGACATAAATTCTTACTATTCTGGTATTCTCACAGCATTTGACATATTTGGAAAAGATTATTCGGCATCTAGGGATGATCTTTCTTTAAAATTAAACACATGTGATGTTATTTTGGCTAGAATTGCAAACGTAGGTTCTAGAGATCCTTTACTCACTATTATTGGTGAGAATCTGGGAAAGATTGATTCTGGAGAATTGGTCAAAATCTCGCCCACTAAAATCCCTCGTCTTCTTGGAAAACACAAATCTATGATACAAAGCATCGAAGAATCTACTAATGTAACCATTACGGTTGGTCAAAACGGTTTTATTATTTTAAAATGTGATGATTCTGCAGGTTTACAAAAAGCTATTGCATCTATCAAAATGATTGGTATGACACATGATGATGCTACTCTTGAAGAAAAAGTTCAAAATATTTTAGATGGAAACAATTGAAAAAATTCGAATCTAAAAAGCGGCATGTTCTCCCAGGTGATTTTATTACCACTGCACCACTTAGGTTACGGGATAATGTCGTATTAGAAGGAAAACGAGTTATTGCAACGTCTATAGGATTATCTGATGTTTCTGCTGACAGTGTCAGAGTAATTCCACTAACCGGTGTATACCTGCCAAAAATAGATGACTTGGTAATAGGTACGATTCAATATATTTTTGGTAATTCTTGGTTTGCAGATATTAATTCATGTTATCAGGGAATGCTTTTGGGTCAGGACGTATTTGGAAGAGGTTCATATCCTACCACAAGTGAAATGAAAGAGAGACTTGATAATGGTGACATTATCTATGCAAAAATTGCAAATTCTGATAGACAGCGTGAACCTTTGATTTCAATTGCAGACCAAAGTTTGGGAAAGATTGATTCTGGAGAATTGGTCAAAATCTCGCCCACTAAAATCCCTCGTCTTATTGGAAAACACGGATCTATGATACAAAGCATCGAAGCATCTACTAATGCAACCATTACGGTTGGCCAAAATGGCTTAATTGTTGTGTCCTGTGACGAAACAAATGGATTATTAAAGGCACTTGCGGCAATTCGGATGGTTGATGAGCAAGCACATCTTGTTAATTTGACTGATAAAGTGAAAAAAATGTTAGAATCTGATGGTGTATAATTAATGGGCGGAAGAGAAGCTAATGTAGTATTACTTGACGAAAATGGAATTCGTTCTGATGGACGTAAGGTAAATGAAACAAGAAAGGTTACCATAAAAGCCGGAGTATTAAAAAACGCTAGTGGTTCCGCGTATATTGAATTTGGTGGAAATAAAATACTTGCTGGTGTTTTTGGTCCTAGAGATGTTCATCCAAAACACATGTCAAATCCCGACACGGGAATTTTAAGAGTTAGATATCACATGGAGCCTTTTTCTGTAGGTGAAAGAAAAAAACCGGCTCCGTCACGACGAGAAATAGAGATCAGTAAAGTTATCAAAGAAGCGTTAGAGCCTGCTGTAATGCTTGAAAAGTTCCCTAGAACTGCAGTTGACGTGTTTCTTGAAGTACTGCAGGCAGATGGCGGAACAAGATGTGCTGCGTTAGATGCAGCATCAGTTGCATTAGCAGATGCAGGAATTCCAATGAGGGATTTAGTGTGTGCGTGTGCTTCAGGAAAGGCTGCTGACGCTTTAATTCTTGATGTTAATAATGAAGAAGACCAAGCTGGACAAGCAGATATGCCAATAGGTTATATGCCAAACTTGGGAAAAATCACACTCTTACAATTAGATGGTGTCCTTACTGCGGATGAATACAAAAAATGTATAGAATTAGGCTTAGAAGGTTGTAAACAGGTATATGAAATACAGAAAAACGCATTGCGTGAAAAATATTTTTCGAGTGGTGATAAGGACTAATGGCAAACCTTTCAATCATAGACAAACTCAAAAGATCTAAAATTCTAGATTTACTACAAGAAGGAAAAAGAATTGATGATCGTGCACTAGACGAACCTAGACCTTTGGTTATTGATATTGGAGTTATACCACATGCTAATGGCTCTGCACGGGTTAGATTGGGTGATACAGAAATTGTATCGGGAATCAAAGTTCAGCCTGATAGACCTTTTCCTGATATGGGTGACAAGGGGATCTTTATGTGTACAGCAGAAATTCTTCCATTAGCTCATCCAAGTGCAGAAACCGGTCCTCCTCAACCAGATGTGATAGAGTTAGCAAGAGTGGTTGATAGGGGAATACGCGAAAGCGGTATGATTGATCTATCACAGTTTGTTTTAGAGAAAGACAAATCTGTCATTGGTTTATTCGCTGATAGTGTAGTAACTGATCATGATGGTAATCTGTTTGATGCATGTTCATATGCTTCGGTTGCTGCAATTATTACATCAAAGATCCCAAAATGGGAAATGAAAGATGATATACCTGTTTTAATAGAGAATCAAGAATCGGATGCACCAATTACCACCATTCCAATATCTGTTACAATGGGACGAATTGGTGAATTCATAATTGTAGATCCAAATATTGATGAATGGGGATGTCTTGATGCTAGAATAACAATTACTACAAACTCTGATGGAAATATTGTAGCGCTTCAAAAGGGCGGAAGTGATGGATTTACGTTTGAGCAACTCGTTAAATGCTCTGAATTATCCATCGCAGTTGGTAAAAAAATCAGAGAGACTGTAAAACAAGCAACAGAAGGAGGTCAATAAATTGGTGAAAAAGAAGGGTTCCTTTAAAGGTCTTGGCGCAAGATACGGCATAAAACCGAGAAAAAAATACAGTCGGGTCCACGAAATTCTAAAATCTAAAAGAAAATGTCCTGAGTGTGGCTCCACACAATTTGGCAGACAGGCTGTAGGCATATGGTGTTGTAAAAAGTGTGAGTTTAAGATAGCAGGTTTTGCCTATGACGTCAAGATTTAATGCCAAAATTGAAGTAGATGCAGAAGAAAAAACAAATGCAGTTTTTGATTCAGTTAATATTGATAACAAATTCTATCCCGAAAATCCAACCAAAACAGAGATGTTTTGTGACGATAAAATTACAATACTAATTGAATCTGACCAATTGGCACAAATGCGTGCAAATCTTAACTCCTCAATTCGTCTTATTCAGACAAGCTATGACTCGATTGAATCAGTAGATATATAATTAAAATGATTTTTTAATCGTCATATGTCTTCCAATCCACAAATCCCTCCTTTAGTGCAAGAACATCTAGCAAGATTGCAGCAAACACAACAGAACTTTCAATCCATTATGATGCAAAAACAACAGTTAGAATCAGAAAAACTTGAAACAGAAAAAGCACTAGAGGAATTGAAAAAGGCAAGTGACGATGAATCCGTTTTCAAACATGCTGGAACCATCATGATAAAATCTAACAAAAAGGATCTTATTGACGAACTTGAAGAACAGGTGGAACTGGCAAAAACTAAAGCTTCCCTTTTGGTTAAACAAGAAGAGAGATTGAAAACTACTCTAAAAGAACAGGAAACGAAAATTCAGGAAATGATGAAAAATCCCTCTACAAACACTAAACCACCAAAATAACAACTTTCCAAGAAAATATTAATCAAAAAACATATCATTTTTTGTGAATTTAAAGAATCTGCGTATAGTAGTAGATGAAAGAGAAAAAAAAAGTGGTATACCAGACCTTTTAAAGGGAATCGGTATCAATTTGGAAATAAAAACACTACCAATTGGTGATTACATTGTTGCACCTGAAACTGTAGTTGAGAGAAAAACAATTTCTGATTTGGTTTCATCAATCTTTGACGGCCGTTTATTTGATCAATGTAATAGATTGAAAGAACATTATCAATTTCCAATTTTACTAATTGAAGGAAATATAGACGAAGTAGAAGAATTGACAGAAAATTCACTTGTATTTTATGGCGCAATTTCATCTATTGCACTTGATTTCAAAATTCCAGTAATTCATACACCTAACGCTTCTCATACAGCCAAGTTGTTGATGTCTATGTGCTCAAGAAAGGATGCAAGTAAGGGTCCATTTATTAAAAAAATTAGAAAATCAAATGATGTGCAAAAACAACAACTTTCCATATTGTGTAGTTTACCTGGCGTAGGAGAAAAAACTGCCATACGTATGCTGGAAAGGTTTGGAACACCTTTGAGGGTGTTAAGCTCATCAACTACAGAACTTTCCAAGGTTGGTGGTCTTGGTGAAGCTCGTGCTAAAAATATAAAAAAAGCATTACAAACACAAAGTAAGCATTTGAAAAAAACTAGTCAGAAAACACTTCGTGACGTATGAATTAATTCTTCATTGGTTTTCTTTTTAATCTATTTCCACACCTAGGACATTCTGTAACTTTAGAAAAATCTGTTTTACATCCCGGGCAATAATACTTCCAAATTATAACATTTTTTATACCACTTGTCATTACAGGAATAACTTTTATGTTAAGATTTTTTGCCACATTAGAAATAGCAAAATCATCAGTCACAAGTTCAGCCTTAAGTTGAAGACTTAGAGCTATAGTGGATACATCTTCATCGGAAAGGTTGGAAAAATCACCTGATTTTTTTGCAGCATTATTAGCGGTAATAATAAATCGATGCTCAGGATCAGAAATCATTAACCTTTTCGTTTCAATTAAAATCTGAACTGCATCATGATCTTTTTTGATGTGTTCAATTTCATTATAGACGAGAGACGTGATATAGCTTGGTTCATTTGAACTAAATGGAATTCCTGCATAAAATGCACTAGAATCTAAAACCCTAAAAGCCAAGCTTAGTCATCTGTCTCAGACCTTTCTTTTTTAGCCTGACAAAAACTGCTTGTTTTTTGTATTTTTCTATAGTTATTATCTCACCAAAGCCAGCTGATTTGATTACTTGAGCATCCATGGCTATATTACAATCATGTGAACATCTTATCTCCACCTTTTCGTCAGGAACAACTATGGATGGAAGTCTGTGAACTGGAGCAACTGGTGTTATAATTAATACATCCAAACTTTCATGCAGTATTGGTCCACCAATTGATAAAGAATGACCAGTTGAACCACTTGGTGTTGAAATCATAACGCCATCCATCCTTTGTTTTACTATATCATTTTGAAATTTTATTTCAAATTCAGCAGTTTTAGTCAAATTTTTTCTATTAACATATATCTCGTTTAATGCAGGCTGGAACTGTTTACCGTTACAAGAAGCAACAACCCTTGTTCTTTTGTCAAGCCAAACTTCATTTTTCTTTATGTGTTGTATAGCGTTATCAATTTCATCCAAATTTATTTCTGAAAAAATTCCTCTATTACCACCAACATTTATTGTTAGAAGTGGTGTCTCATTTTCAAGATTTCTAAACGCTCTAAGAGTAGTCCCGTCTCCACCAAATGTTATTACAAGATCAAGTTTTATCTCCCTTAAATCTTCTAAAGAGTTTACTGTTTTTGCTCCATCAACTAGTACTGGTGAAACAGTGTAAACTTTGAATTTTTGTTTTAATAGCTTTATTGCTATTCCTTTTACTGCCTTTTCAGCTTTTTTTGAGCCAAGTTTACTAACAATGGCGATTTTGTCAACTTTCAAGCCGATTCCGTTTGCAAACGCTTCTTAAAAATTTAGTTTATTATTTACTCATGAATTCTAGGAACAAAGATTTTTATCTATTTTATACTATACCTAAATCATGTCATTGCTTCTTAAAGATAGAGTATACACAATGCAGGCTCCAACTGCTAAACGGGGAATTTACCCAATGCATGGTTACAAGCTCGGTTTGTATAGAATGCCAATCAAACTTGAGGATCCAGCTGAGATAAAGTCTATTCTTGAAGGAATGAAAAAGACGTTTGTGATGGATAAATATGCTGACAGGATATATGCAACATACAATTGGATTGAAGAAAATATACCGGATCCAGATGCTGATGGATATGAATACGTAAATCTTAGTGTCACTGTTGAAATTGTAACGGGTGAAGTAATTGATGCCATTTATCAGATTTATCCGGTTGAAAAATTTAGTGCGCCTCAATGGGTACAAAACTATAGAAAAAAGGCTGACCACTTTGCAAAAATGATAATTGACACACTTCTTAGAAATACTATACTTTCTGACAAGATGGTTGAATATCTTATGAAATCAGAAAATATGTCAGAAGCACAAGCACTAACAAAATTGGAGGAATTAACTCCTCTGGCACAAATAGTATTAGATGCCAAACCAATAGCCAAAATTGAAAAGCCAAAACCAGCAGTTGAAGGTAAAAAACAAGTAATCACGAGGGACGGAGAGGAGGCGGTTCCAGGACCAATTGATATTGAATTCAAAGATAAGATGGACATATCCGCGCCATTCAAAACAAAGACTGGAAATGAGGTTAAGACTTGGGGAAGAGTTGGAGTAGATAACAAAGTTATGGGTGTTTGGGGAGAGTTTTGTGCTGTTGACTTTGATATTTGTATTGGAGATGGGGCTTGTATCGATGCATGCCCTGTAGCAGTTTACGAATTCTTTGACTTTCCGGGAAATGCTGGATCTACAAAAAAACCACTCCAGATTAACGAACCAGACTGCATATTCTGTCTAGCATGTGAGGGTGTTTGTCCACCACAGGCGATTAAGATTTATCCACAATAGCTACAACCAGTGATAAATTTCATAACTGTTAATATTGTATAATATTTTGATAGTATTGTAGATGGAACCTATAGCACCAAATCCCTTCACTGGATTTGTTTTTTATATTTTCATAGCTTGCGCGATTATCATAATTTCTTATACATGTAATTTTTATTATTTGGCATTTCTTTCAGGACGAAGAAAAGAAAATCAGGACACAGTATCAATAGGTGAGCCAACTGTTACAATTCATCTTCCAATATATAATGAAAAGTATGTTGCAAGTCGTCTGATAAACTCTGTCTGTGATCTAGACTATCCAAAGCAAAAGATGCGTATCATGATCCTGGATGATTCTGATGATAACACTACAGAGCAAGTAGCAGAACTTGTCAAAAATTACAAGGGCAAAGGCTTTGATATATCCCACATTAGACGTGGAACAAGACAGGGTTACAAGGCTGGGGCACTAAAGTACGCGATGAAATATACTAAAAGTGAGTTTGTCGCAATTTTTGATGCAGACTTTATTCCACCAACATGGTATCTGAAGAGAGCAATACCTTATTTTGCAAAACCAAACATTGGGCTTGTCCAATGTAGATGGGGACATGTTAACGAAAATTATTCTGCTTTGACTCAGGCGCAGGCACTGAGCCTAGATTTCCATTTCTTAGTTGAGCAGAAGGCAAAAAGTAACTCACGTATGTTTATGAATTTTAACGGTACTGCGGGAATTTGGCGTAAGGAATGCATTGATGATTCAGGAGGATGGCACACTGCAACTCTAGTGGAAGACTTGGATTTGAGTTATAGAGCACAAATGAAGGGTTGGAAATGCCTTTTCATACCAGACATAGTTGTTAATGCAGAACTACCTGTACAGATGAATGGTGCCAAGAGGCAGCAGTTCAGATGGGCCAAGGGCTCGATTCAATGCGCAATAAAACTTCTTGGCGGTATTTTAGTAAAACGAAAAATTGCAATTGATGCAAAACTTCAGGCTTTTGTACAACTAACTCGTCACATAGTTTTTCCATTAATGTTAATTCAATTTCTTGCACTTCCAATTCTTTTAGCATCTAATGTGAATCTCTATATTGTTAGTTTCCTTCCAGTGGTAACGCTCGCAACATACCTTGCCATGGGACCAGGAGCTTATCTTTTCATAATTCATAACATGTATGATAAAAATCGGAAGGAAAAAGCAATAGCCATGCCTTATCTGATAATTTATTCCATGGGAATGGCGGTAAACAACACCATAGCTGTAATAGACGCTATGGTGGGAAAGAAGAGCGAATTTCTGCGAACTCCAAAATACGGCATTGTTAAAAATACTGATGATTGGAGAGAAAAGGCATACAATCTGCCATTTTCTAAGACTACACTGCTAGAGCTTTTCTTTGGAATTTATGGAATTATGGCAATTTTCATTGCAATTTATTCAAGAGATCCTATATGGATTCCCATTATCGCCCTGCAGACAATGGGATTCCTGTACATTGCTTGCTTGAGCTTCTCGCATACAAGATTTAAAAGAGGTAGTTCAAAAATTGACTATACAAAAACAAAAGAGGAAAAGATGGCTGACATTACACATAAACTTGCAGTTGCTGGTATAGTTGCAGTCATATGCTTTGGCGCATACATGGCATTTTCTGGGTATCAAAATGATGTTTATCCTATGGATCTATCAATAGGACTGTTTGATAGAATTATGGCATCTTCTGAACCAAGAACCATAATGGCTGATATTAACGCAATCAAAGGGTATCTTCCTGCTGAGGGAAACCCAGTTTGGATATTTCCTACTGATACTACCAATTTTACCAGAATACAGGCTGACTTGAACGTAATGCTTGCTAGCGCAGAAAAAATATCTGCTGTTCCCAGGGACAGTTCTGCATTTCACACAGGAATGATGGATGTCAGTCTTAGGGCAGAGATACTTCAGAAGCAAATGATGGACATGGTGCCATACATGTATGCAAGCGTTTCAAACATTCTTTTTGCCTCTATATGGATCGCAGTAATTATTGGAATATTTGCTATCCTTAAAAGGAAAAAACAGAGTTTAGAGGCTTTTGATAAATCAGAAGGAGTCTAGGGTAATTCTAATTCATTTTTGATTTTATCAACCGCTTTAATACCAAAGATATCCCTAACTTGTTGTGTCCTTATTGATTCCTTTAGTAAATTTTTCCCCAAAGAATCTAATAACATCTCAAGCAAATCATCGAATCTAATTTCCCACCTATCAGCACAATCAAAAATGGTGCCTATAGCCCACTGCCTAACTTCATTAGGCAGTGGGATTTTCTTTTCTGATTCGATTGATATCTTATCAAAAAGATTAACAATTTCTGCTGTTTGCTCTGCCATTTTTTCAATATCTTCTAACGAGCCATATTTTGATTCAGCCAGCATACGTATGTTCGATTGATATTCTGATAATTTCAATAGTCCAATAACTTCGTTTGATGTTGTAATTGATGCCTTATTCGTAGTATTTCTAATTTTTTGTAACTCCTGAATTATTGAATCGGCTTTTTTATGGAATTCTGCAGAAGATGCCTCTGTTCTATTTATCATCTCTGATATACCTGAAATTTTTTCTAATAATTCATCCTCATTGTCACCTACATATTCTCTAAGCGTTACAAACTCGGCTTTTATGTTCTCAAGATTTTTTATCAGTGAAGAATAGTTCGGAGTGTTATCATTATTTGTTTTTGGTGGCACTATATCTTAATCTGCTTTCGTATTGTTAAAAAGGTCGCTAAAATAAAATAAAAGAATTAGGCTTTACTGATTGACAATTTCTGGCTCATGTAATATTTCGTGAAATGTTTTCTCAGCCAAGCCATTCATGTTCTCCACAAAATTTTTTGTGCAGTATTCACATTGTATCATGTATTACGGTATGGTACCGTACTATTAATAACAACGGTAATTTTACAATTACCACTCAAGTTTGGATAACATTGAAAAGATTGAACTTTTGTAGCGATCACTTTTAACACGCGGATGTGTATTTAATAGGTGAAAGATTTTTTTTTACAAATACAGTCACAGGATAATGTTCAATCTTCCCTGAGTCAAAACATTTCTTCATTTGTTGAAAGGGTTAACCCTTTGCAGCTTCCCCACGAAACTTTTGTAACTGATCTTGCAATCATTATGATCTTAGCAGCAATAGTAACACTTGCATTTTTTAAAATTCGACAGCCTTTGATTATAGGGTATCTGTTTGCCGGAATGTTGATAGGTCCTCTTTCTCCATTATGGACATCCATCCTACCACAAAATGGAAGTTCGGGTCCGGTTGCAGGAATTGGTATTCTGTCCGACATATCTGCATTGAATCTTTTTGCTGACATAGGTATCATCCTATTGCTTTTTGTTATAGGCATTGAATTTCCGTTTGCAAAAATTCGTTCAATTGGTAGAGTAGCGATGGGAGCTGGTACACTGGGCCTATTTGTTACATTAGGTGTAGTTTTTCTGGTAGCATCTGCTTTAGGTCTAAACTTTATGGATTCGTTGTTTATCGCAGCGGCATTATCAATTAGCAGTACAGCTGTAATTGTTAAAATTCTACAGGATAGTGGAAAGATAAAAAAAGAGTCCTCAATACTTGTTTTGGGAATTTTAATTGTTGAAGACGTTATTGCTGTTATTCTAATTGCATCTCTTGAATCAATTGCTTTAGCCGGGACTGTTTCCATCGAAGGTGTAATTTTAGTTGCAGTAGTAGCGGCTGGACTTATTGTTGGAACATTTACTATTGGAAGACGAGTTATTCCTCCTTTAGTTGATAAGGTTGCAAGCGCGCAAAATAGAGAGATTTTATTGCTTAGTGTTCTTGGTGTTTGCTTTGGATATGCACTTTTAGCAAACGTGGTAGGACTTTCTGTAGCCATAGGTGCATTTTTGGCAGGTGTTTTAGTGGCAGAATCCAAGTCTGCTGAAGTTTCAAAAATTCTGTCTAGCCCTATAAAGGACATGTTTGTTGCTATTTTCTTTGTATCGGTTGGCGCACTGATGGATATAACACAATTAGAAAGTTACATTTTCATCGCAATTGCATTAATCGCAGTTACTACCGCAATGAAGTTTGGTGGAAATCTTCTTGGAAATACGGCATTTAGGTTGGAAAAAGGTAAATCATTACGTTCAGCCTTTGCATTATCTGCACCACGAGGTGAATTTTCAATTGTTATAGTAAAAGTGGGAGTGGATATGGGCGTAGTTAGTGCATTTCTTTTCCCGTTAATTGGATTGATAACAATAATTACTGCGTTCATGTCACCCTTCCTTATTCGTCTGGGCGACAAAATAATTCCAAAACTTTCTAAATCTTAGAAAAATGACCAACGAAGAAATGGAAAAACTGCTTGCACGCGTATACAAGGAGATTGATATTTTTGATTTTAATGGAAAAAATGTGCCTAGGATCATATTAGATGATAGAAAATTTGACGATATAATGTCAAAAATTCAAGGCAAGCCTGTTTCTGTTAATACTAATCTCAACATATTACAGGATGGATTAGGCCATGTCTTTGTTGAAATCATGCTTGATTTTTCCTATGGAGAAATACATGAAGAATTCCTAGTTTACGCAAATGAATCACTTGAATTTTTTGAGTCTTTGGCGAATACAACTATGCTTGCTTTGTCTCCGCCAAATTATTCCGAAGTTAACCAAGACAAGATTTTCATGGTTCAGTTACCAAAGCCAGAGAAAGCCATAGAAGCAATAGATATAATAAAAAATGGATTGAGAAAAAAATCTAACTAAAGCAATGCAGTTGCCGGGATTTGAACCCGGGTCACTAACTTGGCAAGCTAGAATAATAACCAAACTATACTACAACTGCCTGATCGATAATTTTGCACAAGTCTATTAAAGCGTAATGATTTTTCATATTCTTTTTAACTATAATCAATCTAACCAAGTCATGGATGAAAAAATCCAAAAAGTTCTGGAAGAGAAAATACATGAATCTACAAGTAGAATAAATGAAATCACTTCACTTGTTAACTCATTGGGAAAAGCAAAAAATCCAGATGTATTTGGGCGTGGGATAATAATTGGAAGACTGTATAACTCATTTTATTACCAATCTAGAAGAATTTTAAAAAGGAATCCAACGGAGCAAGAATTTTCCGAGTTCATTCAATTACTAAAAGAGCATGAAAATGAATTAGAGATTTCTTTTTCTTAGTTTAGCGGAACAACTCGAATTGTTGGTGTTCCAGGTAGTTTTACACATGCTCCCTTTAGAGCCTTTTTAGCTGCTTCCAAATGTTCCTTTTTTACTTGTAGTTCCATTATACATTGCCCACTCTTTACACGTGCTGCTAGACTCACTGCCTTTCCAAAAGCCCTTCTCATTCCCTCTTGCAGTCGATCTGCACCAGCAGCTGCAATCATCTTGTTCTCCCGAAGCAAGACGTGAGGATATATTCTAAGTTTTGAAAAATAGCCACTTTCTCCGGTTGTTTTTTCAAGTGTTTTGTTTGCTGCAAGTCTAGTTGCCTCGATAGCCATATGTGTTATCTGCAGTCTTTCGTTAATCAAAAGCTGTACGCTATAATCATACTTTTGCAATCTATCTGCACTACCACTTTGAAATTTGGTGATTTTGATTTGTGGTTTACCTTTTATGTACTCCTTTCTAGTGTATGGTTGTCCGTTGCCTTTTCTGTAGCATTCACCGTGCATAGTTTACAGATGTTTTTCAGCCCATATTTTAACGGTTATACTTAAGACCTTATATGGTAAATAATAACAAATTTTTCATGTCGATTGAAGCAGACCCAGAAATACAAGGTGTCTTGATAACAAGGTGTCTTGATAAAAAACCAGACCATAATCTTAGAACCTAATAGACAACAAGATCTTGAGCAGAAAGGTTACGGAGAGATGGAGAAAGATAAATTATTCCTAAAACCATTTGAATCTCTTTATCTTTTATACACTGGCAGACTTGCTCTTTTTAAGGGAAAAAAAAACATAGACTTTGATTCGTTTTTACAAATTTGCAAAAAACAACATGAGGATATTCTAACAAAATTTTTAGTTTATCGCGATTTAAGAAACAAAGGTTATACCGTTAAAGATGGATTTGGTTTTGGTTCAGACTTTAGAGTTTATGGCAAAGGAGATTTTGGAGAAAAGGGAGCCAAGTTTTTGGTCTTTGGTCTCAATGAGGGCAAACAGGAAAAGATGGGAAAATTACAAAAAAAAGTTGAAGAAATAACCAAGATGGGTAAAGAACCAATCATTGCAGTGATACAACGACAGGGCGAAATAATTTATTATAAAATTTCAAGAATGAATTTTTATCAAAACACATCAAAAATGGATATGAAAGACTTTGAATTCTAATCGACTATGTAGATACTGCCCATTCTGTTGTGTATTTTAAAAGATTCTTTTTCTCCGCGTATATCAGATCATATATTTGAACATAATTTGTCTTATTAGTCCACAGGTTTTCAAAATTCTTTATTTTGTTCTCTACACGTGTCTTATCATCCCATGATGTAAAAACATCAACTGACTCAAAGTTACGATTTTCTGCATCAAAAGTAACATTTGATGTACCTGAAAAAGCAACAACATCATCATTTGCATCCCTAAATATTCCCATACGTTCCTCAAAAACCCCATCTACATATTCCGAATTTGGAATAGCAACTTTCACTTCAAGTTTAAAATCGTCTATTATCTTCTTTAGCCGTCTAATTTTACTATCTTGAATAAGAGTGCCAATTTTTTTATCTAAATAAAGTCTGCCGTTTAATCTACCATTATTATGTCCGTCAAAGAGTTTTACTATTGCATCCAAGTCAGAAGTAGTAAATCTGTGTCCTGAAACCAGTCTGATTTTGGCGTGATGATTTTCTATGTTTTCTAAACCAAAAGTCAATGTACTCAAACTTTTGACCGAGATGAATTCTATAGTTCTGTCATACTGAATACTATTAGTTAAACAAGGAATGAAAAATTCTGATACAACATCATCCCTATCTGATCTATATTCCTGTTTTAAGGATAAATCACGTAATGCCAATAAAATAAAAACAAGTATGAATTATTTAAGGAACACATTGAAAGGAAAATGCTCCCGTCGGGATTTGAACCCGAGATCATTGGCTTGAGAAGCCAATATGCTTGGCCGGACTACACCACAGGAGCTTGTAAAAACGAGAATCAATTATAATTTAAAGCAATTGTCTTGCTTTCGTATACAACAAGTAAAAACCATCAGCATTTACATTAATGGTAAAAAATTATCATTTTGAAACTTTATACAAAATCTAATCTCATGATTTTTGATTTGGAAGCTAAAAAGATATTAGAAAAACTTTCGATCGAAAATTACCCCGTTGGTATGGGTGGTTGTAAGAGTCAAGGATCTAGCTATGATTGCTGTGAATATGATATAACAATATTTGATGGGAAAAAACAAAAAGAATCTTTTCTTGAATCTGACGGAACATTTTATCATATTTATCATGGAATGTTGCAGGAAACATCGCCTGATATTTTATTGCAGTATGATGGTATGACTATTTTGCTTGACGAACAGTGGGAGCTTCGTATGCTATTATCAAAAATTAAAGAAAAAAAAGAACAAATTTTTAACGCCTACATTAAAAATTGTTTGGTAGAAGCGGGAATATGTATAACAAAGACAAAAAATGGATTAAACACTGATCCATATTCTTCGTCGTGGTTAAAATGTGCGGCATATTTTCTTGCTGATGCCGTATCCGTATTCAATTTTCAGCGTCCCAGTCCTGTACATATGTTAAAGATGTTACGTGAGTCCAACAAAAATAAAATCAATGAGTTAATTTTCCCAATAACCGAGTCAATTGGAATAGAGAGAGCCACACCATCTCTTCTTTCAAGAATGTTAAAGTCAACTATGGGATTTTCAGATTTGATAGAGGGTAATTCTCACTCTAAGATAATTTCTCAGAAATATCGCTATATGATAGAAAATTCATTATTTTCTGATTGTTACTTTTATTTGGGATACATTAACAGAAACAATTTCAAAAAAATTCAAGATCTTCATAGAAAGCCAGAACTAATTCATATATTGAAAACTGGATTTGATCTGGAAAGTGATACAACTAAGATTGAGTCAGAGGCTACCAAATTACACGAATCTACAAACTATTTACTTTCATTATCTCATGAATGATTTTTGGTATACCTATCAAAATTCATAGAAGACCTTGGTATAACGGTGTGATTTTTTTCATAAAGTTTTAAAACCATGTACATGATCCATTTTGCATGACTGATCAAGCATGCGGCTGTGAAGCCGACACTGGAGATTCAACTTATGCATGTGATTGTGAAATGCAAGGAGCCTGCATTTGCAGCGCTGATTGTACTTGTGGATGTAGTGTCTGCAAGGAAGCTGTCGAAGGACTAAAGTAAATTTCACAGTTTTTTCCTTTTTATTAGTAATAGTCTAAAGTTTTTTTATTTGAAAAATTAGTCCTCTTCTTCCTCATATCCCCATGATTTGACTAATTCTTTCTGAAACGTGTCAGCCTGTTTTTCATTTAACCCATCTCCACAATTTTTATGCGTTGGAACAACAATCATACCATCAAGTTTGAACTCAACTTCGTAAAAGTGTATTTTTGGGCATTCACACATATCTAATAAATCGAACACTATCCTCTATATTTGCTTATTTGGAACATTTAACTAACTTTGACGGGTATTAACATTATATGCGTAATACGATTTTCATAGTTTTACTTTCAGTTATTCTTGTAGGTGGCAGTGTTGTTCCAGCAACATTTGCGGATCATGTGTCTGCTGGTTCTGGTATTGGTGCAGGTCTTGGTGGTGTTGATCATCCTGGATCCTGGTATCCGGGAGAAAATCTCAAAGTTGGTGATTACTTCAAGTACAAAGTATGTCATGCTGAATACAAGGACTGTACAGATTTTTGGTTTTCAATGTGGATAGAAAAAGAAGTAACTAGTGGTCCTGAAGATGTGCTTCGTGTTCAAGTTCTAGTTGAAGATGGAAACAAGGTACTAAAAGGCCACATGGATGTAGGTAAGGTTACTCCAGAGTATATAGGAGGTACTGTAAGCGATAATATTTTGAAGTATGCATCTGTATACAAAAATTCAATATCGTGGCTCTCTTCCTTTGCTACTGCAGAAATTGATCAGCCTGGCAAAGGACCAAAGGCATTCTCCAAGGTATCATGGGGCAAGATTGCAAATATTGGTGGTGAACAAGTATCGCCTATCGGAATGGAAACCATAACCGTTCCAGCAGGTGAATATGATACAATTCTTGTTGGTTGGAAGGCAGGTGGCGTAACTAGTCACATCAATGTTGTTGATGAATTTCCCCTACCAGTGAAAGCCCTCACGTGGGTTCAGGTGACGGAAGGAAATCCACCTAGAGAATACGAATTTTCATTACATGAATACGACAACGTTTCTTCAAATCCATTTGCAGGTTTTATAGATACGGAAGCGGCAAAGAAGGGGGAGTAAATTTTAAGAAAGCATTTTCTACTGACTTGTGGGAAAACCAAGTGCATTATGACATTTTAAAAGTTAATGTGATAGATGGCCAAACAGTACCGATTGCTTCTTTAGCTGATGATGAAGGACATGACAAGTTATTTTCTGCTTCAGGTCAAGTGCACACATATTGGCTTATGCAAGGAGATCCTGGACTGCAAAAATTTGCTGTAATTGTTTATGGTACAGGTCCGGTATACAGTGTGCCTGATGCTGCAAAATTTGGATATGTACTTTTTGATATTGATCTACAAAGCAAACAATCAGTATCTGGCAGCCTAGAAACTCTTACACCCACACCAGTAGAATCTGAAACGTCTATTCCTAGTTGGATTAAAAATAACGCAGGATGGTGGGCTGGTGGAATGATTGACGATGGTTCATTTGTTTCTGGCATACAGTGGCTAATTTCAAATGGTGTGATGAACATACCACCTACTGAACAGGGAACAGGTACTGAAGGCAATGTTATACCAGACTGGATTAAAAATAACGCTGGTTGGTGGGCTGACGGTATGATTCCTGACGACGCATTCGTTTCTGGTCTTCAGTGGCTTATATCAAACGGAATCATGAAGATTTCGTAATACAATTGTTAAAATCTAACTAGAATTCTCTAAATATTGAAAAATTTTGGTCGGCTTATTTTCTTACCCAAAAAGAAAACTACGAAAACTAATCAAAGAGGGTGAATTTGAAGAAGCCATTGCCTTGGGAAACAGTATGGAAGAAAAATACCAATATGATCCTGATTTTATTTTTATCATGGCAAGTGTATTCTATATTCTACAAGATCCAAAAAAGACTCTGCGGTATCTTGAGCGCGTTTTAGAAATTAACGAATATGACACTGAGGCACTTGGTCTAAAATTACGTGTACATCAGCATTTTAAAGAAAATGCCAAAGTGATAGAGTGTTGCAAAAAAATTCTAGAGGTTGATTCTGATGCTTATGATGTTAGAGCCATTCTTAATGAATTAGAAGGAAAATAATCAGACATTTTCTTCTTTTTGCTTAATTCTGAATTTCTCGTATTTCGTTTCTCCTTTATGGTCTACATCTTTCACTAAATACACATTTTCCAAAAGCCAATCACAAAATTCTGTTACCTTATTTGTAAATTCATACCATACGTGCAAAGAATGTGGCAGAATGTCAATCCTCTCTTCTTTTCTACCAGCTTCATTTGCAGGACCAAGAAATACCTTTACGCCACTTCTTTCCCGATATCTCCTATCTTTTTGTACGCAATTGCAGGCTGCTTTTTTAATAAGATCATAATTTGTGGCATGTTTGATTTTAGTTCCTTTTGTAGATCTTTTGTGATTATTGTGAAGAGCATACAGAAATTACGTATTCTTTGAATATATTGATTGAGATTGGGTTTTTTAATAATTACATTATCTAGAGTTTATGGCACTTCCAGCGGACGATGATTTTGTCCCTCTTGATGAAAGTTCTGAGCGGGCTCCAAATGTAGATAGTTATAGAATTACTTGCATTGATTTCATAAAGGATATTTCACATGATTATCTTGCTTGGGTAGATCGCTACAAGCTGCCGGAGGAAGAGGATAAAAAACGACGAACCGAGATATCTGCCATTATTGAACGAACCAGTGAATGGATTGCCAAAGTTCCACAAACTTTCAAAGCTGTTGATGTGGTAATGAATGATGGATTACAAAAGATGGCAGAGGCAACTGCTGGAAAACCAATTCAGATTGGTGTTTTTGTGGACAAAAAGTCTGGCTACACGCTAGCAAAACCTGGAATTATTGATGTAAACATAAAGGCTGCAGGTAGAGAGAAGAATAAAACAAAGATTGGTCTCCACACAAAGGACCAAAGGTTTAGGATAGAATCAACTGGCAAGGCATTTTTTGATGAATCAAGCATCTCAGAAGAGGAGTATGATCTTTTGGATATCAATTTGAAACTAAATGCTGAAGAATGTAAACAGCGTGACGTCATATCATTTACTGTTATCATTAGCGAAATGAAGGATGGAATGGAGATTGATAGGCGTGGAGTTAGTACCGTCATTCACATTGTTTAGTTTTGATTTGAGAATTAGATTTTGTCAAGCAACTGTTTCTTTTTTGCCTGAAACTCCTTATTACTAATAATACCAGCCTTTTTCAACTCGCCTAGTTTTTTGATCAATTCCACATTATCTTCAGAAGTTCTAATCATGCGTTTTGCCTTGGTGATCTTTTTCGAAACTGTTTTTTTGGCTCGTGTTTTTACCCGTTTACTAAGTTTAAGGCCTCTTATTTTTGCCAGTCTGCCAATTTTTTGACCCTTTTTCTTTGCCTCACCTACGGATTCCAAAAGCTTGTCTACAAATTCATCATCATTTGGTTGGAAACGTCTCTGAAATTCTTTAATGACAAGAACAGGATATGGTGTCCATTCTACGGCATCATAGAATTGCTTGATCTTATTATCAGGAAGTGATTTTAGATATTTGATAAGATATGCCTCAGATTTATTGTCCACAGGTATATTTTTCATTCAAGTTATTAATAATGATCTACAATATCATACTAGAAGTATGACAAGAGAAGCTATCCTTTACGAAAAGAGACCTGATGGCAAGGTTTTGTGTACAGCATGTGCCAGATATTGCGAAATGAAAAAAGGACAGATTGGTCTTTGCGGTATCAGGGGAAATGAAAATGGCAAGCTTGATCTTTATGTTTATGGAAAAGTTATCGCGGGTCATGTCGACCCAATAGAAAAGAAACCTGTGATTCATTATAATCCTGGAAGCAAGATTTTCTCAATCGCAACAACTGGATGTAACTGGCTCTGCAAATATTGTCAGAATTCTGACATCAGCCAGAGGCGTAAAGTTGAAGGTGTTGACATGACTCCAGAGCAGGTAGCAAATACTGCTGTTGAGCATGGAGCAGATGGGGTAGCATACACCTACAACGAACCTTCCATATTCATCGAATTTGCACGCGACTGCGGTGTAGCTGCAAGAAAGAAGGGTCTCTTCAATATTTTTGTCTCAAACGGATATGACACACCTGAATCAGTAAAGATGATGGACGAATTCTTGGATTGTATCACTATAGACTTCAAGGGAAGTGCAGAGCCAGACTTTACCAGAAAGTTCATCGGAGTGCCGGATCCTCAGCCAATATTCGATACTATTCTAGAAATCAGGGACAAGACAAAGATTCACACAGAGATTACTGACCTGATAGTTCCTGAGGTGGGCGACAGTTTGGAGCATGCAAGAAAGCTTGCAAAATTTGTCTATGATGAGTTGGGTCCGGAAACTGTAATTCACTTTCTGCGGTTCCATCCTGATTACAATATGATGGAATATCCAGCTACGCCGGTAAAGACTTTGGAAAAGCATTATGAGATTGCAAAAAGCGAGGGACTCAAGTATGTATATCTTGGAAACGTTCCGGGACATCCATGGGAACACACCTATTGTGCTGGGTGCAACGAAATTGTTGTGAAAAGATTTGGCTTTGACATCCAGGAGTGGCATCTTGATCATAACAACAAGTGCAAGTTCTGCGGAAATCAGATACCAATAACAGGCTCGCTAGCCAAGGGCTACAAGCAGGAAAGATTTCAGTTTGTAGTTTAATCGTTTTCGATGTTTGAACCACTTTCATTATATGCTATTTTTGATGTAATTTCACATTGTCAAAATACTCTTCATTAGTAGATAGCAAACCAACACTACTTACTTTGGTTGTAATTGGTGTAGTTGCTGCATTATCTATTCCCGTACTTATACCACATTTCAGTCATGGTACTCATATTTTTCATCTCTTGCTACATACGGGAGGAATTATCTTAGCTGTCTTCCTAACAATTTTGGGCATAAATGCATACTCGAAGATAAAAACAAAAAAACTTGCAATTACATCTGTAGCATTTTTTGTATTTGCCATTGCAGAAATAATATCATTGTTAGATGCAACTACTGTGCACTTTTACGATATACCAGGGTACGAAGTTGCACATATGCTTATGATTTGCATGATTGGAATTTTTGCTTATGGTATATTTAGGGGTGATTAAAAATTGTGGGATATGGCTAGACCAGAACTAATTCTAAAGACAATCGAAAAAAACCCTGGAATTAGATACTGTGAGATCATGGGTGAACTAGGGTTAAAAAATGGTACATTAAGCCATCATTTACAAAAATTAGAAGAGCAATCAGTCTTGCGAGTTGAAAGGACACCTAGAGTAGCAAGATTCTATTCTCTTTCTGTAAATACCGCTGAAATTCCAATTATCAAAAGACTAAGGCAGGAAACACCACGTAGAATTTTGCGCTTATTGTTAGATGTGGACGAGGTAAATTTCTCCGAAATGTTCTTGAGAATAAAAAGATCACCTGGTACAACATCACGTTATGTAACTGAATTAGTTGATGATGGTATTGTAAAAGACAGGTTTGAGAACGGAAAACGATTTTTTTCACTTCCAGAAAAGTACACTGTCAATAAATTAATTTCAAAATATCATCCAGATTTGATGGATAAGACAACTGACAACTATTCAGATGTTATCGAGTCATTATAATTGTAAAATTCTATAATATTTTTGAATATTGTACCAATTAGGTTATATTACTCATTTCTAGGAATTAATTTAAAATGCAGAAAAAATTATACGCATTATTTGGTTTGCTTGCAATATTTTCACTTATAGCTGTAGCACCATCTGCCTTTGCAGAACACGGAGAAGGTGGTATGTCTGCTACTGTAGAAAACGCACCTGGATCATCAACTCCAGGCTGTGAACCAAATTGCTTCATTCCAAGTACAGTTGTAATCACTGAAGGTGGCACAGTCACTTGGGAAAATACTGACAATGCAGCTCATACAGCAACCGCTGGGTCACCAGCAGATGGACCAAGCGGTGCATTTGATAGCAGCTTGATGATGGTTGATGGAAGTTTTTCCTTTACATTTGACAGCGCAGGAACATATCCTTACTTCTGCATGGTTCATCCGTGGATGGAGGGAACTGTAATTGTTGAAGCTGAAGCAGCACATGATGACCACGCTGAAGAGATGGGTAACATGGAAGAAAAGGGTCACGATGAGATGGAAGAGATGGGACATGGTGATGACCACGGTGCGAAGGGAATAGAAGATATACAAGACCAGTTTGTAGCCACAGTTACATCAGGTGTAATTCACCACATTGGTGCGAACTCTGACGACGATACATTACTTGTTCACTTGTTCGGCGCAGATGATGACGGTGAACTAAAAATTACTCTAAACAAAGATATCATAACTCCATTTGATGACGGCAGCTACTTTGTACTTATCAACAGTGAAGAAGTTGAGTTTGAACAAATGGGAAGAACCTTGCACATTGACTATGATGCAGGAACTGAGAAAATTGAAATCGTAGGAAGTCATGTAGTTCCAGAGTTTGGAACAATTGCCATGATTGTATTGGCAGTAGCAATAGTAAGTATCATCGTAATAACTGCAAAGACAAGAACAACTCTAATTCCTAAACTCTAAGTATTTTTACACAAAAATTATCGACGCATATCCAACAACTGAGCTTTTATCACCTGAGATGTCACCGCTAGTGGCATATTTCAGTAGTTTTCCCTCAGTAGCACCCAGTTCCTTGCAGGCAATCATGGTAGATGCAATTGCACCAAAACCACATGCAGTTACATTCCTTTCGTGCAAAACCTTGTAAAATTCATCTACATCCAATTTCAAGATGGGCTCAATTAATGCCATGTCTTGTTTATGGGCAAATCCATTTTCCTCATAGTGTGTAAAGTCGGATGAGCCAATCAACAAGGCATCTTTTTTTTGGGCAAGTTTTGCAATTGCAGAACCCACTTTGGTTGCTGTTTTTTGCTCTTGGGCAATTAGCGAGACAGGAAGTATTTTCATTTCATTAGGAAATGTTTCCTGCA
>LULY01000004.1_pt1 | contig 23030 bp, 12 predicted proteins | sample 730031 | NCBI WGS metagenome assembly LULY01 (sample SAMN03860277, study PRJNA289734) | marine metagenome | biome: seawater column; feature: ocean; material: water; isolation source: Red Sea water column Station 91 - depth 200m | place: Saudi Arabia: Red Sea | collected 2011-10-15 | depth 200 m
GACTAGGTACATCACCTAGTTTTTTAGTAGAGGGAACTTGGGTACTAGGATTCTTTAGAGACCCAGAAAGACAACAACCTGTTATCATGGGTTCACTACCAGGTTATCCACAAACTGAAGCAGATAACACAAAAGGTTTTAATGACCCAGCTGGTGAATACCCATCCGAAGAAATAGACCACTCTGGTCATGGTTTAAAAGAATCAGATGTATCAAGACTTGCAAGAGGTGAAGATGCAGAAACTCACAAGTCACTTATTAATCGTAGAGATACACAATTTAAAAGTATACCTACAGCAACTAAACCACATGTTTCAACAGTATCGACTGCAAGTAAAGCAGAAACTGCTGGAAGTTTTGATGAGCCCAAACCGAGAGGAACTACTGTCACAGGTCTTTATCCTTTTAATCATGTACATGAATCAGAAGCAGGTCACATAAAAGAAATAGATGATACACCAGATGGCGAAAGATTAAACACACAACATGCATCTGGTACTTACGAAGAAATAGTTGCAGATGGTACAAAGACAGTTAAAGTTGTAGGTGATAACTATGAATTGATTGCTGGTGATTCTAACATTTATGTTAGAGGTAATATTAATTTAACTTGTAGTGGTATAAAAAGAGAATTGATAGAGGGTGATTATATACTAGAGGTTGGTGGTGACTTCACTAGAAAGGTAGGGGGTTCAGAACAAGTTAAGATTGGTGCTGATGGTGGAGGTAATCTAGAAGAAGAAATAATGGGTAATCAATTGGTGGAAGTTATGATATAGTTACTACTGATACTTATTCTGTAGTATCTTTAAATGATATGTTATTATCAGCTAAAAATAATATAACAATGTTTAGTAGTGCAAGTACATCTATAGGTTCTGGTACAACTATGACAGTTAAAGCTGCAACAACACTAGATATTAAATCAGAAGCAGTTGGTACTATGATATTTGAAGGTAACTCTAGTTCAATTAATTTATCTGGTACATCAAGTACAGTTACTGCGAAGAATGCTTCAGGTACAGCAATAGAACTTACAGGTCATGTACATTCACAAGCTGTTGATAGTGCTGGGGATACACAAGTAAATACAAACGCACCTGTTGCGTAGGATTAGGATATGGCAGATTTTACAACAGCAAATTTATGTGGGGGAAGTGATAAGTTAAATAAAATTTTAACTGATGTTAAAACATTAAAGGATGGTATAATTGCAAAACATGGAGCAGACGCATCTGCTGCATTATCAACTGTTGAAACATTAGTTACTGATGTTACAGCAAGTTTAAAAGATATGATACCCGAACTACCAACTATACCAAATATAAATGTACAAGCAGAGTTTGAAGAATTAAAGAGTATAGTAGATACTACAACAAAAGCAGGAAAGGCACAATATGATGCAAAGGTTGAATCTATTAAAGGTCAGTTTGGTGATACATTAAAAGCTAATGGAATAGATGTTGATGATATGTCTAAACAAGTAAAAGAAGGGATTGCAGATGCATGTGATGCAATACCTAATCTACAAATAGCAGCTGGTGAATCTATTCCTATTGAATTACCTGCTAATATAAAGTTACCAGATGCAGAAGCAGTAAAAGAAACAATAAGTAAAACTTCTACAGATGTCGTAACATTAGTAACTAAAGAATTAGAAGTGATTAAAGATGAAACACCTGGAACGACAAAGGTTACAGAAACTACTGCAGAAACTACATCAACTACACCTAAAACTGTCACAAGTACATCAACTAAAAAATTAATAAAAGTAAGTGATACTGGTGGTGATATTACAATCGAATCTGACATTACAGCTGATGTGGATGCTGCAAATGAAAGATATAGACAAGAACAAATTGCTGAAAGAACACTCATACCAGGTGAATATACATCTGCTAACGGAAGTAAAAGATTACTTCAAAGATTTTCAGACGCTAAGATTTGGGATTTAGAGGAGAGAGTGATAGGTGAAAAAGGAAAATATCTTTCTAAAAATAAAACAAGAAGATATTTTGAAAGTGATACAGATGATGCTGGTGGTAGAACGGATAAAAGTTTTGAAGAGGCTAGAGATATTGGTGATTGGAATTGGAAAGAAGATGATGATGGTTATATCTATTATGATAGAAGATATAAAAGATATAGATTAACCTAATATAATAAGATATCTCTTATAAATAATAATTAAAGACAAAGGGAACACTTATGGCTGTTGATAATTCCGCATATAAAGACGCACAATCACAGAATGATATTACTAGAAATGTCAGAAAATATACTGATTTAGATTTAGACTTTGGTAAGAAAGTAGTAGGTTCTGATGTACCAAAAGTTACAGATATACTTGCGGTTAAAAGGTCTATAAGAAATCTTATTCAATTAAACGCATTCGAAAAACCATTTCACCCAGAGATATCTTCTGGTGTTAGAGATATGTTATTCGAAAACATGAATCCTTTGACTGCTGTTGTTTTAACTAGAAAGATAGAAGATGTTATTAATAATTTTGAACCTAGAGCAAGATTAGTATCAGTTAGAACAAACCCAGATTTTGATAGAAATCAATATAATGTATCAATAGAATTTTATGTAGTAAACGCACCAACAGAATTAGTAGATTTAGATATAATGTTAGAGAGATTAAGATAAAATGGCAACGAATGAGAAAAGACTTAATGTAACAGAATTAGATTTTGATAATATCAAAGCAAATCTAAAAACATATTTAAAAGCTCAAACAGAATTTAAAGACTATGACTTTGAAGGTTCTGGTATGAGTGTACTATTAGATGTACTTGCATACAATACTCATTATCTAGGATTTAATGCAAACATGTTAGCAAATGAAATGTTTTTAGATAGTGCATCACTTCGTTCAAGTGTAGTCTCTCATGCAAAGACTTTAGGATATGAAGTATCATCAGCGAGAGCACCTTATGCAACTGTTAATGTAAGTTTATCAACAACAGCAAATTCAAAAACAATGGATGCAGGAACTGCATTTACAACATCAATAGATAATACAGATTATCAATTTGTTACTATTTCAGATGTAACTTCAAGTAATACAGGTTCCTCTATTCCATTCGATAGTGTAAAAATTTATGAAGGTAGTTGGATTACTACAAGATATACTGTAGATACTTCTAATGTAGACCAAAGATTTTTATTAAATGATGCTAATAGTGATACATCAACTTTAACAGTTAAAATACAAACATCATCATCAGATACAACTACAACTACTTACACCAAGGCAACAGATATAACTCAACTATCTGGTACAAGTACAGTTTATTATTTACAAGAAACTGATAGTGGTAAACATGAAGTTTACTTTGGTGATGGTACAGTAAGTAAAGCATTGTCAGATGGTAATATTGTTTTATTGTCTTATGTGATTACAAATAAAACTACAGCAAATGGTGCATCAGCATTTACTGCACCAGCAAGTATTGATGGTGTTACAGGAGTTACAGTTACAACAGTTGCAAACGCAACAGGTGGTTCTGAATCAGAAACTATACAATCAATAAAATTAAATGCACCATTAGATTATGCTTCACAAGGAAGGTGTGTAACAGTAGATGATTATAAAACTTATACTAAAAAATTATTTGCAAATACTCAAGCAGTTTCTGTATGGGGTGGTGAAGATGGTAGTTACGATACAAGTACAGGAGTATCATCTAACCCAGAATATGGTAAAGTGTTTATCTCAATTAAATCTACAACAGGTGAAGATTTAACAACAGTACAAAAGAGTAACTTAGTTACAGCATTTGCTCCATATAAAGTTGCTTCTGTTACACCTGTTATCGTAGACCCAGAGATAACTTATCTAATATTAAATACAACATTTCAATATGATTCAACAGCAACAACATCTAATAAAAGTGAATTAGCAAGTTTAGTAAGTACAACTATAACAAATTATAATACAACTGATTTAACAAGATTTAATAATGTCTTTAGACATTCTAAACTATTAAGATTAATTGATGAAACTGATACAGCAATATTAAATAATACAACCACAGTTACTATGGGTAAATTCTTTACACCAGTTAGTGGTACATCTTCTTATGACATTAATTATAATAATGCTTTCTATAATCCACATGATGGTCATAATAAATCTAGTGGAGGTGTCGTAGCATCAACAGGATTTTATTTAGATAATGATACAGACAACGAATACTTTTTTGATGATGATGGTTCTGGTAATCTAAGAATTTATTCTTTAGCTGCAACAGGAGTTAGAACATATAAAGATTCCGCTGCTGGTACAGTAAATTATACAAATGGTAAAATTAGTACAAACTCACTTAACATAACCGCAGTATCAAATGTAGATGGTGCGTCATCAACTAAAATTCGTGTAACAGTATTACCTAAATCAAATGATATAGTACCTGTAAGAAATCAGATATTAGAAATAGATACAGTTAATAGTACAATTACAGGAACAGTAGATGCACAAGCTACAACTGGTAAAGGTTATACAGTAACATCAACAGGAACAACAACAACCACATCAGTTTCAACAACTTCATCTACACCAACAACTTCGGCGTATTAGATGAATGGCAAAAAACAATTCAAAACTATTAAATAAAGTTAGTCCTTTAATTCAAGGTCAAGTACCTGATTTTGTTCAAGCAGACCATCCTGTCTTTGTAAATTTTTTAAAAGATTATTATCAATATCTAGAAGCAGGTAGAATAACTTACACAGGTGTTGTTGAGTATATAAGACAACAAACAAATACTTTAGAATTTATTTTACTAGAAGATGGTGAAAGAATTGTTACAGAAAAAGAAACAGGTTCTACAGGTTACTTTGTAAATGGTGAAACAATTACAGGTTCAACATCTAAAGCAACTGCAACAGTTTTAGTAGAAGATTCTAGAAAAAAATACATCTATATATCTTCTCAACAAAAATTTATTACAGGTGAAACCTTTACAGGAGGTACATCTGGTGCCGAAGGTACTATCTCAGAGTATCGTGCAAACCCAGTCCAAAACATTCAACAACTTTTAGAGTACGCCAATGTAGATAATACTATCTATGATTTCTTAGATAAAATGAGAGACCAATTCATGAATGCTATACCAGAGAGTTTAGCAACAGGGGTTTCTAAAAGGAATTTATTGAAAAATATCAAAGACTTATATGGGGCAAAGGGTACATCAGAAGGTCACAAATTATTCTTTAAAGCTTTCTTAGGTGAAGAACCTGAGATAAATTATCCAAATCAATATATGATGAGAGCATCTAATGGTGAATGGAATAAGAAGACTACTTTAAGAGTTACTGCTGCAGCGAATGTAACTGGTGATGAAGTAATCAATCAAAAGATTACAGGTCAATCATCTGAAGCAACTGCTGTCGTAGTAGCAACAGAAACATTTACTCAAGGTACTTATGCTGTTACAGAATTAGAATTACAAAATGTTATAGGTACATTTACTGATGGTGAAACAATTAAAGCTATATCAACAACAAGAGATGTAGAAGTTTCATTTACAGTAAAATCACAAATCTCTACAAGTACAGTTACGAATGACGGAATACTGAATAGTGTATCTGATACACTTACCATAGAAAGTCTTGGAAGTGAAGTATCAGAGGTTGTTGTAGAAGATATTAAAACTGGTTCAATAGATGAAATCATTGTAGAAGATGTAGGTAGTCTATATGAAGTAGGTGATTCAATTACATTTACTGCAGATTCAAATGATACAGATATATCAGTTGCAACAGGTGAAGTTAGTATGGTTGGTGGTGGTATACTTCAAGAGACAGGTACTCTTGATGATTCAGATATTACAACCGACACAATTAGATTAGAAGATGGTACTAAAACATCTTTAATAGATTTTGAAATTGCTTTAGAAGATGGTAATTTATTACAAGAAGATATCACACCAGATTCTTCCACTAAAGCATTTACTCTATCAACTTTAAATGCAAATACGGATAGTATCAGAGTTTTTAAAGACGGTGTAGAATTAAATGCAACAGACCCAGCTGGGGATACAATATGGAGTGTGAGTGGTACAACATTAACATTTACAACAGCACCAACAACAGGTATTCCATATAGAGTAAAGGGTAGTGTAGTAAATAAACTTTTATTAAATATGACAGCAACAGGTAGTGTAAATGCTGGACATAATATAATAACAGATTCAACACAAGAAATAGAAGATGAATATACTAACAATGATTTATTTGTATTAGAGAGTGGTACATTTGGAACATTAGCAGAAGCTACATCACTTAGAAAAGTACAAGTTACAGATGGTGGTAATGGATATTCTAAATTACCCACATTAACAATTACAAGTACATCTGGTACAGACGGAAAACTTATTGCTAATACAACTGATATTGGTAGAGCAAATGGTATAGAAATTAAAGATGGTGGTTTTGCTTTATCATCAAGTAATCCACCAGACGCAACATTCCAAGCTCATTTTGTATTAAAAGATATTACAGGTACATTTACTGCTGGTAATACTTTAACAACACATACAGGAACAGTACAAGGTTGGAATTCAAGTACACAAGTTTTAAGTACAACATTTGAGAATGTTGTAAGAACAAAAGGTGAACCAGATAGTGCAGTAAATGAAGGTATACAATTAGAGATTGGTAATAGTGAACAAGAACCACATGGTATTCTTTTAGAAGATGTATTAGATTTTGATGATGGTGAAAATTTCTTAATTAACGCGACAGGAACAACATCACCAACAAATACAAAAGAAATATTTGTAGTTACTGTAAAAGCAAAATCAGCTGATTCAACAACAAATGCATTTTATATAAATGGAGTAGAGAATCCTAGAATTTCTTTTGCAACAGGTAACACTTATAGATTTGATTTATCAGACAGTTCATTATATAATTTAGATACTGATGAGAATCATCAATTAGCATTTAAGTCAGTAGATGTTGCAGGAGCAACTACAGGGGGTAGTGTATATACAACAGGTGTTACTGAATCATCTGCATCAACAATACCAATAGGAACTGCTGGCTCTTATATCGAAATACAAGTAGCAGCAGGAGCACCACAGTTAAGATATTATTGTAAGAATCATACAGGTATGGGTAACTCTATACTTACATTTACACGACCAACTATTGTTAATGGTGAGAATGATAGAATAGTAATTAATGCTGATGATAAGACAGGTGATGATGGTATACTATTAGAATCTGGTACATCAAGAGCAAGTGCTACAGACCAATTAGTACAAGAGAGTGGTCAAACACTAGGAAGTGCAACAGATGGTGGTAGTGTATCTGGTGGAAGATTTATAATAGAACATCAACACACAGATGGTGGAGTACCACATAATGAAGGTGACCCATTAGTCATTAACAGATATCGTGAATCAGGTGGAACAAATTATGTTGTAATGGAAAAAGGAAATACTGGTGATGAGAATGATAGAATAAGTACACAAGATTTAGGTGATGTAATAATATTAAACGGAACTGATAGTGATTCGACTAATGCTGCAGATAAACTATTAGATGAAACAGATGTATCATTCGATAATATTACTTTAAACGGAACTGATAGTGATTCAACAGATGCTGCAGATGATATTATAAATCAAGACCCAATAGATTTTTCAAATGACAATGTAACAATTACAGATTCAGGTGGAGCAACAGCTACTATCGTATCGGCGGATATATCAACAGGAACATTAACTGTTGCTCCACAAAAAACTAATATTGGTGTCTATAGTGGTATCGAAAGTCTAGTAGGTGAAGACTTAAACAGATTACAAGATTCATATTTCTATCAAGATTATTCTTACGAAGTTAGAATTGGTGATTCATTAACAACTTACTTAAATGAATTGAAGAAGGCAGTACATCCAACAGGATTCATGCCATTTGGTAAAGTAAATATTGCATCACAAATATCTGCTAGAATTACAGCAACTGCTGCAGGTGTGGCTGGTTACACTGGTGATGAAGATACATTCTCACCTGAACTTGCTTCAACATTCGAAACAATATTTGATGAGCATGTTAAGATAAGTCATAAGACTGCTGTTGGTATAGACCAATTTGATGAAAGAATTATATTAGACGGAACAGATGGTGATTCATCTAATGCTGCAGATAATATATTATATGAAACAGGTACAGGTGATACTGGTTCTGGTGCTATTACTTCTGAAGCAGCAAAAGGTGTTGGTGGTGAAAGTCAGAGAGTTACAATACATGAAAGAACAGTTAAGATTGGTAATCATCCAACATCAAAATTTAAAGATAATGTATTAATACACTTAGCTAAATATCCATTTAGAGAAGAATGTAGTTTAGTAATGGAAAGTGGTTTAGGTAATCTAAATGAACATATAGTATTAGATGGTACTAAACCATTTGATGATATTGTATTCTTTGAATTTGAAGGTACAGTTGGTCAGAGTAATATTATATTGAATGGAACAGATTCATCTAGTAGTAATGCGGGGGATAATGTTATTACAGAAGATGGTTTCAAATTACTTCAAGAAGAAGATACAGAAATAATAATAAACGAAACAGAAAGAATATTACTAGAAGATTCAAGACCAGGTACAGGTAGACTACTCGCAGAGAATGATAGAATAGCAGTACCTGTTGGTTTAATACAAAATGAAAATGATAGAATATTGTTTAGTGATGATGACAATGATACAACACTTACTTTTGATGAGTTTGGTGATATACCATTCGACCATATATTAAGACCAGATGAAATTACATTCTCTAATGATACAGATAATATAGATAAAAATACTGAACCAGATTCAATCGTTATGGAAAATGAAGGTGAGTTATTATTAGATGGTACGGATTCATCTCAAACAGATGCTGGATTTAAGTTATTACAGAATACACTAGAGACAACTGTTACAACACAAGATGAAGGTTTTATAGTATTGAATGGTACTGATACATCAAGTACAGATGCTGGATTTAGATTAGTCATGGAAGATGAAACTGGTGATATAGGATTTGTTACAGCAATTAGATTAGAAAGAGAAGTAAGAACAGTATCAACGAGTTCAAAATATGCAACATTCATATTAGAAGAAACAGGACATTTAATATCAGAAGATAATAGTGCAACTTCTCAAGCAGATAGATTATTAATTGATAATCCATTTGAATCTGGTGAAGTACAATTAGAAGATATTTTTAACACATATAGAAATGATAGAATTAAATTAGAATATGGTGATGGTAATATTATAATGAATGGAAGTGGTAATACAGTATCAACAGATATAGGAGGAGCTACAATACCTTCTTATGACCAAGACGCTGGACATTATCTTACATTTGAAACTGAAATAACAGACACAACGAATCTCGCTTTAGAATCTTATAAAGTTAACCCTGCCGAAGGTCAGATACCTTCTGAAAATTTTAGACTTAGTTCTAGGAATACAACTGCATATAAGTCTAAATATGGATATACACCAATAGTAATGCCTGCAGAAATAACTGTTCGTGAAACTGGTGATGTAGCTCTTGAAGATTCAACCGATAGTACACATGGATTTCTTGTCTTAAATAGTTCAAGTGGTTCATCCACAAACGCAGGGGAAAATATATCTTTAGAAGGAGCAACGGGTATAACATTTTAAGAATGTTATGATTAACTTGTATAAATAAATAAAAGAATGGGAATAAAATAAAATGGCAGCAATCATCACAGAGAAATTTAGACAACACAACGCCGAACAATTTTATGAAAGTTTTAGTGAAGCATCTGCTTCAACATACTATTTGTTCGTAGGAAAAGCAACAGCATACACATCAGGTACCACAGGGGGTAGTGATTCTTCACCACCAACACCTGCAGATGGTCCTGGTGACACAGAATTTTACGCATGGGATTCCATGCTAGCGGCTAAGAATATCACATCATCAGATATCACATATGCAATACCAAGAAGAAATTGGGCAAATGGTGATACTTACGATATGTATGATGATGATATTAGTTCATCAAACACAACAACATCAGGTGCATCAAATCTATATGATTCAACATTTTATTTTATGACATCTGATTATAGAGTTTATAAAGTATTAGATAATAATGGTGGTACAGCATACTCTGGTGCTGAACCAACATCAACATCAACATCCCCACATGCATTAGGTGGATATGTATTAAAATACATGTACACAGTTACAACATCTGAAGCTGCAAAATATTTAACAAGTGACTTTATTCCCGTATCTGATGATTCAACAGTTGCAGATGCAGCTACAGATGGTAAAATTGAATCATTAAAAATAACTGCAGGAAGTGGTTATACAAATGGAACATACTATGCAGCTGTATATGGTGACGGTACAAGTGCTGGAACATCATCTGGTGCGATAGTTAGAATTACAGTATCAGGTGGAACAATACAAGACTTCGGATTAACTGCTGGTACAGATACAACTATACATTCAGGTGGAGCTGCATATACATATGGAACTGTAAATCTTGGTTCAGGTTATACATTCTCTGATACAGGATTATCAAGTGCATCTGCCATGGGTGGTTCGGGTGGAGCTGTTGAAGTAGTTATCTCACCTAAGAATGGTCATGGTAAAAGTGCGATAAAAGAATTAGGTGGTCATTATGTAATGACTGCTACAACATTAACACAAGCTGAGAATGATGACATATCAACTTCAAATGATTTCAGACAAGTAGGTATCGTTGTTGACCCAACGAACTATGGAACATCAACAGTTGCTACGGCTTCAACTAGAAGACAAACTTTTGTAGTTAAAGGTTCAGCATCTAGTGGTACATTCGAAGTGGATGAAAAAATTACACAAGCATCAACAGGTGCTGTGGGTAAAGTAGTGGAATGGGATTCTACAAGAACTTTATTATATTTCCAACAAGAAAGATTTGGTGACTATGGTACAAACAGTACAACAGGTGATAGTAGTGCATTTACTGGCGCTAATTTAATTACAGGCGCAACATCATCTGCAACATTAACACCATCAACTGATTCTGAAACAATAACTCTTGCTAACAATAATACGATTACAACATCATCAGGTTATACAACACCTGAGTTAGCGGCAGATAGTGGTAGTATAATATACTTAGAAAATAGAAAACCAATACAAAGGGATTCTGACCAAACAGAAGATATTAAACTAATAATTGAGTTTTAAAATATGGCGCAAATAACTGATTTAAATGTTTCACCATATTATGATGATTATGATGAAGCAGATAATTTCCATAGGGTACTCTTTAGACCAGGGTTTGCTATTCAAGCAAGAGAGTTAACCCAACTACAATCTATTCTACAACAACAAATAGAAAGACATGGTAGTCATATGTTTAAAGAAGGTAGTATTGTAATACCTGGTCAGTTATCTTATTCAAATACATTTACTACATTACAACTTGCTTCAACATTTGCAAGTGAAACTATTGACCCTAGTCAGTTTTATGATTCAACAAATCCTGTAACAATTACAGGAGCAACATCTGGTGTTAAGGCATATGTAACAGGTTATAAAGCCGCAACATCTACAACACAACCTATTCTTTATATTAGATATTATAAAACAGGTTCAGATAATGCGACAACAGCATTCTCTGATAGTGAAAATATATCTGCAGATAAAGCGATAACACATACTACAGGATATGCAACTGGTGTAGCATCTGCAACAGCTTATTCAACGAGTGCAGCTCAAACAGGTTCTGCAGTAACTATAAAACAAGGTATCATTTATACTAGAGGTCAATTTGTACAAGTAAGTGAACAAACATTATTATTAAGTGCATCTTCAACAACAGAAACTGCTCGTGTAGGATTAACAGTAACAGAAGAATTAATAACACCAGAAACAGATTCACAATTAACAGATAACTCTAGAGGTTCATCTAACTATGCTGCAAAGGGTGCACACAGATTAAAGATTACATTAACACTTGCTAAACTAGAAACAACATCTACATCAGATACTAAGTTTATCGAAATGATGAGAATAGATGGTGGTACTCTTGTATCTAAAGCAAGACCAACAGAATATTCTGTACTAGGTGATGTACTTGCAAAAAGAACACATGATGAATCAGGTGACTATACAATTAGACCATTTCTTTTTACTTCAAAAGAGAGTGTTACAAATACAGTTAAAGGAAGAAAATATACAGGTGTCTTTTCAGACGGTGCAACTACTGATGATGGTAATACAGCATCAAATAGTAAACTTGCAATTGCATGTTCTGCTGGTAAAGCTTATGTTAAAGGATATGAGTACGAAAAACTAGGAACAACATTTAAAGATTTAGATAAAGCAAGAACAACAGCTTCAATTAATGCTGGAGTTACAAACTTAGAATTAGGTAACTTTGTTAAGATTACTAATCTATATGGAACACCAGACATTGGTACTGTTAGTGGTGAGACAACACCTTATAAAGAAATTAAATTATTATCTGGTCAAACAGTTACAAGAGGTACAGTATCAACATTAGAACCTGTCGGTGTATGTCGTTGTAGAGCATTAGAATATGATAGTGGTGTATCTGGTACAACATCTGCAGTTTACAAAGCATACTTATTTGATTTAAGAACATTTACTAAACTAACTTTAAGTGGAACACCAAGTCCATTATTAACAGCAACACATTCAAGTGGTGTACAATTAAAAGGTAATACATCTGGTGCAACAGGACTAGTCTATGACACAACAGATGATGGTGATTCATCAACAGGAACAGCAAACCAAGTTCGTTTAACAAATGTTGTTGGTACATTTCAATCAGGTGAAAAAATTATTGCATCTGATTCAGCAGAAACAAGTGCACTTATAGAAAACTCATCTAATGCAGATTTAACAGTTTCTAGTATAGAAACATTTTCATTTTCACAAACAAGACAAATGTTTCAAGATGATGATGACGCAGGACAAGACTTTACAGCAGATATAGAATTAACATCTAGAACAGATGGTGCAACAAGTTTAATACAATTAAATGCAACAGACGCTAGTCTTGCTAACGCAAATGATAATATATTATTAGAACAAGATGGTACAACAGAATTAGGACTTGAACCTATTAAGGAAGCTGTATTAGTATTACCAGAAAAAAATATTGCAATATATAAACTTCCTAAAAAGGTTGTTAAAACATTATTAACAGATTCAAACAACAACGCAAGTGATACATCATATACAGTTAGAAGACAGTTTGTTGCAACATCAACATCTGCAGGTGTATGTACATTTAGTGCAGGAAGTAACGAAACATTTGCAGCATTCGCAGAAGCTGATTATGTGATGTCTATATTAACTGCTGGTGATGGTAGTGGAGTACAGGGTGAGTTAGTTCCCATCTCTGGTAAGATATCTGGTACAGGTACAGCAAGTATTACAATTACAGATAGTACCATTCTAGGTGCAAGTGCTAAAGTAAAACTTATCGCAACAATTACTAAAACAAGTGTTGCGTCAAAACTTAAAACAACGAATTTATCAAAAAAAGTTAAAGTAGTTGCTAGTGATGCAGATGGTGCATATGGATGTAGAGCAACTGACAAAGAAATATCTTTAGGTCGTTCAGATGTATTCAGACTACAAGCTGTATTTGATTCAGAAGATACAAGTGCAGATGCATCTGCTCCAACACTAACACTAGGAACAGTTACAGGAACATTTACTAGAGGTGAAAAGATTACAGGTTCATCTTCTGGTGCGGAAGCAAGAATTATTACAACAACAAGTCCAATGCAATATGTTTTAACAGCTGGAAATGGAGCAACAGACTTTACAACCTCTGATACTATCACAGGTGAATCTTCTGCTGCAACTTCAACAGTATCAACAGTTACTGCTGGGGATAAAGTAATTACATCTAACTTTACACTAGATACAGGACAGAGAGATAACTTCTATGATATTGGAAGAATAGTTAGAAAACCAAATGTTGCAAAACCATTAGGTAGACTACTTGTAGTATTCGATTACTTCTCACATGGAGCTGGGGATTTCTTTAGTGTAGATTCTTATAGTGCTGTTGGTGGACAAATGGAGTATGATGATATTCCAACATACAGTGCTACAAAAATTGACCCAGATGACCCAGAACCATCAGGTTTATTTCATCTAAGAGATTGTCTAGACTATAGACCAACAGCTGAAAATATAACTGGTGCAACAGATACACTATCTGCAACAGATACAATTACTGCTACTGCAAGTTCATTCGATTTCAAGAATAGACAATTTGATGGTACAGGTGCTGTTGTAATAGACACACCAAAAGTAAATAACGCATTAACTTGTGATTTCGAACATTACTTAGGTAAGAAAGCTGTATTGTATATGGGTACTGATGGTGACTTTAAAATTGTAGATGGTATTTCTGCTGAAGTTCCTGTTGAACCAACAACACTAGATGGTGCAATGAAACTTGCAGTATTAGATATTCCTGCATATACATTTACACCAGATGATGTAACAATAGTAAGACAAAAAACTCAACGATATACTATGAGAGATATAGGTGAGTTACAAACAAGAATAGAAAATATAGAATTTTATACAGCATTAAACTTATTAGAAAGAGATGCTGAATCTTTTGAGGTTGTAGATATAAATGGATTAAACAGATTTAAGTCTGGGTTTATTGTAGATAACTTTGCTGGACATAGAGTTGGTGATGTATTACATAAGGATTACAAAGCTTCTATTGATATGATTGAAAATGAGATGAGACCAAAATGTGTAATGAAGGCAGCAAAATTAATAGAGAAGGCAACTACTGATGCTTTAAGAACAACAGCTGGTTATCAAAAGACTGGTGACCTATTAACACTACCATATACAAATAAAGATTTTATAACTCAACCATATGCAACAAGAACAGAAAATATTCAGTCAGCATTAATATATGAATATGTTGGTAAGATTACTTTAACACCTAGTGGTGATGAATGGTTTGAAACAGAAGTTGCTCCAGCACTTATTGTAAATGTTGGTGGAAACTTTGATTCAGTTACTGCTGCTAATGCTAATCAATTAGGAACAGTTTGGAATGCTTGGGAAACTCAATGGAGTGGAGTTACTACAGGTATACAAACAACAAGAGAAGGTTTATGGGAGACAACCAGACAAGTTCAAACTACAAGAACAGATTTAAGAAGAACAGGTCTTTTAACATCAGTCGTAGAAAGTGTAGAACAAGAAGTAGTTAGTAATAGAGTAATATCTAGAGCAACAGTACCTTGGGTTAGACCAAGAACACTTACTGGTGTTGGTGAATGTTTTAGACCTAACACAAGATTATACGCATTCTTTGATGGTACTGCTGTTAGTACATATATAACACCATCATCTACAAGTTACTCATCAGATTCAACAGTTTCAGAAGGTAGTGCATTAGTATCTGATGTTGCTGGAAAAGTTGAGTTTACATTTAGAATACCAGAATATAGATTTGCAGGTCAAGAAAATGTACCTAAGTTTGCGTCAGGTGATGTAGATTTTAGATTAACATCAAGTTCAACAAATGTTAAACTTCCTGTACCTTCAACACTAGGACAAGTTAATTATATTGCTAAAGGTATAGTAGAAACTACACAACAAACAATCGAATCTACAAGAAACGGTACACTGGTTCAAGAAACTGTTGAACAAACTACAAGTACAACAAGTAATACTGTAGTTGGTCCAATAATCAGTCAAAGATTTATAGACCCATTAGCACAAACATTCTTAGTATCAGAAGAAGGTGGATGTTTTGTAAGTAATGTAGATTTATTCTTTTCTGAAAAAGATACAACACTTCCTGTATGGGTTGAATTAAGAGAAGTAATAAATGGATACCCTGGCCCTACACTAATTCCTTTTGGAAGAAAAGTATTAAATCCAGCTGATGTAAATGTAGATGCCACAACAGGAGCAACTGCAACAACATTTACTTTTGATTCACCAATATATCTAAAACAAGGAATAGAATATTGTTTAGTTGTTATGACTAACAGTTTAAATTATAAAGTATGGATTGCTGGTTTAGGTGAAACTGATGTATCAGGTTCTAATAGAATTATTTCAACACAACCACATCTAGGTGTATTATTTAAATCACAAAATAATACTACATGGACAGGAGTTCAATCAGAAGACTTGAAGTTCACTATGAGAAAATGTAACTTCACATCTGGTTCAGGTACAGTTACTTTAACAAACGATAATATCGGTGATAGTGTAACTGCAGAAGATGGTAGTACAACAGTTTATGGACAAAAATTAGGAACAAATCCTATTACATTAACAAATGGTTCTGCTGTTATAAAAGTAAAACATTCAGACCATGGTATGTATAGTACATCAAACAATGTTACTATAACAGGTGTATCATCTGGTGTATCAACAACCTTAGATGGTGCTATTACAGCATCAGGTACTTCTGTTACATTAACATCTGCTACAGGATTCCCATCAAGTGGTACTTGTCATATTAAGATAGACAATGAGATTATGTCTGGTACAATTTCAACTACAACAATCTCTAGTATTACTAGAGGACAAGGTGATACAACAGCCGCTGCTCATTCAGATGGTGCAACAATAGAATTATACATGATTAATTCTGTACCATTAACAGAAATTAATAAGACACATACTGCAATTGCAAATATAGGAATAGATTCATATACAGTAACAGGTACAACAAATGCTTCAATTAGTGGAGCATCAACAACGGCTGAAGTTGGTGGAACATCAGTATATGCAACAGAGAATTATAGATACGAAACTGCGAAGACATTAATAGGTACTTTAGAATTACCTGGTACTTCAATGAGTGCTTCAATTAAATCAACGAATTCAACAAGTCCAAGTGGAAGTGAAACATCATTTGGTCAATCATCTACAAATACAAGTATTCCAATAAACGAAAACTTTGATATGTTGACAAGTCAAATGGTTACTTCAACCATTAATGAAACAAATGAGATATCTGGTAACAAGTCACTAGAGATGCCAATAGTATTTACATCTCAAAATTCAAACATATCACCTGTAATAGATTTAGATAGAAGGTCATTAATTTGTGTAGCAAATAGAATTAATAATATTGATAGTTCTTCTGATGTTTATCCAACAACGGAATTTGTGGCATCAACAGAACCTGAGGGTGACCAAAATTCAGCAATCTATTTAACTAAGGCAGTTACATTAGATAACTCTGCAACAGCATTGAAAGTATTTTTCTCTGCACACAAACAAAATACATCAGAGATTAAATTGATGTATAGAATATTAAAGACATCAGATTCACATGACTTTGATGAGTTAGGATATCATTACTTTAATACTGATGGTACACCTGATGATACAGTTCCAAACTCACTAGTAAAAGATGATTTTCAAGAATATGTTTATACTGCAGGTGTAGATAATGATGGTGTTGGTACACCTTTAGATGATTTCATTCAGTTCCAAATAAAAATAGTTATGCAAGGAACAGATGCTGTCAAACCACCAAGAATTAAAGATTTAAGAGCAATAGCATTGGCAACATAAAATGGATAGAATAAAAGTACAAGATAATAATAATTTAGAAAGAGATTTAAATTCTAATGCAATTGTTAATACTAATAGACAAGCATATGACTTGGCTAAAAAAAGAGCGGCAGCTGCACAAAAAGAAAGAGATAAACTAAGAGATGTAACTAGAGAAGTAAATGAAATTAAATGTGAGATGCATGAAATAAAAAATATGTTATCACAATTATTAGGAAAATAAAATGAGTGAGTTATCAAGTTTCTTCGGTATAATCTCAGAAGGGCAAAAACAAGCTGAAGCTGAAAAAGCTGAAAGAATTAGAATAGAAGAAGATAGAAGAAAAAGATTAGAACCACAAATAAATGTGGAGTTAAATGATTTAAGTGAGTTCTTTAGTGTAATGTCTGTTAATAAAAAAATGCAAAATATTGGAGCAATTTTACCAGACAAGAAGTTACCAAAAGAAACAAAACAGGAAGTAAAAAAACTAGAAGTTTTATCTTCTTTCTTTGAACAGATGTCTAAATTTGAAACAAGTTTAGATTCTGCAATTAAAGCTTCTGAAAAAGAACCAGAAGTTGTAGAAAAAATTGTAGAAGTACCTGTTGAAAAGATAGTTGAAAAAATTATAGTTAAAGAAGTAGAGGTACCAAAAGGTCCTAGTGTACCAGAACAACTTGCAGAAGCAATGTCTAAAGTTCATAAAGGACAGATGTTACCAGAAGAAAAATCTGAATTAGTCAAACTCAAAGAAGAATTTGACCAATTCAGAAAACTAGTAAATTTACAATTATCATCACTTGGCGGTGGTGGTAGTACAAGAATACTAGACAATGATGATGTAGATATAAGTTCTTTAGGAAATGGTAAATTCTTAAAATATAATTCTACATCTAAGAAATTAGAATTTACAGATGAAGTAGGTACATATACTTTCGCTTAAGTTTATAAATAAAGGAAAAAGATAGGAAAAATTAAATGGCAATATCAGCATCAAGTGTAGCAAGTTCGAGTACATTAAATACTTTAAGAACACAATTCAATAATCTGGTTACAGATGTTGCAGCTATTGAAGGTGGTTCAATAACTTATACCACTTTAAATACTACAACAACAAATGCTACAACATTAAATGTAAAAGAAGATGGTACTATCGTATTTGAAGGTGCTACTGATGATGCGTATGAAACTACATTAACAGTCACAGACCCTACTGCCGATAGAACAATTACATTCCCAAATGAAACAGGTACAGTATTTACTTCAGGTGGAGCAATAGCACTTGGTGGTAATATAACTAAAGCTTCAGATTTAACTGTTGATGTTGAGGGAGATATTTCACTTGATGCCAATGGTGGTGATGTTTATCTTAAAGATAATGGTACCATTTATGGTACTCTAACAAATAATAGTGGTAATCTAACAATTAAAAATAGTTCTGCTGAGGTCGCAGCAATCACTATTGATGGTGATGAAGTTGTTACTTTTGCAGATGACATATTAATTAAAGATGGTGGAACGATAGGTAATGCTTCAGTTGCTGATGTTTTAACACTAGCATCAACAGGTATTGTAACTTTAAAAGATGATTTAATAATTAAAGATGGTGGAACAATAGGTGTTACAAGTGCAGCAACTGCTATAACAATAGCAAGTACAGGTATTGTTACATTCGTAGATGACATAATAATTAAAGATGCTGGAACAATAGGTTCAGCTTCAGATACAGATGCTATAGCAATATCTTCAGCTGGAGTTGTATCATTATCCGCGACAACAGAGGCAAGTGCAACAGGTACAGCTGCTTTAACAGTTGCTGGTGGATTAGGAGTTGCTAAAGATGTGTGGATAGGTGATGATGTAGTTTTAGATTCAGATTCAGCAGTATTAAAATTTGGTGATGACCAAGATACAACATTAACACATACAGACGGAACAGGTCTTACACTTAACAGTACAAATAAATTAACATTTGGTGATGCTGCTTCATTTGTTCAACAATCAAGTGATGGTACATTAAGAATAGATGGTGAGGCAATCATTGATTTAAATGCTAGTACAAGAGTTGATGTATCAACTGACTTAACTGTTGGTGATGATATAAGTTTAGCTTCTGATTCAGCAGTTATACACTTTGGGGGAGATAGTGAAGTTACACTTACTCATGTAGCTGATACAGGTTTAACATTAACACACACAGCAACAGGTGATGATAAACCAATAGTTCTGAATTTGAAATCAGAAGAAGACGCAATTATTGCTGATGAAGAAATAGGAAGAATAGATTTTACTGCTGGAGATGACAGCGGAACAGACGCAATATTAACAGCTGCTAGTATTGCAGCAGTTGCAGAAGATACTTTTGCAGCTGATAATAACTCTACAGGTTTAGCATTTAAATTAGGAGTAAGTGCAGCTGCAACAGAAATGTTTAGAATGGACCATGATGGTGACTTCAAAATTAAGACTGATGGTTCTGCAATAGGATTTGGTGCTAACAACGAAATAGAATTAACACATGTACATGACACAGGTTTATTATTAACAGATTCAGGTGGAAGTCCAACACTTCAATTACATGATTCAAATGAGTCGGTATCTTCTGACGGAAGTAATTTAAAATTAACATCTGGTGGAACAACATTTACTTTCCCAAGTTCTGATGGTTCAAGTGGACACTTCTTAAAAACAAATGCTAGTGGTGTTCTTTCATTCGCTGCAGCTTCAATAAGTTCACTTGCCTGTGATGATTTAAGTGAAGGTGATGCCGCAGTTACTATATCAACATCATCTGGTAATATCACAATAGATGCTACAGCAGATGATTCTGATATTATCTTTAAAGGAACAGATGGTACTGCTGATACAACATTCTTAACAATAGATGGTTCTGATGCTGGTACATTGATTGCAAATAACGATTTAGAATTAGGAACAGATAGTTCTCAAATTTTATTTGGTGCCGATAATGAAATTACTTTGGCTCATGTCGCGGATACAGGATTAACATTAACACATACCGCTGCAACTGATAATACACCAATAGTATTAAATCTGAAATCAGAAGAAGATGCTATTATTGCTGATGAAGAAATTGGTCGTATAGACTTTACTGCTGGGGATTCTAGTGGAACAGATGCTATTCTAACTGCAGCTTCGATTGCTGCTGTAGCCGAAGATACTTTTGCAGCAGACAATAACTCTACAGGACTTGCATTCAAACTCGGTGTATCTGCCGCAGCTACTGAGATGTTTAGAATGGACCACGATGGTGACTTCAAAATAATAACAGATGGTTCAGCAATTGCGTTCGGTGCAAATAACGAAATCGAATTAACTCATGTTCATGATACAGGATTACTATTGACAGATAGTGGTGGAACACCAACACTTCAATTACATGATTCAAATGAGAGTATAGCATCAGATGGTAGTAAAGTAATATTAACATCAGGTGGAACTGCATTTAATATGCCAACGGCAGATGGTGATGCTGACCAAGTATTAACTACTGATGGTTCAGGTACATTAAGTTTTGCTACTGCTTCTGGTGGAATAGGAGCAGGAAAAGCAATCGTGTTCGCAATGATTTTTGGTAAATAAGATTAAAAGGGTTTATAAATAAATTTAAAAATGGAGATAATATAAGATGGCAAATCCAAATTTAGTAAATGTAACTTCGGTACTAGGCGGTAACGCTGGGTGGAATTTATCCAATACATTGACTGCTACATTATTAACTGTTGATGCAGAGAAACTTGTTAAAATCAACAGAATTACATGTGCAAATGTAGATGGTACAAATGCTGCTGACTTAAATCTATATGTAGATGGTTTAGGTTCTGGTGCCTCAGGTGTTACCACTACTGGTGCGGACGCGACTGTCTATCTCGCTAAAACTGTTACAGTTCCTGCTGATTCAACTTTAGTAATATTAGATACACCAATATATCTAATGGAAGCTGATGTTCTGAAAGGTGGTGCAAGTGCAGCAAGTGACTTAGACTTATTCGTTTCATATGAAATTATGGATGACGCGTAATAATTGAGTAGGAGATATAACTTATGCCAATAACAGGTGCATATGGTGGAATAATAGGAGTAGATAATACACCTTCACCATCTAAACAAATAACAGAAATAGATTCTAGTGGTTGTTTTAATAGAACAGCTGCTACGGCTACTGTTGTCGTTGTCGCTGGAGGCGGTGGTGGTTCACTAGGTGGCGGGGGAGCAGGTGGAGTATTAGTAACCACCTGTCATCCATTACCAACTTGTGCCGTACCCGTAACAATAGGTGCAGGTGGAGCACGCACAGACGCTCAAGCTCCTGTAGGAAATCATGGTAATAATACTGTATTCGGTTCAGCAACACCTTTAACTGCTCTTAAAGGAATGGGTGGAGGTGGAGGTAACTCTGACCCTGTTGCCGATGACCCCCAAAATCCAGCAGGTACTAGTGCCTTTGATGGCGGAATATATGGTTCTGGTGGAGGTGCTGGTGGAGCTAATCCTGCTATGGGCGGAAAGGGTACACACCCTGGTGCCTACGGTGGATGTTCACCAACATTTCAAGGGTGCCCTGGCGGTTCTGGCGACAATGGTGGCGGCGGTGGAGCTGATAATACTGGTTATGGACAAGGTTTTCATGGTGGTGGTCAACAAGCAATGGGTGGACAAGGTAGAGATTTAACCCCATTAGGTGTTCCGTCATGTGTAGCAGATTGTGGATTTGTTGGCGGTGGGGGTGCTGGTAAATGTCAAGCTCATCCGTCTAACCCACATTCATTAGCCCTTCCTCTTACTAACTTTGCAAGCAGACAAGGAAAAAAAATGAAAGGTGGTGGTGGTCGTGGACAAACAGGTGTACCTACCGTGGCATGTGTATGTAGTACACCATTAGGTTCTACAGCTGGTACTGCTAATACTGGTGGTGGTGGAGGTGGGGGTGGATACCCTGCTTCTGCTCCATTCCCAAGTGGTCATGCAGGTGAGGCTGGTGGTTCAGGTAAAGTTATCGTAATTGAATGTGTTGCAGGTTCAAGTGCTAATGACGGAATATATAGTTTGAAAGAACACTATGTTGCTGTTAAATCGAGTAGGTGGTAATATGGCACATTTTGCAAAACTAGATTCAAATAATGTTGTATTAGAGGTTATTGTTATAAGTAACGAAGATGTTGATGCCAATGGTGGTGACTATTCTGTTGCAGCTGAAAATTGGGTAAAATCAAAATGGGATGCTTATGCTTGGAAACAATGTTCTTACAATCATAATCAAAGAGGAGTTTTCCCTGGTTCTGGGTTTACTTGGGATTCTTCAAAAAATAAATTTTTTCCCCCTAATCCATATCCAAGTACATTCTCATTAAACTCTGATGATGTTTGGGCACCTGATATAGGATTTCATAAACATCAAGATGGTAAACTTGCAGATGGTACTGAT
>LULY01000008.1_pt1 | contig 20281 bp, 22 predicted proteins | sample 730031 | NCBI WGS metagenome assembly LULY01 (sample SAMN03860277, study PRJNA289734) | marine metagenome | biome: seawater column; feature: ocean; material: water; isolation source: Red Sea water column Station 91 - depth 200m | place: Saudi Arabia: Red Sea | collected 2011-10-15 | depth 200 m
ACACTTGAGGATCATATAGAAATCCAAAAGAAACTAGAATCATCTTTTGATTTGAAGTTATCAATGTCAATAGGTTATGGAGATTCTCCATTTGATGCTAATCTTAGTGCACATGATGGGAAAAAATCTAAAATAAAACTAGATGAGGAGCATAACATTTTTGGATTCATAGATGGCAAAGTAGAGTCAAAAGTGACAATCATGCACCTAGATGTTGATAATCTAACTTCTAGAGGAAAAACAGTCTCACCATACGAAATTTCATCTTTAATGTTCAAACTTTACGCAAAAATGTCCGAGTTTTTCTTATCCAAGAAGGCACTTTCATTTTTCATGGGCGGCGATAATTTCATGGTTGTTGCAAATTCAAACTATAAGGAAAGTGCAGAAGAATTTATTGATATAATTAAACATGAATTTGGAATTGAACTAAATTGTGGAATAGGAACAGGGAAAACTGCTAGAAATGCGGTAAAGCTTGCAACAAAGTCACTTGATACAATTAGGGAGATCCGTGATTCGGGAAAAGAAAAACCAGAAATCTACGAGCTTAAATGATATTAAAAAATATCAGCATACTTTATGGAAATAATTTAAAATTTATAGAACAAACAGATGTGCTGATCATTAATAATACATTTCAAAAAATTCATTCTAAAATTAAACCTACTAAACACAAAGTTGTAAACTGTGATAGTCTTTTACTAATTCCCGGTTTAATTAATTCGCATACACATCTTGGTGATTCAATTGCAAAAGATATATCACTAGATAAGGATCCTGATTCTAAAATCAATCCTATTTTCGGAATTAAACAAAAAATTCTCAAAGAAACTGAACCAAGTAAGCTCATTCATTATATGAGAAAAACTGTGAAATCTATGCTAAAAAAAGGAATAACAACATTTGTTGATTTTAGAGAAAGTGGATTAGATGGGGTTTTGCTTATGCAAAAGGCATTATCAAACATACCAATTCGTTCTATAGTACTAGGTAGGATAGAATACTATCAATCAAAAAAACAGATCAAAAAGAACACGCCAATCCCACAGTCATATCAAAACCAGATAGATATATTGTTAAAAAATTGTGATGGAATAGGAATCAGCGGTTCAAACGAAAATAGTGATTCTTCTCTGAAACAGTTTTCTAAAACAAAAAAGATTCGTGCCATACATTGTGCAGAAACCAAGCAAAGTTACTTGAAATCAAAGCAAACTACAAGGAAAACCGAGCCAATGCGCTCTATATTGCTAAAACCAGATTTTTTAGTACACATGACATATGCGACAAAAAGTGATCTAAAATTTGTATCTAAAAAAATAAAAGGAATAGTTGTTTGTCCACGTGCAAATGCATCATTAGCGGAAGGGATTCCAGATGTAGTTCAAATGCTTAAAGCTAGGTGTAATGTGACAATTGGAACTGATAATGTAATGATTAATTCGCCTGATATGTTTAGAGAGATGGATTTTTTATGGAAAGTAACTATGGGCATCCAGAAAAAACGTATTGACCCAAAAAAAATTCTGAAAATGGCAACTGTTAATGCAGGAAAATTACTAGACAAAAAAATAGGCTGTATAAAGGAAGGCTACTTGGCAGATGGAGTTTTTATTAAGAAGTATGACTTGGATCTTGATCCTTTGCAAAATCCACATGCATCTATTGTTCATCGTGCCAACGAAAACTCGATCAAGGCTGTAATGGTTGAAGGTGAAATAATCCATGGAAAACTATAGACCACGAATAATATTGAGTGCTGCCATAACTTTAGATGGTAAATTAGCAACACGAACTGGTGATTCAAAACTTTCCTCAAAAAAGGATAAACTTAGAGTTCACAAACTTCGAAGTAAAGTTGATGCCATTCTCATTGGCAAAAAAACTGTTGAAATTGATGATCCGCTGTTATCTGTACGAGGAATTAAGGGGAAAAATCCAATTCGTATTGTTATTGATTCAAGTGGAACCATAAATACTAATTCTAGAATTTTAAGAACCTGTTCAAAAATACTAACAATCATAGCAGTATCAAAAAAGGCAGGCAACAAAGATTTGGAAAGGCTAAAAAAATTTCCTGTTACAGTAATAGTTTGTGGGAATCATAAGGTAGACGTAAAAAAATTACTTGGAATTCTAAAGGAGAGAAAGATAAAGAATATTCTAATTGAAGGTGGTGGTATTACAAACTGGTCATTTCTAGAAGAAAATTTAATCGATGAGGCAATAATCACAATTTCTCCTTATTTACTAGGAGGCAGTGATGCACCCACATTGGTTGATGGTAACGGATTTTCTACAATCGCTAAATCAACAAAATTGAAACTAAAAAATGTCACAAAAATGAAAAATGAAATTGTATTACATTATAAAATTAAGTGATTAAGTCCTTTGTAATCTCGTCAATCTTCTTTGTAAATCCCTTTTTTTGGGCTTCATTTTTCTTAAGGTTTAGCACATCTCCACATGAAGGACATTTGAAAAATAGATCAAGTGCATCTTCAAATGTCACTCTGTCACAATCATTATTTCCACAATGATAGAACTGAGATGAATTTTCATAATCTAATCTTTCCTGTAATCTTCCTTTTATCTTCTTTTTCTGATTCTGGATAAAGTTTTCAACCTCTTCTCTTCTAGAACGCCATCGATATACAAACCACCCCTTTCTTTCATCTTTTACCCTAATTCCTGTAATCAGGGACTTTCCAAAAAGGTCGTAGAGAACTTTTCTGACCATATTAATTCTCAAACCAGTAGAGCTTGCAATTTCTTCATCTGTCGCATCTTTTGATTTTAGAAGTGATCTAGCTACTTTGAGATATTCATCACCACCAATCATAAACGAAATTTTCACAAACGGATCTTCATATTTATCAATCAATAATAATCACCACCATATTCTGCTATTAATCCGTTGTTTTATTTACCCTTACATTTTTTCCTTGTTCTTGAGGAATTATCACTCTTTCAGAATCTTCAAACCTGAGCTCAAATTGTTTTCCCTGTTGAATACGATCTAATAGTACACCTAGGGCACTAACTTCTGAGTGTGGTTGGTTACCCACTGCTATGTTATAATCAGCCATCACAAAGACATCTTTTGGAACTTTCCCAGCCCCAACTATTATCAAGATTTTTTCTTCATTTCTAATTTTGGATTCTATATTGTTAACATTCTGACCATACATTGTTAGATGAACAATTTTTACTGATTCCTTTTTCCTATCCCTAATAATTTTTTTCCAATCCGTGATAGTTTCAATCTCAAAGGTACCACCCCAAGTTTTGTTAATTTTAGAAATTGTATTAATTATATCAGGATTTATCTCATTCATATAGATTTTTTTAGCTCCAAATGACCTTGCAACCAGTGCAACATGAGTTGTAACCCTGTCATCTCTTACTACTCTTTGACCAATTCTTAACACTTCAATTTCCATACATTTTTTCGCCAACATTATTAATTTTTTATTACATATTATTTTAGAATGCTCTAAATCCTTCTGGTCTAACATTTTCTGGATGTTCTTTCAGCCAAGAGATTTTTTCAAGCATGACATTTTTTTCGTCAGGAAAAGTTCCAGCGATATTATACGCATTGGAACCATGATTTGCTCTAAATAGCATTTTTTCTTTAACATCAATTTGTTCAACCAAGTCATGTAATTCAATTAGTGCCTCCTCATCATTAATTGGATGAAATTCCTCTCCAAACTTGGTTAGAAATTCTTGTTTGACTCCGGTTTCCAAGATCAAAGTTAGCGTACCAAGATAATCTGGGGATGAAGCATTAACAACACGTGCAGTTTCTTTGATATGTTCTTTCGAGTAAGTTTTTCCTCCAAGCCCCAAAATGATAATACATGATAAGGTAAATCCAGTTTCTATTGCTTTTCTGCAAGCTCTTATGATCGTTTCAGCTGTAGCACCTTTTGTAATCTTCTTTAAAATAATATCAGAGCCGCTTTCAATCCCAAGATAAAGCATTTTTAGACCGGCTTCATGCATTTTTTTCAATTCCTCTGGATTTTTTTTAAGTAAATTCATAGGCATCGCATAACAAGATACTCTCTCTAATTTTGGAAAACTGTTGTAAAGATATTCAACGATCTGAACCATATACTCAGCTGATATGTTTAATGCATCACCATCTGCAAGAAAAATTCTATCTGTATCAGGAAGTTGTTTTGCCATCAAATCAATTTCTGCTTTGACCTCATCCCAAGTTTTTTCCGAGTATTCCTTATTTCTATACATATCACAAAATGAGCATTGGTTAAATGAACAGCCCAAAGTCACTTGAAAAATTAGTGATTTTGCTTCAGATGGTGGTCTGTAGACAGGCTCGGCATAGTTTAACATCATGACTTAGAGTTGTTGAAGTCATAATTTATCGTTTTTCTCTACCCATAAAAGTGAAGTAATTTCTGGTTAATTATGGAAGATATATACAAAAAATATCTAAAACTAAACAGGAATATTTTCATAGCATTTGCAGTAGATTTTATAGTTTCAGCTATAGTAGCGCAGACGCTTATAGAACAAGAACATTATCTTAATGCAACTATCACCATTTTAGCTGATCATGGAACATTTTTGTCTATACTTGGTTTTTTGCTATATTTAGATAATCGAAACAAATACAGACTAGATTCAGGAAAAATAAATTGGTCGCTTCTTAAGATAGATTTAGTAAAAATTATTGCTTCACTAGGTGTTGCGGAAATCATTTACACGATAGTTAGGTGGGGATTTCAGTTTTACTTTCTAACAGTTGATTATGAGCCATATTTAGCATCGATAATAGGACAGGCTATAGCTGTTGCTATTTACTTGGTTATTATCAATTTTCTTGTAAAAATTACAAAATGGTACAAGGATGATCGTTGAAACTGAATATTTTTACGCCTTTATGACATATTCTGGAATTAGAATTGGTTCATTTAGGACTACTGTTAATTTTGGGTTTGTATCTATAATTCCAGAAAATTCTATATTTTTGACCAATTCTGGAACCCCAATTAACACTTGATCATGTGTAAGAAGTTTTGAAAGGTTATCATTTATCTCATCGGCATCACTTTTTTTTCTATACTCTCGCACTAAAAAATCTAGAAAAATTGTAAGAACCTCATTAAGATTAATCTTTAATTTTTTTTGAATTCTTTCTATTACCAGTTGAACAGAATTTAAAAAAATTTTTTCATCTGATTCATGACGAAAATAATAGCTTCTAGTTAATGGCGGTGATGAATTTTGCCCGTGAAGAGAAACTTGAATATCAATCATTTTTTTCTTGGTGAAGGTGGTTCCGCCTTTGGTCCACCAAAGCTATACGTATTTCCAGTACCTCTGTATAACTTTGGTCTAACAGGATTGCCTTCTCGTTCTCCTTTTTTTGTCAAAGATAATCCAGCCATTAATTCTACAATTAACCTATTTGCAAGACCCGAGGTAATTCCACCGTTATAGGAACTCTGATCACTCACATCATATGCTGGGGAAACTTCAACTAGATCAAATCCAAATGTATCAGGGTCAAATGACGTAGATAACAACCTCATCAGTCTCATTCCTTCACGGGAAGTCAAACCGTTTGGTTCGGGCTCTCCAGTTCCAGGAGCGTATGCAGGATCAAATGTATCAATATCCCAACTTATGAAAACGCCATCAACGTTATCATTTGCTCTATCAGATGCCTCTTTTGCTATTTGGTCTATTCCAAGTTCTTCAACATCTAACATGGTAAACCATTGGAAGTCCTGATCTGCCATCCATTTGTAAAGATCTGGTCCCGGCCAGTAGCCACGAGGTCCTATCAAGGTGTAATTTTTCCCTTTGAGACAACCTAATTCCATTATTCGACGAATGTGTGCACCATGATCATATTTGAAACCAGTTAGTCCCTGTGGTGCACAATCTGCATGTGTATCGATATGTATCATGCCAATGTTTTTGTGTTTTTTAGCAAATGCTCGGACATTTGCAAATGTAATTGAGTGATCTCCTCCAAGCATTATTGGCATAGCATCAACATCAAGGGCAGACTTTACCTTATCTGTCATTCTTCTCAATGATTCAATTACATCCCCTGGCGAGACATTTACATCTCCATAATCTGCAACTTTGAATGTTCCAAATGGATCAACACCAGTTTCTATGTTGAAATGTTCGTATGGAGGTGATGGAACTGTTGATGCCGCCCTAATTGCTCTAGGACCATAACGTGCACCAGGTCTGATTGTGGTTCCAAAATCAAATGGTTCTCCAATTATTGCAATATCAGGCTTTGACTTCTCTAATTCTTGCTGATTTTTTAAAAGTGGTAATTTCAAAAATGTTGGTATTCCACAAAAAATTGGCTCAGGAGCTCCTTTGTAATCATCACCATATGCTTCCATTCCCATTTTGTTTCACAATTTTGTGAGTTAGAATATAATTAAATTTGCCTATCCCCAAAAGTTTTTTTACATACAAATTCATGCAAGGTTATTGGCTCAAGTAACTACACCTGAAGACATAGAAAAGGAATCAAAGAGAACAATTGAAGCCTTGTACGGCGATAACATAAGTGATTTTAAAATTCGGGAGGTTTTTGCACTTCCAGAATTTGGTCCACGCATAGCTTGGGATGTTCAAGTCACCTTCAATCTTGAAGGCAAAAAAAACACTGTAGATCTGGAAATTCAAGAAAAAAATGGCAATGTAACAAATGTAAGGCTAATTGACACAATGGACCCCATTTAGTGCGATCTATCATACTGATAAATTCATGAAAACTTTAATTTTTTGAGCCACTTTTAGATCATATTGGATTTCAAGGAATTTCTAGCAGATTTCATGGCTGATGAACAAGGAAAAAAGACATCTCCAGGCGACTATAGAGAAATGGAAAAACGAGAACAGCAGGTCGTTTTAACGCTAGAAATGTTGGACAAATTTCAATTTCTCCAACTAGAGCAACTTTGTAAGGAAGTTTGTGGAAGAATACCTAGTCCTCCACGTGTTTATGATAAGGTCATTAATGTTGAGTATGAGCACCACATAAACAGGGACGATTATTTGAAATTCATCTTAAAAGAGATGGAATTTTCTGAAATTAAGAATTTTGCAATAAAATATAACATACTTTCTGCGATCTAAAAAAAAAGAATCAATTCTTAAATAACTATCAAACCATAATGATTGAGCATGGCGGAGTTTACTGACTTTGCAGTTGTTGTTGCCATATTTTTAGCAGGTTCTCTTGTTGTTGGTTCTGTCATGTGGAAACTTGTTCAACGTAGTGGTCGAAGATTAATTGTAGCAGGTCGGAGCCTTCCACTGTTTATGGTGGGAACAATGTTAGCAGCCCAGTCAATTGATGGAAATTCATCATTAGGTAATATGGCGCTTGTCTGGGAATTTGGATTTTATGCTGGAGCAGTATTGCCGATTGGACTTGGTACATGTCTGTTGATAGTTGGAATCTTCTATGCTAAGCGTCTTAACTTTATGCAAATGTTTACTTTGCCTGATTTCTACTTTAGACGATATGGAAACGGCGCAGAGGGTATCTCATCAGTATTGATGATTATTAGTTTTATTATTTTAGTAGCTGGAAACCTGGCAGCGGCTGGCTTGATTTGTGAATTGGTATTTGGCATAAGTTACATTTGGGGGTTACTTATTGTTGCAACGGTTGTCTTAGTGTATACATTCTGTGGAGGTTTGTTTTCATGTGCAGCTACGGATCTTTTCCAAGTTCATATTGCTGTTGTGGCGTTTTGGGCCGCTTTCATATTCTTCGCAGGAGGATATGCTGATACTCCGTGGGCGGAAATTTCAGCTTCGTTCCCAGAAGGAAGTATGGACTTGTCGGCTCTGTATTCTATAGAAAATGGTGCACTGCTTAATTGGGCAGCATTATTTGCCTTAGGACTTGGTGATGTAATAGCTCTAGACTTTATGGAAAGGGTGTTTGCTGCTAAAAATCCGAAGGTAGCTCGGCGTGGCGCACTTTGGGGAGGAGGCTTGACACTATTCACAGTAATTCCTACAAGCATGTTGGGAATGATTGCAATGTTCTATCTGCCTTCACTTGAAGATCCAGGAATGGCCATGCCTCTGCTTGCAATGGAACATATGCCGTTTGCAATTGGGGCTGCAATGCTGATTGGGGTTCTTGGTGCTGGAATGTCTACTGCCAACGGAGGTCTGCTTGGAATTTCGGCTGTAATTTCGCGTAATCTTATACAACGTGTGATACGGCGGCGGTGGCTCAAGAAGGAAGCATGGGACGATAACAAATTATTGTGGATAACACGAATTTGTGTTATACCAATGTTTGGAGTTGGTGTACTTCTTGCGTACATAGCGCCAAACCCTGGATTTTATTTGATTCTAGCTTTTGATGTTGTATTTGCAGGAGCATGGGCTCCGTTAACACTTGGATTGTTTTGGAAGAAATCTAACATGCCTGCCGCAATTGCTTCACTACTTGTAGGTTCTGGAATAAGACTATTCTTCTGGATTGATATGGAGATGTGGGGTTATCTTCCCGCAGAATATGCAGGGATGGACAGCATGATTCCACCTGTCATTGCATTCTTCTTATTCATCGCAGTAGCACTAGCTACACAAAAGAATTATCCTGGCAAGGAAAGACATGATGTTAGAGATTATGCACCACCTGTTGAAGACGTTATTGCGGGTGAGGACTTGAAGAATTTCAAGCCAGGTCCTCAAACTAGTACACCTGCTTAAGTTAAAATTTAATCGGAAAAGGTTTTTTCTTTAATTTTTCAAATTTATTTGCAATCTTGTTTCTGTAATAAACAGCTCTTTTATCCTTAGGACTCAGCTTGAGAGCCTTATCATAGTAAACTAAAGCCTCAGAAAATCTTCCCAAATCGTAAAGCAGCTTTCCCTTGTAACTCAAAGTGTAGAAGAAATTGGGATTAATCTCAATTGCTTTGTCACAATAATCCATTGCTTCTTCGTATCTTTTCTGATGTTCAAGGATCCAAACCATACTACCAAGAGCCCTCAAATTTTCTGGTTCTATATTTAATGCACGTTTACAGAAAAATTCTGCCTCATGATATTTTTTTTGCGAGTTTAATGAGACAGCTTTGCCGTATAATGCCTCTACGTTTTCTGGTTCAATTTTCAACATGTCATCATACGACGAAATTGCTTTATGGTACAAACCAACTCGTTCGAATACAACACCCTTCTTCAGTATTGCTTCAGTATATTTTGGGTCAATTTTTAGGGCTTTATCATATAACGACACAACTTCCTTGTAAGAAAAACCAGCTGTGTCAAGAGTATGACCTTTTGCAATCAGTGCTTTTACATTGTTTTTATTCAGCTCTAACGCTTTATCGTAATACACAATAGCTTCTTGGTGATTGTTTGCTTTTGTCAGATCTATCCCCTCGTTATAATATGACATTGATTTTTTTTCATCTGCCTTAATTGCACGGTCAAACCATAACAAACTCTCCTTGTTGTTACCTAATTTTGCTAAGGCTCGACCTGCCTCGTACATTGCATTTGAATTTTCTGGATCAGTTTCCAATGTTTTTTCAAAAAATTTAACGGCCTCTTCATAGTTGTTGATCTTGCAAAGTTGTATGCCTATATTGTATAATGCTAATACATGTTTACGATCTGTCTGTAAAACTTTGTCAAAGAAGTCTATTGCCTTTTCATATTCACCCATTTTTCCAAGCACTAATCCCTTGTAAAATAATGTGTGAAGATATTGTGGATCTTTTTGCAGTACTTGATCACAGAATTTCAATGCGGCATCAAACCTAGCTAACTCATAAAGAGTAGCAGCTTTGTGTGATAACGCAATCACACTATTAGGATTTATTTTTAAAACTTTATCAAAAATTGATAGAGCATTCTTAAATTTATTTTTCTTGAATAATGAAATTCCTTCATAGATTAATTCGCTTGATTCCTTTGGCGGATTCTTAAATTTCATTACAAATCGTTAATTTTTCTGTTAATTGAAGTTTTTTGGTATACAACTACTTTTTAACGATATAATTTCAAAGTCATCTAATGAATAAGGGTGATGTGATTGCTGTAATGTTTATGCTTATGGGTTTTGTTCTAACACAGTTGCAGCCTCCTGATCCTTTCTATGTAGGCCTAGGACTAGGAATTATTGTAATGGCATGCATTTGGCTTGTAGTTAGAATTATTCGCGACCACAGAAAAAGATAATTTTTTAAAACAAGCTTTAGTATGATTTGTGTTGAAAAAAGATCATAATTGTTTTTCATGTGGAAGACTATCTTTTCAAAACAAAAAATCTAGAATGGCACAAATTATTGGTTCATTTGTTGTCATAGTTTGTATTCTTGCGTTTGCATAATACCATTATTTTAAAACCGGCAAAAATTTTTTGATCCATTTTATTAATCACTTTATAGTAAGCGAATGATTGAGCATTCCAAAGGACATTCTAGCAGATGACATTACTAACACTGGTCGTAATGATACATTGATGAGTAATCTAATTGCAGCCAGCATGATTTCTGATGCAATAAAAACGTCATTTGGACCTTGTGGATTTGAAAAAATGTACATAGATATCATGGGAGAATCTACAATTACAAAAGACGGTGGAACATTCTTACGAAAGATAGACGTTGAACACCCCTCAGCAAAAGTTGTCATTGACGGAGCAAATTCTGTGGATAAAAATGTTGGAGATGGTACAAAATCCTCTGTTATTTTAGTAGGCAGTCTTGCCAAAAACGCAGTTGGATTAATTAAACTGGGTATTAGTCCCCATATCATCGCTAATGGATATCAACAGGCAACAAAATTATCTCTAGAAGTTTTAAACGAAATATCTGAGACTAGGAATTTAGAAAAGGGAGTATTTTTTGACTTGGTAAGAACAGCTCTAAGTTCAAAATCAATGCCCTTTCTGGTAGGCAACTCAGAAAATCTCTCTAGAATTATAGTGGATGCTGTTTGTTGTGTGTGTGATTTTAAAACAAATTCCATTGAAGTAGATGATATCAAAATTGAAGAAAAACTTGGAAGTGCATCTGATACCAATTTAGTTAGAGGAGTGATTATTGACAAAACTATTGATAACCGTCTAATGCCTAGGCAAATTTCCAACGCAAAAATCATTTTGCTCAATGAGGAATTAGATACGATTAGAACTAAAACAGAATCAGAAATCATCATTACATCACCAGAGCAAATGTCATCATTTCTAGAGGCGGAACAAACTGAGGTAATGAGAAAGGTAAAAAATATAGCCGAATCTGGTGCAAACGTGGTTTTTTCCCGAAAGGGAATATCCGATGTGGCACAAAACTACTTTGTAAGAAATGGAATCATTTCCTTACGACGTGTAAAGGAAAATGATCTGTTTTGGCTTGAAAAAGCAACTGGAGCTAAAATATGCCAAACAATTGAAAAAATATCTCCAAATGAAATTGGAAATGCAAATCAGGTTTATGAAAAAGAAATAGGGGATGACAAAATGGTTTTTGTTGAAGGATGTAAAAAACCAAAAGCTGTGACAATTTTAATTCGTGCAAATTCTAAAAAATATCTTGACGAGTTTCATAGAACCATATTAGACGGAATTTACGTTTTGCGAGATTTTATCCAAAACCCAAAAATTGTAGGAGGTGGAGGCGCATTTGAAGCAATTGTTGCAAATAAGATTAGAAAAGTTATGACTTCGGTGGATGGAAAGGAACAATTAGCAATAGAAAAATTTGCAGATTCATTAGAACAAATACCTTTAACACTGGCAACCAATGCAGGCATGAACTATCTTTCCACCTTGTCAGCTCTTCGTTCGAAGATCTCTAGTTCAAATAATGGAAGATGTGGGTGGTACGGAATTGATACCAATGAAAGAAAAATTACTGAAACATTTTCTAAAAAAATCTTAGAGCCAAAAATACTAAAAGAACAAGTTATTAAGACTGTGAATGATGTAATCTCAATTTTATTAGAAATTGATGATATTTTTATGAAAACACCTGAAATATTTACGCATACTCATGCTGATGGCACAACTCATACTCACAAAGGAGGAAGTCTAGAACATGAACATCATAATGAAAGATTAGATAGATTAGGCAAAGAGCAACGGGGGTCGCACCATTACTATTAGTAATTTTTTTGAGGTTATTCAAAGATGACACTAAGCATTTATGTTGACGGTTCAGGTGGAATAAATTCCGGCTATGGGTTTTTTGTTAAGGAGACTGGTGAATCCAATTATGAAAATAAACCAGAAATTACTAATAACCAAGCAGAGTATTTGGCAATAATCTCTGCATTAAAAAAATTTGAAAATTCAAATGATGAAATTATAATTTATAGTGATTCTAAAAATACAGTTAACCAACTAAATCATGAATTTGCAATTAACAATGAACAACTTCGTTCTTTAGCAAGAGAAGCTTGGTCCTTGATAGCAAAATTTTCTAACCTAAAACTTAGATGGGTTCCAAGAAGCGAAAATCTTGCGGGAAAAATGTTAGGCAGTTAGATAATTATGAATAGCTTTATTACAGAAAATTAGTTGAGAGATTCATCCAATGTCTGAATCAGTTTTTCTTTCTCCAAAATCTATAGCCGTAGTAGGCGCATCTGACAAACAGGGAAGTGTTGGTCGTGCTATCACATCCAATATTATGAACGGCTACAAGGGAACAGTCTATCCAATTAGCCCAACTAGAGAAACGGTATTTGATCAAAAAGCATACAAAAGTGTTCTGGATGTTCCTGGTTCCATTGATCTAGCAGTTGTAATCACAAAAAACACAATAGTTCCTGTCGTTCTAGAAGAATGCGGTAAGAAGAATATCAAGGGTGCTATTGTGATCACTGCAGGATTCAAGGAAGTAGATGAAGAAGGGAAAAAACTAGAACAAAAATTGAAAGATATTGCGACTAAGTATGGTGTAAAAGTCATCGGTCCAAACTGTCTTGGTGTAATGAATTTAGAGCCTCAGACCATGATGAATTCTACTTTTCTAAAAATAACTCCTAAATCTGGCAAAATTGCTCTAGTGTCTCAAAGTGGTGCTATTTGTGCTGCACTTGTAGAAGATGCTAGCGCACAAGGAATTGGGTTTTCTGCTGTAGTTAGTATGGGAAACAAAGCGGACATGACAGAAATTGACGTATTAAAAATGCTAGCAGACCATGAACAAACCGAAGTAATTGTAATGTATCTTGAAGATATGGGCAATGGTCAAGAATTTCTTAAAGTTTGTAAACAAATTACCAAAAAAAATAAAATTAAAAAACCCATATTAGTTTTGAAATCAGGCCGAAGTCCAGAGGGTGCAAAAGCTGCAATGTCACATACTGGAGCACTGATGGGCTCAGATGAAATCTATGATGCTGTGATTAAACAATCAGGTGCTATTCGAGTTGATACTATGGAAGAACTTTTTGATTATGCCACAGCATTTTCTAAACAACCTCTTCCCACCGAAGGTGATCTTGTAATTGTTTCAAACGCCGGAGGTCCAGCAATTATTTCAACTGATTCATGTTCAAAACTTGGAATCAAAATGGCAAAGATTGAAGAGATTAGACCAAAAATAGATGCAGTTATTCCGCCCTGGGGCAGTTCAAGAAACCCAGTTGACATAGTAGGCGATGCAGATTTTAACAGATTTGAAAACGTTTTGAACGAAGTTCTTGCGCACAAGAATGTTGGTTCTGTAATATCAATGTGTACGCCTTCTGCGACATTAGATTATGACAAGCTTGCGGAAGTAATTGTAAAAATGTCTAAAAAATACAAAAAGACAATGCTTGCAAGTTTAATGGGATTAGATGAAGGAATAACAAACAGGGAAATTCTTGCAAATGGTGATGTTCCATATTATACGTATGCAGAAGGCTCTATTCGTGCACTAAAGGCAATGCTTCGATTTGCTGATTGGATCAAAACCCCTGAAGGTAATATATCAGAATTTGATGTTGATAAGGAAAAAGTTAGCAAAGTATTCGATAGAGTAAAGAAAGAAGGAAGAACCAACCTTCTTGAAGAAGAAGGACTTGAAATTTTAAGTGCGTATGGGTTTCCTCTTCCCAAAAGCATTCTTGCAAAAACGGAAGATGAAGCTGTAGAAGCTGCAAATAATATTGGTTATCCTACAGTCATGAAGATTGCTTCTCCTCAAATAGTCCACAAATCAGATGCTGGAGGTGTTAAAGTAAATCTTTCAAGTGACGAGGAAGTTCGTGACGCGTTCAAGGTAATTGTTGACAATGCCAAAAAATATGATGATAAGGCTGAAATCAAAGGAGTTTTGATTGTTGAGATGGTTAAAGGTGGCAAGGAGATGATAATTGGCTCAAAACTTGAACCTGGTTTTGGTCCTGTTGTGATGTTAGGAATGGGTGGCATTTATGTTGAAATATTAAAAGATGTAACATTTCGATTGGCACCCTTCACTGATCAAGAAGCAAACGATATGATTTCTTCTATTAAAACTAAAAAATTGCTAGAGGGTGTGAGGGGCGAGAAGCCCTCTGATGTAGAAAAACTTTCCGAATGTATTCAAAGATTGTCACAGCTTGTCACTGATTTCAGAGAAATTAAAGAACTTGACATGAATCCGGTATTGGTAATGGAAAAGGGTGAAGGCTGTAAGATATTAGATGTAAGGATTGGTATCTAAATTAGGTAGAGCTATGACTGAAATATTTTTAGAATTTTTATAAGAGAATGTGGTAGTATCTACATGCAAAAAACAGTTAGGCCTATCAGAACTGGTGAAGAATATATAGAAAGTCTGAAAGGTCGTGATCTCAAAGTTTACTTGTTTGGTGAACTAGTTAAGGAACCTGTTGACCATCCAATTATACGCCCTTCAATTAACGCGGTTGCAAAAACTTATGATCTAGCTGTTGAGGAAGAAGAGCTTGCCTCAGCAAAATCTTCTATAACAGGAGAACGAGTAAATCGTTTCTTGCATATTGCAGAAAGCGCACAGGATGTAGTTAAACAAAACAAAATGCAGAGAAAGTTAGGACAACTTACCGGTACTTGTTTCCAAAGATGTGTTGGTATGGACGCACTAAACTCACTTCATTCAACTACATTTGAAATTGATGAAAAACATGGAACAGAACATCATAAAAAATTATTAGAGTTTATCAAGATGGTTCAACATGAAAACTTGGTAATAGGTGGAGCTATGACCGATGTCAAGGGTGACAGAAGCAAAGGACCATCTGAACAAGAAGATCCTGACTTGTTTCTACGTATTGTTGAAAGAAATGATAAAGGCGTTTACATTTCTGGTGCAAAGGCTCACCAGACTGGTTGTATTAACTCTCATTGGATGCTTGTAATGCCAACCATGAGATTAACTGAAAATGATAAGGATTATGCAATTGTGGGAGCAATTCCGGTAGATGCACCAGGAATAACTTACATCTATGGTAGACAGTCTTGTGATACAAGAAGTATGGAACCTGGTGATATTGATCAAGGTAACTCAGAATATGGTGGTCAAGAGGCGATGGTAATCTTTGACAAGGCTTTCATTCCAAATGAATTGATCTTCATGGATGGCGAATATGAATTTGCATCCATGTTAGTTGAAAGATTTACTTGTTACCACAGACGAAGTTATGTTTGTAAGACTGGTCTAGGAGATGTTCTAATTGGTGCAGCAGCAACTATAGCAGATTATAATGGAGTGCCTAAAGTTTCTCATATTAAGGATAAACTAGTTGAAATGACACATCTAAACGAGTCAATATACGGTACAGGTATTGCGTCCTCGTATCAATCTCAAAAGATGAAGTCTGGTGTTTGGCAAAACGACGATATGTTAGCAAATGTGTGTAAACATAACGTTACGCGTTTCCCTTACCAAATAGGCAGGTTTGCTCAAGACATTGCTGGCGGACTTATGGTTACATTACCATCCGAAGCTGAACTTAGAAGCGAAGTTACAGGACCACTGCTCAAAAAATACTTGAAAGGAAAAAAGGGAGTTGATGTTGAAGACAGAATGAGAATTTTACGTTTGATTGAAAACATGACTATGGGTAGAAACGCTGTAGGTTATCTTACAGAATCAATGCATGGTGCTGGCTCACCACAAGCCCAGAGAATTCAGATTGCACGTCAAATGCAACTTGGTTACAAGAAACGACTTGCAAAAGATCTTGCAAAAATTCAAGAAGAGGGTGACGAAACCCTTGAAAATTCAGATTACTTTAACCGAGTTTTCAAACTAGATAATTCTAAAGAATAACATTATTCTTTACTTTTTTCTGATTCTTTTTCCTTATCTTGAAAAAATTCTGGTATGTTTTCTTCTGACTTGGTATTTTCTTTATCAAGTTTTTCGGCATACGTTTTCTCTTCACCAACGAAATCTTTAGATTGAATATATTCATCATCGTTTGATATTTCGTCTATTTTTTCATTTGATGATGCTTCATCAGAATCGCTAAATGCAAGTTCTTTTTTATTTTTGTTTTTTAAGATTTGTTTAACCACCATGATTCCAACAATAACAGCAATTATGATATAGTTTATCGGTGGCTGTAAAATTTTTGTAATATATCCTACTTGGGGTATGACATGAATAACTGTTCCAGTATACTCCTTTTCAGTTATGGGAAAATCTGTTCCTGGTATTGATGACTGATTATTATCACCTTTTGTTCTCAATGTTTTTGGGTCATCATCAACTACTGCAACTACCCTGTGGACTATCACCTTATTGTGATCCTTCGGTCTGTCAAACACAATAATATCTCCAACCTTAACGTCTTCAAATGGCTGATTTCCGGTAATAACTATAATATCGTACATCGCTAATTGTGGGTACATACTACCGCTAGAAACTACATAGAATGGATTAGCCGCACCAAAATAAACTTGAAGACCAATCCAAATTACAGCAACGCCAACAGCTACAATTATGATATCTCTGACTATGTTTTTAATTGAGCTTGAAACCAAATCAAGTTTTTTCCTTTATGATGATAAGATAAATCTTACCTAAATTGCAGTGCCACAGCTTTCACAGAACTTTGAATCTGGCTTATTATCAAAATTACAGCTTGGGCATCTCAATCCCTGTTGTACAGATGCACTGCTTGCAGTAGGCGTGGAATCTCCAAGCAAAATAACCTCACCGACTTTTTTTATCTTCTGCCAACTGATACTTACATCATTGCCCTGATCATCAGTCATTACCAGAATAACTGTATTATTAGAATCAACACCAACCTGTTTTGCTATTCCTATTTTTTTTGCATTTTCATCATACACAGACATTCCCGGAATTGCACTAAATGTTGAAACACTTGGTTGGGGTTCCTGCTGCATACTGGATCCTAATTCATTAAACAGATCATCAACTTGTTGTTCAGTGTTATGTGTTGCTTCCTCGATTATAGATTCATTATCATCTAGCGGTTTTGCAAAACCAGCATCACCTAATTCATCTGATGGCGCACCTTCGTATTCCTTTTCACATGTATTACAAGAATATTTTTTGATCTTTTCTGCATCCAGTCTACCAATGGGTGCTAAAAAAAGATCGGGACCACCAAGGTTTCCTTTTCCTTGTTGCTCATCAGTTACTTGTGCCATTACAGAGCCACCTGAACCTCTTAATTTTTTTATACGAACGTCATCGCTCATATTCTAAATATGCTTAAAATGTAATTTAAGTATATTTCATTAATTTGTAATTAGAATTTAACAATAGGTTCGCTACTTTTTGCACTCAACATATTTAGGGGTGATTTTTAGCTTAGCTTGTTATGGCAATAAGTAAAGTTTCAGATATGAAAACTTGGGAAATTGACGTTGTTGGCTCTTCCGTTCCTGTTTTTGTTGATTTTTGGGCTGAATGGTGTGGACCGTGTAGAATGGTTGGTCCTGTTGTAGAAGAACTTGCAGATGATTACGATGGCAAGATTAAATTTGTCAAGGTAAATGTTGATGATGCTAATGCATTAGCATCAAAATACAATGTTTTCAGTATACCTACTTTGATGATATTTAACAAGGGTGAAATTGTTGCTCAACAAGTGGGTGCAGCATCTAAGGATTCATACAAAAATATGATTGACCGAGTATTAGGAAATCTCTAGTCTCAAATTATTTTTTTTACAGAATAAAGTAATTATAATTGTGCGTATTGATCAAGTTTTATGTCATTGGGAGAAGTTGATACACTAAATCTAACGTTTGATAAATTACAAGCTCTGTTTGATGAATCTCAGGGTTATTACGAATCATTCCTTGATGCAAATAATTTATACAAAACAGGAAAGCTTTCTGATAAAGAATTCTTTCAAAAATTAGGTGATTACGTTGTTGCGTATTCTGCATTAGAATTTTTATCAGTAAAAGTAATCATGGAAATGAAAAAAACACTTGATAAGATTGCAGCAGGAGCACCTGCTGGTGGAACACAATCTCCTGGGTTGATGCCAGGTATGGGTACAGCTGGTATGGGTATGCAACCAGGACCACGTTCTGGAACGGCACAAAATCCTGTTGGTGGCCCGGCATCTGTTATCTCTGCTGGAGGCGGCTTTAGTGAAGCGGGAACATTACCAACCCCAGATCCATCATTAGTTCCACCGCCATCCAATATAGCAAAATGTTCAACATGTGGTTCTGATTTACGACCAAACGCAAAGTTTTGTACTAATTGCGGAAATAAAACTTAATCTTCAATTTTATTATTCTTGATTGGCACCACATTCAGTACAAAATCTTGCAGAGGCAGAAATTTCTCCGCCACATTCTGAACAAAATTTTGTTTCATTTTCAGAATTAGTATTTGCACTTCCATAAAGTCCAGAGTTTAATACAGCACCAGACGGTTCATAGCTATCATCATCTATTACTTGAGTTGGTGCAAAGTCCTTTTCTTCAATATAGTTCATCAGTCTAGGGATTGTCTCTTCTTTGTTGTTTGGATCAGGAACTATATCTCCCAGCCAAAATGAGAATCGCTTAAGCGTCAAGTCAGGAGTTGAAAATGTTAAGGTATGGCTTGCCATATAATCATCCGCAGCTCGTTTTCCATCGAAAACTTTCATGACATATTTTTTTTTGATTTATGTATAATGTTTTCTAGTACAATGGACTGGGAGGGAATCGAACCCTCGACATCCGCGTTGCGAACGCGGCATTATACCACTAAACCACCAGCCCTGTAATATTCATCATAAAATCAGTTTTTATTCATTTACTCAACTACAAATACTAGAAACTCGGAATAGACTTTGATGACATATGACACTGTAATTACAGGCTCGCACATTGCAACGCCGACTGGGATTATTGATAAAAACCTAGTTTTAGATGAAGGCAAAATTGTAATGCTAACAAATGAGATACCAGCATGTGATAATAAAATTAATGCAGACGGGTTTGTATCTATCCCAGGAATAATAGATCCACATGTGCACTATGGAGTTTATTCTCCTATAGAGAAGGCTGCAAAATCAGAATCACATGCTGCTGCAATAGGAGGTGTCACTACCATGATGAGAATGCTTCGATTGGGTGATTCATACAAAAAGTCATTGTTACCTCAATTGTATGCTAGTTCAAATTCTCATTACATAGATTATGCGATTCATGCATCAATTTTTACTTTGAATCAGGTAGATGAAATGCAGTTTTGTGTGGATAATGGAGTTACCTCTTTCAAATTATACATGAATCTTGGAGGAGATGTTGGTCATGTATACATGGATATGCAACCAAAAAAAAATCTATTACAAGAAGAACATGTTGAAGTAAATTCCGAAATTGTTCAAAAAGTTGTTGAAAAAGCATCATCCATTGGTTGTCCTGTTTTAGTCCACGCAGAAGATTTTGAGCAATGTGGATGTGGAATAAGAAAGTCTAAAGAAGAAAATCTAGATGGGCTTGCTGTATGGTCAAAAAGCCGACCTTATGAATCAGAATCAAAGTCGATCAAAACCATTTCAAAGTTTGCAAGAGATTCTAATTGTGTTTTATATTTTGCCCATATTGGTTCTCGCCGGGCTTTAGAACAAATTGATGAAGAAAGAAAAAATGGAACAAAAATATTTGTCGAGACATGTCCTCATTATTTGACTCTATCTCATGAAAAACAAGAAGGTTATCTGGCAAAAGTTATGCCGCCAATTAGAAGTAAAGATGATGTCTCATCTGTTTGGAATGCAATTAGTCAAAATAAAATTGACACTGTCGGAACAGATCACGTTGCAAATCAATTAAAGCTTAAGC
>LULY01000005.1_pt1 | contig 19875 bp, 16 predicted proteins | sample 730031 | NCBI WGS metagenome assembly LULY01 (sample SAMN03860277, study PRJNA289734) | marine metagenome | biome: seawater column; feature: ocean; material: water; isolation source: Red Sea water column Station 91 - depth 200m | place: Saudi Arabia: Red Sea | collected 2011-10-15 | depth 200 m
GGCCTGTTGTTCCCGCATCACTTCGGCTATTTCCTGCGTGCATATGTAAGTACCGCGGAGATTGATATTCAGAATTCTGTCAAACTCCTCATCGGTCATTTTCTTCAATGTGTTATCCTTAATCACGCCTGCATTGTTCACAAGGATATCGATCTGTCCGAAAGCGCTCAAAGTTTCCGACACCATTGTTTGAACGGTCTCCCGGTTGGCGACATCGACCTGAACAAACTTTCCCGCTCCGCCGTTCTCGCTGATTTCATCAGCTACCGACTGACCTGTGTCACTGTCGAATTCGGCGACGATCACCTTTGACCCCTCCTCAGCGAACCGCATCGCTGTAGCACGGCCGATTCCCTGTCCCGCCCCTGTGATGACGGCAACTTTGTCCACAAGTCCTTTCATCTTACCTCCAACATTTTGAGAGAATTAAAGTGTGGAGAAGAAGACCTCCAATCTTTTTTCTCTCGGGGCTCAGCATTAACTTTGTCCCATGGTGAGGCTTTCAACTTTCTTGGCCGCGATTGCCGTCTCCCTCTCCGGACAGGCCGACATATACTTTTCTCCTGCCTTCAACACGGAGGAGGCAAGGAGCGGCATGGAGTCCATCTCCCGAACCGATCTCGAGGCGCATCTAAAATTTCTCGCTTCAGACATCACTGAGGGAAGGGCCACCGGAGAGCCGGGCCTCGACATCGCCGCTGAGTATATCGTCTCCCAGTTTCGCCGGATAGGTCTCACACCAGTCGGCGGTGGCAAATCGTATTATCAGCGATATGAACTGATCAAGACAAAGCTTGGTGACAGTAACGAGCTGTCTCTACTGGTGGATCACGGCGCCGGATCGGTTCGTGAAGCGTTTCAGTATGGCGAAGATTTCTTTGTCTCTCCCCGGGGCCTTACTGGCAGCATGGAAGTCCAGGCGCCGATCCTGTTCGCCGGCTACGGAATCACCGCAGAGGAATACCATTATGATGATTACACCGGAATCACTGCAGAGAATTCCATCGTCCTGATCATCGATGGAGAACCTGAGTTGGATAACCCCAGCCGTTTCAGCGGTGAGACAGATACACGCTACGCCGACTTGAGAGAGAAGCTGGCAACAGCAAAGAAGAACGGCGCCGCGGCGATTCTTGTGGCATCCAACCCGAAATCTGAGGAACTGTTCTCGGATAAGTTCAAGCGGTGGAAAAACTGGCTTCGCCGGGAGGGGATGTCCCTCCCAACGTCAGAGGCGACCGTCCCGGTCTTCACTCTGTCACAAACCGCAGCTGACAGGATTGTAGCCTCATCCGGGAAGACATTGCGGGAGCTTCAGATAGAGCTCGAATCGGAAGGGAGGTCGAACAGTCAGGCGTTGCCGGGGAGTTACATCCGACTCAACGTAGATCTCGAAAAGGAGACGATTGTTTCCCAAAACGTCGCCGGCTATTTCCCTGGAAGTGATCCATTTATCGGACACGAAACTGTGGCTGTCTCGGCGCACTACGATCATGTCGGAAAGAATTCGGAAGGGAAGATCTATTACGGCGCTGATGACAACGGCACGGGCACTTCAGCCCTGATGGAGATTGCCGAAGCTGTGGTGTCCAACAATAACGCTCCGCGGCGGGGCTTTCTGTTTCTGGCCGTCTCAGGCGAAGAGCGGGGACTCCTCGGTTCCCAATACTATGTCGAGAAACCGCTGCTTCCGCTCAGCAACACTGTGGCTGATCTGAACATCGACATGATCGGCAGGAACGCTCCCGACAGTATTTACGTCATCGGCTCCAACATGATCAGCCAGGATCTTCATGACATCAACGAATTCGCCGCATCCCAGATGGACGATTTGTTCCTGAACTACCGATACAACGCGAAGGATGATCCACAACGATTCTACTACAGGAGTGATCACTACAATTTCGCCAAGTTCGGCATCCCAATCGTTTTCTACTTTGCCGGCACTCACAAAGATTACCACAAGCCGACAGACACGGTGGACAAGATCAATTTTGCCAAGGTGGAGAAAGTGTCCCGGCTGATTTTTCTGACGGGATGGGGTGTGGCGAACAATGAAACACGCCCTCGGAAAAACGCCGGACAACTCCCGAAGCTCCCTGACCAGATAAAATACTGATCACAACCCTCCCTCTCTATTGCAAACATAAGATTTTGCCCATTGCGGCTATTGGAGCGATCTCTCTTTTGCTCTTCTCGTCCTGCGCTCCGCTGGCACAACTGACCGGCGACGCCTCAAAAGAGGTGCCCTTCACCAAAGCAGATGTGGCAGCGGCCCAGCGACTGGCCGGCCTCACTTTTTCCGATGCTGAGATCGACACCATGTACGACTATCTCATCCGAAACCGAGCCGGTTTCGACACCATGCGTACGTTCGCTCTGGACTACAGCGACCTGCCGGCAATCCTGTTCGATCCTCACCCAAAAGAATTTATAATTCCCGACCATAAGGCGATTCAGGAATGGTCCGTCCCCGCCGGTGTGTCTCTTCCGGAAAACCGAACCGACCTGGCGTTCTACTCCATTATGGAGCTGGCATCACTGGTCAAATCACGAAAGATTACATCAGAAGAACTGACGCTGTTTTTCCTCAGTCGGCTTCAAGAATATGATCCGATCCTCAAGGCGGTGATCACGGTGACGGAAGCCCGCGCCTTGGCGCAGGCCCGTCGGGCCGATGAGGAGATCGCCGCCGGCCGCTATCGGGGACCGCTTCACGGCATCCCTTACGGTGTGAAGGATATCATCTCCGTGGAAGGGTACAAGACCACCTGGGGATCAGCGCCTTACAAGGAGCAGGTTCTGAACGAGACCGCCGCGGTGGTGAAACGTCTCGACGACGCCGGGGCCGTTCTTATTGCCAAACTGACGTCCGGCGCCCTGGCCCGAGGTGATGTCTGGTTTGGAGGGAAAACAGTATCCCCGTGGGACACCACTCAGGGGAGCAGTGGTTCTTCGGCCGGATCGGCAGCGGCGACGGCCGCCGGGCTTGTCCCGTTCGCCATCGGATCGGAAACGTGGGGATCGATTGTGTCGCCATCCTCTCGGTGCGGTGTGACTGGTCTCCGGCCCACCTACGGACGAGTCAGCAGGGCTGGCGTCATGGCACTTGCATGGTCCATGGATAAAGTTGGCCCGATCTGCCGCTCCGCTGCCGACTGCGCTTTGGTTTTCGATATCATTCGAGGAGGCGACGAGAACGATCCAATGACACAGGACGCTCCCTTCCGCGTGGAGTGGGAAAAACCGATGAACCGATTTCGCGTGGGTTACCTTGAGGAAGCGTTTGACAAGGATACCACCGAGGCGGGGGATAACGGCCGTGTGGCCCTGGAACAGTTCCGAAACATGGGGGCGGACCTTATACCGGTGAAACTCCCGGAGGCGTTTCCTTTTCGAACATTCGACATTATCCTCCGGGCGGAGGCCGGCGCATTTTTCGACGAACTCGTCCTTTCTGGTGAAGTGGACAGAATGGTGCAGCAGAGCAGACGTTCTCGGGCAAACTCACTGAGGCAGTCCCGGTTCATTCCCGCTGTGGAATACCTTCAGGCAAACCGCCACAGACGAAATCTGATAGAAAAGATGCACACTCTTATGAAGGATTTCGATGTAGTACTCGCGCCGCAACGGGGCGGCAATCAGACACTGATTACGAACCTCACGGGCCATCCGGCCCTCTCCATACCTGCCGGCTTTGATGAAAAGGGGCGGCCCACCAGTATTATTCTTGTGGGGAATTTGTACGATGAAGCGTCAATTCTGGAGGTAGGAAATCTTTTCCAGCAACATACTGAATTCGACGATTCCCGTCCGCCCCTCTTCAGTAAGAGAGAGCAGACAGCAAACTGATGAAGCTGGAGACGTTCTAAAAAAAGGAAGGTTCTGCTATTCCACCATTTCGGCGGAACCGAGGATCTCTTCCAGGCTGAACCTTCCATCCTTTTCCATCTGACGGGCGGTGTCCACAATGGCCTTCTGCGCCTTGTCCACATCGTTTTTGGATACCGTCCCTTCCACCGGTTCAAACATCGCCTGCTTTTTCTGGGGGAGGTTCTCCAATATCTTGTCTACTTGAGCCTGATCCCTCCCTTTCAGCGCCATGGCGATGGCGTCGAGCTCGACGGAGTTCATCAAGTCCCGCATCAGATTGTCAGGAAATGAGGCAAGAATGTCGTCGAAGGTGAGGTGATACTTCTTGATCTCCGCCGCCAGTTCAGGATCTTCCCGGGCGATGGTCTCAAGATACTGCTCTTCTTCGAAGGGTGTCATCTGGCCCAGGATGTCGGCCACATCTTTGCCGCCGCTCCTGGCAAAGTCGACCCCTTTGGGAAGATAAAGCGATTTTGTGCGAAGCTGTGAAGCGACGTTTACGATTCCTTCGAGAGGAACGTTTTTCAGAGATCCCATTTTCATCAAAACATTCCCTTTCGCTTCCGGGCCAAGGCGGTTCAACACTTGCATCTGTCGTTCGGCCGAAACTTGGGCGAGCGCGATGGCAATGATTCGCGGCTCTTCCACCTCCAGAAGGGCGATCAGTTGTTCGTCCGCCAGTTCTTCCAGAAATTCGAACGGCTTCTTCGATTCCGGCTCCCCCTCGCTTTTCAGCTTTTGAGAGATTATCGCAAGATAGAATTCGTCCACAATCTGCTTCTTGAGCCCTGTGGAAACAGACTCCATTTCTCTGGAGCGTGCACGAATCCTCCGAACCTCCGTCTCACTCAGGTCCTTGAGAAGCTTCACCGCCACATTTTCACCGATGACCGAGAAAACGACGGCGACTTTGTCAATGCCAGCCAGTTGGTAATATTCAGTAATCATGGCCTATTTCTTCTTCTTTTTCTTCTTTTTCTTGCCACCGTCATCTTCGGCCTCTTGAGGGGCTGCCGGAGCAGCTGCCGCTTCAGGCGGTTCGGGCGCCGGAGGCGCTTCCTGTTCCAGCCAGTCCTGTACGACGGCTGTAGCAACATCAGGATCGCCTACGCTCATGGAGACCACCGACTCCCGTGTCTTCGTCATTTCAGACTGAAGGACGCCGGGATCTTCTTGAAAGGCCGGTGGGGCAGGCGCCTGAGGTGGTGCCGCAGGTGCGGGGGCCGGGGGAGCAGCTGGGGCTGGGGCCGCTGAAGTTGCTGCGGCGCCATTGCCGTTACTACTCACTTTTTTTTTCGGAGGTTGCATCATCCACGGGGGTGGCATGACATATTTCGGTTTCGAACGTCCGTTAAACAGAATCACTGCCGCAAGAGCCAGAACTGCCAGCAGCGAGATAGCGCTCATGAGATAGATGGGCATATTGCTCATGCCGCCGCCCATCGTCTCCATCTCTCTCTGTGCTTGCTCTAACATAGCCAGTTTTTCTTCAATGAGGGAATCAAGGGCAGCCTTTTCATTCTCTTTTGACGCCACTGCTTCTTCAGCTGCCGCTTGTTCTTCCTCCGACAACTGCGGCTCCGCAAGAACCTCCCGCAATTGTGCGATCTCCGTCGTCAGTTGATTCATTCGGAGAGAGTCTCTCTCAAGCAGCGCCTGCCGTTCATTCTCGAATTCCCGGGCCATGCGACTGTTCTCAAGCCTTTCGAGTTCGGCCTGCCACACCGACCGCTCTTCATCGCGCCGGCGGGCCTCATCAGCTTTCCAAAGTTCAAGCTCCTGACGCCAGTCGTCGGCGACCTGCGCTTCAGCGTCCGCCTGCTTCTCTTCGAGCTGATCAATCTTTTCAGCAATAGACCTGAGAATGATAGACTCCGCCGTCCGTTCATCCTTTCGCTGGCGGAAGGACGCCGTCATGACCGACAGCACATCGCCGCGGCTTCTGTCGAAATGAGACGCCACCATAATGATCTGACGCACATTCTCGATGAGCTCCGGAGCTGAGCCTTCCGGAAGAATGCAGCTCACCTCGAGGCGCTCCACAACCGGAACCGACGCCTTTGTATCCTTATAAGACTGGCTCAGGATTTGGGATCCTTTGGACGGCCCCTCTGAAACGACCACTGGCGCCTCGGAAGATTCCTCCGTGACCACAGGTTCGGCCGGCTTCTCGTCTTCCATGCTCTGGAAGTCGAAACCGGGGATAGGAATCCCCGTCATCCGTGAGCGCGGCTCTGGGGACTCAGACGTCAACGGAACCGACCGCGACGACTCTTCTCTCCCTGAGCGAACCGCCGCCTTGGCGTCGTCAGCCCCCGCCGGACGGAAAGTCACCTCTTCGGTCACCGTCGGGGTAAACTTCAGGTCCACCGTAATATCAAGGACATACCGATGGTCGTCCATGATTTTCTGCAGTGCCGATTCAATACGGCTCCGCAAATCGTTCTCGAGCATCAGTTTTTGCGCCAGGTAAGTCGACTCCTGGGCCGTCATGCTCGCTATGAGTGAAAGTCCTAAAAAGGACTTGATGATCCGCATCTTCATTATTCCGCTCTCCCTTTTACCTCGGAGTCTGTTAGCTGTTGTCGGGAGTCTCCTCCTCGAGTTTTGAGATTTGTGATCCCGGTGCAGTTGAAGCAAGAAATGTTATTTCCACCCTGCGGTTCCGGGCTTTCTGTTCTCTCGTTGCATTTAATTCTTTGATCAGTTCATCATCTATTACTCTGTCAGTGGGACGATCCCTCGGGATATATTCTGCAAAACCAACAGCCTGAAGCCTTGTAGGATTCACCTCCATATTGATGAGTTGTCGGACCACTGCCGCAGCTCTTGCCCCAGAAAGTTCCCAGTTGGAAGGATACCGTGACTGAATGGACTGCGGAAGAACATCGGTATCAGTGTGCCCTTCCACTGCCACCATGAAATAAGAAGCTTGAATGGTAGGAACTATTTTATCCAGAACATCCACTATTTCCGGCTTGAGGCTCGCCGAACCTGATGTAAAGCTGATGTCCGATGAGATACCAATGGTCACCCCTTTAGGCCCCGTCGTCACTTCCACAGGTTTTTCACCTGTTTCCGGGTTGGTCTCCATCTCGTCCACCATCTCCTCGGCGGCTTTCTTGATATCGGCCAGAGACATGGACTGGTTGTCCAGTTTCTCTTTCTTGCCGACCGACTTGCCCATGCCGTCCGCCATCTCCTGCAACTTTACAGGATCGATGGTGGAGATGGCCGCAAGCAGCACGAAGAAGGCAAACAGCAGTGTCATCATATCTGCGAAAGTGCCAAACCACCCCGGCAGACCTTCTTCTACCTGTTCACGGCCTTTGGCCATGTACTTCTTCTTCTCTTGAGATGTTGCCGCCATGTGGGCTACTCTTCTCTCTTCCACTCCTTAGGCGGAATGAACGAATTCAGTTTTTCCCTGACTATAAGAGGATGTTTCCTTTGATGGATCAGTCTGGCTCCTTCTACAAGCATCGCCTGCATCGTGCTGGTTTGTGAAAGTCTTGCATTCAGCTTGGCCGCCATCGGCAGGAAGAAAAGGTTCGCCAGCAGGGCGCCGTAAAATGTCGTGATAAGCGCAGCGGACATGCCGACACCCAGCGATTCTGTGCCGCCACCTTCGCCACCAAAACCGGCCAGCATAATAACCAGTCCGATAAGTGTTCCAATCATCCCCCAGGCAGGAGACATAGTCCCCATTGTTTTGAACAGTTCCGCCTGACTTTTTTCCCGGATTTCCCTGTAATCAATCCGGGTATTAAGAATATCGACGATCTCTTCTTCCGAATAGCCGTCAACAACCATCTGAACTCCATCCCGAAAAAAGAAATTGTTAACACTGTCAATACCTTTTTCAAGGTCTGCGGCTCCTTTTCTGCCAACCCCCGCTAATTCGACACATTCATCCACTAACCCACCGAGTTTCGTATCCGAACCTTTGAAAACCGCGCCCATAGCCGCACCTAGTTTTAATACATCAGAAAGCGGGAACGCGACTGAGACTGATGCAACCATCCCGCCGAAAACAATAATGAAACTGGAAGCCGATACAAACACCATAGCTGAAGCCCCAGCCGCTATGGCCGCCATAGCGATCCCGCCAATAGTAAAGCCGAGCCCCAGCAGAATTCCTATCAGTGTGGCAATATCCATAGTCTAATCCTCGTCCCTTGAAAAGCTGGTTGTCTTAAGTCTGTTTTCGTGCAGCGCCTTAAGAATGTTCCGCACATCGTCGTACTCAGGATCCATCTGAAGCGCCAAGTTCCAGTTGATGGTTGCCCGCTGGGGATCCCCAAGCTGGTAGTAAATCGATCCCCGCCGCGCGTAGGCAAGCGCAAGGTTGGGGTTTAGCTCGAGGGCTGTCTCCACCTCTTGCAGCGCTTCCCTGTAATCGCCCGAATGGAAGTAGCGCAACGAGCGGGAGAGGTGCCTCATGGCCCGGTTGATGTTCTTCTGTGAAACAGTTTTTTGCAGGTTGAGCGATTTCACCGAGTCGGACAGGGAGACTGACTTCTGCTGCAACAAAGATACCTGCGTCGCGAGGTTTCTCACCTGATGGCGGGACACTTTCAGCGAATCCCGAAGCGTTGAGACGGCCCCATCGGCAGCCAGCAGTGTGGAGTCGATGATGCCTGTTCCGGGGCCGCTGATCCTGTCCGGAAGCGGTGATGGGCCGCCAGGGACGCCCGGAACACCGGCAACACCCTTCGGTATCGACATGGTGAAATTCATCACAAAGCCTGGGTGCTTTACGCTGTACTTGTTAGAAAACTCGGGCAAATTTTCTATGTGGGTGAATCCTAAGCCCAGACGGTAATCCGAGGTAAGGGGGATGCGGAGTCCCACATTGATGCCTGAACCGTCGAATTCACCCACAAAATCTATTCCACCCCACTTGGGCATATAGGGTGTGTTTAACAGAACGCCGGCAAAGACGCCTGCGCCCATTCCTTGTTCGGTTGTGTCCGCCTCAGCTTGTCCGGAAGCGACGCCTGCCGGCGTCACGGAAAAGCCGCCCGTCCCAAATCCCATGTAGGTACTCAGGTGGTACTGTCCGAACGACTTCTCACTTCCCACAGTTGCGAAAAAGGAAAGCTGTTTCGGATCGAGGCGGAGGCCATCCTTGGCATCGTTCTCGAAAATGATGTCGTGAAGACCGATAGAGACGGACATGTCCTGCCGGACAAAAATCTTGTACTGAGTATGAAAGCCGAATTCCACTGGCGGGACGTAGGCCGACTCGAGAAGCTTTTCCACCGCCGTGGTGTCGCCGCCCTGCCCGGAAGAAAAACCGAGCGTGAAGCGATTGGAAACATCCATGCTGAAGAAGACCCCCTTCGCCGTGTTGAAGGGAGAAAAGTTGTGAATCTCAGTGGTGAACCCTGTGGTGAAAAGGTGCGGCGACCGTTTGATATAGGTCGTCGGAATCTTCATCATATGGCCGGGATGGGTGAATGAGACGCGCGTTACTGCACTCAAGGGAGCTGAGAGGAGGAGGAGGAGAGTGACACCGTTGCGAATTTTGTTCAACGTCATCACCGAGACCCTTTTCTCAACTCCATCTGCGCCAGGCGAAGATATTCGCTCTCCGGGAAAAGATCGATGATTTCTGCAAATGCCTGCTCTGCCTCACCGTCATTTCCCATCTGTCTGTGAACCATTCCCGTCAGCGCCATTGCGTCATCACGCTTATCCGATTCGAAGAGGACATCCACTCTATCGAGCAAGCGCAGCGCCGCTCTGTAGTTTCTGAGACGGAAATGGCACTCAGCCAGCCAGTAGAGAATGTTCCCGGCGGTGATGTCATCCAGTTCGGAAAGCGAAAGTTTTTCAAAATGTCCCACTGCCGCACCGTAGTCCTGGCGCTGATAGGCAAGAACGCCATTCATGTAGACCATCCGGTTGAAAGTCGGTTCCACAGGGGCAGCCGATGTTGCATCTTCTTCCGGTTCCACTTCTGAATAATCATCAAGCGTCACGCCCGGCAGAGGAGGGGCCGACTCAACTTCAATTTCTGGGGAGATGAAGGCTTCCTCCACAGGCGGAGTCTCCTGAGCGAGGAAGTCGGAAAGCAGTGTCCGCAACTCCTTGTTCTCTGTTTGGAGAGTTGTCATCTGTGCCCCCAACGCCTTTTCAAGAAGGGCGATCCGTTCATTCATTCGGCGGAAATTCTCTTCTTTCAGCCCTTCCACTTCATTATGAATGCTCGATTCGAGGCCGTCGATCTTTTCGTGAATTCCCTGCAGTGTGGCATGGAGTTCTCTAGTGGATGCCATGTAGACCGATCCACTTGGCTTCTTGTCCACAAAGAAGGAGACTTCCTCAGGAGGACTCTTTATATAACGGTCAACTTTTTCTTTCCCGCTGGCAGGCTCGATGACGACGCCGAGGTCAAGGAAGAATGCGTCATTCCCGGAAGTGGTTGTTGATGAAGATTGCTGGCCGATGACAATCGATAGGAGCAAGCTTGCCGCGAGGATTGGTGTTGCTCTGAGTCGATGTCGGCTGATCATTCGTACTCTTCCCAATCGATGGTGTAGGAATACCCGAGAAATGCCCCCACATCAGCTGGAATGATCAGCTCAAAGTTTCCGGAGGCCCCCGGTAGCAGGGACGAATCAGTGGTGATCCCCGAATCAAAGGTGTGGTAGGAACCGGAAACGAAGGTTGTGAGCGTTCTCGTCTCGCCGCTCCAGTTCTTCCTCAAAACAAAATTGACTTTCACAAAGTCGGCTCTGTTACCACCCACATTTTTCACCTGCCCCGCAAGTGTCTTGTTGTTAGATCTGTCGGTCTTTTCTGCAATGTTGCCGACAAGGACAATATTTGCAGCTCTGTCGCGGCTTGAGGATCGATCCGATGGGTCGGCGGACACATACCGGGGCTGTGCCAGTTTCGGCATGGGTGGCGGACTGTAGGATTCACGAATCTGCTCAGGGACATACTCCGGCTCTTCCTGAGCCATCACATTCTCCACAATCCTTACAACCGTGCTGCGGTCAATAACAAGGTAGCCCACCAGTGATTCTACCTTCAGCACATCCTCATCCTGATAGACAACTTTGCCAAACACGGTGCTTCCGTTATCGAGGATAATTTCTTTCTGGTAAATTGAGAGCGGGTTGATCCACATTTCGCTTCTGGCCTGAAGATCTCTCACTTGGCCGGCGAGGTGATCTAACTCCGCAGCCATTTTTTTCATCTCAAAACTGATTTCGGTCATCACATATTCTTCCTGAGGCATCCGCCCTGGTGTCCCTTCTGCCCCTGCCGCTGTTTCACCCTTAGCCACACGCTGATTTTCTTCCGCCGGTTCGGCACCCAATGTCAGTTCCACTTCCACGTCATCATCTTCAACTACCACCTCCTGGCTGGCCTCTCCAGCATCGCCCCTTGCGGAAACTGTGTAAGTCCCCGGAGAAATCTTGCTGAATTCAAAATTCCCCTTCCCAATTCGTTTTTTGGTCGTCTCACTGCCAACCTCTTTCCCATCCGGGTCACGAAGAACAACTTCTACATCAGCAACACCTTCTCCTTCAAGATCCAGTACTTTACCGCTAACATCAAAGGCCTCTCCTCTCCTACCAAGGAGTTGTGCAGAGAGATTATCGCCGGCCAGCAGACAGAAAGCCAGCAGAACAAAGATACTTTTCGCTGTTCGGTTCACAGGTTACCTCGGATTTTCGTTTAGCTATCTACCCCGGATTAGGGAAGCCAATCGCCTCGAGTGTAACCTGTTTGCACGATAAATGTCAAGAAAAAATGAAAAATCGAAAAATGGCGCTTCCTGATCCCGCAATATGGGCAAGATGCTGTAAATTGGGTTGCTGTGATCGACAGCTCTACCAAGTACGACCACCTGTTCAGCCACCTCCTGCCCAACGCGGTGGGAGACGTAAAGATCTTCTCCAAAGAGGACGACTATCTCATTGAACAGGATTATGAGGCTATAACGGATAATGAGTTGGGCGTCTGGATGCGGCTTTATGAAAAGTTGGTGGAGCCGCTCAACCGATACGCTTCCAAGGAATACCTGGACGGCATCGATGCGCTGGGGCTGTCGGCTTATGAGTGGCCCAACTTTTCCCAACTGTCGCCCCGGATCAGAGACGCCAGCGGCTGGGAGGTTACGCCTGTGGCCGGTTTTTTGGATGAATGGCTCTTCTTTGAGTTGAACGCCGAGAGGAAATTTCCGGTCACTGATATCGTTCGGCAGTCGGAACGGCTAGAAGAAAAATACGCCGGCCGCGCCATTGCAAACACGGACGAGTATACACCCGAGCCGGACATCTTCCACGACATCCGCGGACACGCGCCTTTCCTGATGAACAGAGCTTTCGGAGATTTCCTCGCCGATGTCGGGAAACTCGGTCATCAGATTCTGGTAGACGAGCGGAACCTCGGGCCTGAGCTGGTGGCGCACAACCTGAAGCGGCTCCAGAATTTTGCCTGGTGGAGTTACGAATTCGGCATCATGAAGAAACAGCCTGAGAGCGAGAACTGGCGCACCGATGCAAACGATATGGATCACGAGCTCTACGGCTCCGGCATCATCTCCGGCTATGATGAAGTGATGAATGTGGTGGCGTGCAGCCGTGGTGAGTCAGACTCATCCGCGCTTCTTCCGTTTGATATGGAAGAGGTGGTGATGACAAGATTTGACTACAGCGATATTCAGGATCGCTACTACATCATCGATTCTATGGAAAGTCTCTACGCCGACTTTTACGACAATCAAAGACTGTTCTTTTTCGAGGGGTAACTTCTCACCTCTTTCACAAAAGGTTCCTTTATGAAAACTTCCGGCAGGCTGATTCTAATCTTAAACGTAGCGCTCATCTCCGTTTGCTGGAGTCAATCTCTTACTGGTGAACGGGGGCGGCTCATCTCCTCCGAACTGCTCGAACACAGGACCGCCTATCAGATCGACCGCGAACTGTCGGATGCTGTCCTCTTCTTCAAGGCGACTTACGGGGCATCCATCTACAAACTTGTCTATGAAACTATCGATCCTTTCGGTGAGCCGACTATAGCCTCAGGGACGGTGACTGTTCCGAAGAAACCTGAATTCGCACTGCCCGTTCTCAGCTTCCAGGCGGGAACCTTGGTGAAGCGGGATGAGGCCTCTTCTGCCACAGGCTTCGATGGCGGCTACGGCATTGTCGCCATGTGGACTGCCTCATCGGGCTACCTCACCGTCATTCCCGATTACCTCGGCCTGGGCGAATCAGAACTGTTCCATCCATACCAGATGGCAAAACCCAACGCCACCGCCATCATTGACATGCTCAGGGCCGCCCGAGCCTTCTGCGAACAGGAGGGAATTGAGACCAACGGGCAGCTGTTCCTCACCGGTTATTCGGAGGGCGGCTATACCATGATGGCAGCCCACAAGATGATGGAAGAGGAACACGCCGACGAGTTCACCATCACCGCCTCGGCTCCCGGTGCAGGCGCCTATGACATGTCCGGCGTCATGACCGACGTCATGCTCTCCGGGGGGGAATATCCGCAACCACACTATCTCCCCTACGTCCTGTTCGCCCTCGATGAATATTACAATCTGTATGACAGTCCCGCCGACTATCTTAAGGAAGAGTACGCTTCTTCCCTGCCGTCACTTTTTGACGGAACCCACTCGGGCAGCGAAATCAATGATGTGATGCCGTCGGTGCCGATGGAAATCCTGAAGCCGGAAATTGTGGAGGAATTTAAAGGCGATGATGACCATCCTCTTCGTGAAGCCCTACGGGACAACGATCTCTATGACTGGGCACCGAAAGCGCCTATGCGTCTTTTCCACAGTACCGGTGATGATCTTGTCCCCATCGAGAATGCTGAATTGGCTTATGACACCTTCAAGAAAAACGGCGCCAAAAATGTTGAACTGTACGACTGCGACTGTGGGACGCACGGCGAGGCGGCGGCGATCCTGCTCTTTAGCGGCTTCGCTTGGATACAGAGTCTGACGGACAAGGGCCAACCCCTCGCACTTGAGGACGGCGCTGCTCCGGACAGTTACAGTCTTTTCTCCGTCTATCCCTCTCCGTTCAACAGCCGCACGACCATCTCGCTGTCCCTCCACTCTCCGTCCGATGTAAAGCTCGTTGTACACGATCTTCTAGGGAAAGAGGTCGCAACCGTCCACAACGGTTTCCTGCCGGTGGGACAATCCCAGCACTCGTGGGATGCGTCACCCTTCGCCGGGGGGATATATATTGTCACGGCGGAGTGGCGTTCTATCCGTGGGAGAAAAGAGCGGCTGTCCCGCAAGATTCTTTACCTGAAGTAAGCCGGCCGCTCAACATCATCCGACCGGTTCCCAAACTCTCTCCTTACTTCAGTCTTCTGTTCTGCACTCTCTTTCTGTCCGGCTGTCTGCCGAAGGGAGATGCAACCGATCCCCGCGTGATTCTCATCTCTATCGACGGCCTCCGCGCCGACATCTTTCTCGATCCTACCGCCAACGGCTTTACCGAAAACGATCTCCCAAGCTTGAGGCGAATGGCGTCCGAAGGCGCTCATATAAAAGAAGTGACCACCGTCTTCCCTTCTCACACATTCCCAGCCCATACGTCCATGGTGACCGGCAGGCTCCCTTTCGAACACGGCATCAGTCATAACCATCTCTTCGATCCGGCGCGGAACTTTGAACCGTGGTACTGGTGGGCCGACAGTCTGAAAGTCCCCACCGTTTTCCATCTCGCTCAGGAGAAGGGTCTGATCACAGCGTCAACGCCGTGGCCTGTTTCTGTGAGCGGGCCTTTCGATTACAACATACCGGAGATTGAGCCGATGAGCGGCCAAACGCTATCGACGCTCGATCTCGTCCGCCGGCACGACCGGCCGTCCAAGCTTATCGAATATTTTGCCTTCTTTGGCGGACTCAGTTCCAGTGCGGAGTCGACCCACGGCTTTCAGAGAGACCTGAACCTCCACCACATTTTCAAAACAATCTTCAGGAAGACGCTGCCTCACCTTACCGGTTATCACATTATTCAAACGGACGATGTGCAACACAAGCACGGGCGACACCACGAGAGTGTGAAGGAGGCGTTTGTTTTTGCCGATTCACTCATCGGCTCGGTGATGGCGATGATTAGTGACCTGAACCAGTGGCCCGCCACCACGCTCATCGTCACCGGCGATCACGGCCACGTGGACCACCACACCGACATCCGCCTGAACGCTCTCTTTGAACAGGAGGGCCTCCTGACGATTCAAGACGGCGGTATCACAGAGTGGGATGCCGTGGCCCATCCGGCCGGCGGCTCGGCGTTCATTAGGCTAAAGAATCCAACCGATGCTACAGTTCGGGAGAAAGTCGTTTCAATCTTCGAGGATGTGCCGTGGGGGACGCTTCTGGCCGCGAAGAAGGTACCCCCCGCACTGAACGGCTACGGTGAAACAGACTTTGTCCTGTTGGCTGAGGCTGGCTACAACTTCCCCGGCGAGCTTGTACAGCCGTTCGTTTTCCAACATAGTGGTGGTGGCCACGGTGGCGATCCGCGAAATCCTCAACTGAAGACTACACTCTTCGCCGTGGGAAGAGGCATCGAGAAAGGGACTGTGGTGGACTCAAGCCACACCACACAGACCGCCGCACTCATTGCCAACCTGCTTGACCTCCCTCTAGACTCCCAGCAACCTGCCCCGCCGGTTCTGGAACAGTCTTTCCTGACAGCGTCTAAGCGAGAATAAGATAAAGAACAGTCGTTATCACCGCCCCCACCACGGCGTAAGGAACCTGCGTCCGGACGTGATCGATGTGATCCGACGCCGACGCCATTGAGGAGATTATTGTGGTGTCAGAGATGGGGGAGCAGTGGTCGCCAAACACGCCGCCGCCTAAGACCGCCGCAAGGAACATGGGCGTACTTCCGTCAAGCGCCGCCGCCATTGGGACTGCGATAGGAACCATAACGGCGAAAGTGCCCCAGGACGTCCCCGTTGAGAACGCCACAAAGCACGAAATCAGAAAAAGTCCTATCACCGCCATTTTTGTATTAAGGACGCCGGAGATTACGCCCGCCACATAGACGCCCGTCCCTAATTCCCGCACCACGCCACCGAGAGCGAAGGCGAGAAGCAACAGACTCACCACTGGGATCATGCCGCCCATCCCTTTGAAAACGAGATCGATAAACTTACCGAGAGAGAGCCCTCGGAAAAGGTTCAGCGCGGCGATTACCACAAGACTCATAATCACTGCCCAAAGTACAGCGGTGGAGCCGGAGCTTGCTTTAATGATGTCCCAGAGGCCGGCGCCCGGCCCGGTGCTCATTCTCCCAGTGAGGTATATCCCCGCCACAATGCTAAGCACCATGGTGACCACAGGCGCAACGAGGTTCACGGCACGGTGTCTTATCCCCGCCATCGGCTCCACGCCCACCACATCATCGGCAATCATGGGGCGGGCGGTGTCGCCGTAAACCTTTCCCTCAGTCTCTGCTCTTTCTTCAGCGCTCTTCATTGGGCCGATGTTCCATTTCCGCAAGACGGTGAACAGCACGATGGCAATAGCGGCCATGGGGTAGAAATTAACCAGGACGCTCTGGAACAGAAGGGCTACCGGCGACTCGATTCCCTGAACCGACAGGAGTCCGATGATAAAGGCGCCCCACCCGTTGAAAGGGACAAGGATGCAGATGGGTGCCGAAGTGGAATCACAAATGTAGGCGAGCTTCTCGCGGCTCACCTTGAAGCGGTCGGTGAGGGGCCGCCCCACCGTCCCCGCCACGAGGCAGGTGATGGAACTTTCCACGGTGATGAGGATGCCGACAAGGAAGGGGACAATCTGGGCTTGAGTCCTGTTCCGGACCCACCGCCGCTCTTCCAGCCAGTTGATAAAACCGGCAACGCCTCCCGTGGCGCTGATGAGGGTAAGCGTCCCGCCCACAGCAAGACTGTAGAGAAGGACACGCGTATTCCCCACGTCCGAGAAAACATTTACAATACCTGCCACCGTAGCGCCGGTGGCGGAGACGGGGTTCCACTCGTTCAGCACCAGCCAGCCGAGCCAGATGCCAAACAGCAGGGCTGGATAGATCTGCTTCTTCCAGAGCGCAAGGCCCAGCGCTCCCACCGGTGGCAGGAGTGACCAGACGCCGTAATGCTCGGGAGTCAAGATTGAGTAAAGAGGCTCAGCCGCTTCCGACCGGAAGCTGGGTTATGCTCACGAAAAGCCTGTCCCCTGTTTCTCTCCACAGGGGCACGCCTCAGAGGCCGCTGAGACGGCAGCGTCGGCAAGCGGCGCCGGGGCGCTCATCAGTTTTTCTGGAGAGGCGGTGCTGCAAATAGGGCACATTTCAGGTTCGTCTCCCGTGGAGAAGACCAGTTCCTCGAACTTGTGTCCGCAACTGTCACATCTGTAATCGAACATCGGCATGGCTTCAGGCGGGAGTTTACACCGCGTCGATGGCTGTTTTCAAGCGTTGGTTTGCATCAACAGCAATGTGGTTGAGATCGGCGTCTGCCACCGAAAGGAGCGACTCCGCATCTGCGGCGGAGAGAGTGACGCTGCCGTCACCGTTCTCCCAGATGACGACGTTGCACGGCATCAGCATTCCTACCTCCAGTTCGGCGGTGAGTGCCTCATGGGCTAAGGGCGGATTGCAGGCGCCGAGGATTCGATACCGCTGAAAATCGATGTCCAGTTTTTCCTTGAACGCCTGCTTCACATCGATCTCCGTCAAGATGCCGAACCCTTGCTCCATCAGCGTCTCCCGGACTTTCGAGTCCACCTCGTCAAACTTGATATCCACAGTTCTCTGGTAACCGTAATTCATCTCATGCCTCCATCGCTTTGAATGCATCGTCCATGATGCCCATCGCCTCTTCCACTTCATCTTTGGTGATGACCAGCGGCGGTGATATCCTCATAGCGTTGCCGTAGATGCCGCCCCGCCCGAGAAGGAGCCCGCGCTTTTTCGTCTCTTCCATCAACTGATCTGCTGCGGCGGTGTTGGGTGTCCTGTCGCCGGCGGTCTCATCCACCACAAGTTCAATCCCCTGCATGAGTCCTTTCCCGCGCACCTCGCCAATTACCTTGGGATATTTCTCCTGAAGCTCCTCAAGTCCCGCCCGGAGAACCGCCCCCATGGCGGCTGAGTTGTCCTTCAAACTGTCCCGCTCGATGATGTCTATGGTGGCGTTGGCGGCGGCGCAACTGACGGGATTTCCTCCGAACGTGGAGATGGTGTTTTTGGTCAGTGTACTCGCAATCTCTTTGGTTGTCACCACGGCAGCGAGGGGCATGCCGTTGGCGATCCCCTTCGCGACGGTGATCATGTCCGGATCCACGCCGTACTGTTCTATCCCCCACATGGTGCCGGTCCTGCCGAAGCCTGTCTGCACCTCATCGGAGATAAAGAGGCCGCCGTAACTGCGGACAATCTCGGCCACCATCTTGAAGTATTCGTCCGGCGGTGTGATAAAACCGCCGACACCCATGATCGGCTCAGCCAGGATTCCCGCCACCTTCCCCGTGGTGGTGGTGCGGATCAGTTCATCCACATCCTCAGCGCAGGCGACGCCGCACTCCGGATAGGTCAGTTTCAGTGGGCATCGATAGCAGTACGGCGCCACCGCATGTTTCACCGCTGACACCTGCGTCGGCAGGGCCCGCCACGACGCTTGGGCCGTCAGCGATTGCGCCAGCAAAGACCGCCCCGAATAGCCGTGGCGCAGCGCCACAAGTTCTGAGTTTCCCGTGTAGAGCTGAGCCATCATGACGGCAGTCTCGTCGGCCTCCGTGCCGGACGCGTTCAGGAAAACTTTTTCCAGGTTCCCCGGCGCGATTTCGGCCAACCTCTCCGCCAGCTCCACCACCGGGACGGTGGGGTAGAGCGAGGAGATGTGCGTCAACCGGTTCACCTGCGCGGTGACGGCGGCGTTTACCTCTTCATTGGCGTGACCGACGGAAACAGTGAGAATGCCACCGAAAAAGTCGAGATAGGAGTTGCCGTCCATGTCCGATACACGTGTCCCCTTCGCTTCGGTCACCACCACCGGTTCCTTGTAATAATTCTTTACCACCTCGAACAGGTGTGCCTTGTGTTTTTCGCGTATTTCCTGACTGTTCACTGTTTCACCTCACTCTCTGTCAAACATATCTTTCTGCCCCGCCGGTGATGGGGATCACCACACGTTCTCCCTTCTTAATCCATCCTGTCTCCACCAGCGTCTTGAATGTAAGCCACGACACGCCAGCTTCACAGGAACTCTCGGTCCCCGACAGATCATTCACTTCCGCCGTCGCTTCCATCACTTCCTTTTCATCGACCATCACTGCCATGCCGCCACTTTCGCGAACAGTCTTCAAAATCCATCCGCCACCAAGCGGTGCGGGAACATTCAACCCAAGGGCATCGGTGTGGCTGTCTGCCCACGGTTCGTGTTCCTGCGAGCCTTCCGCAAACGCTTTTACGATGGGGGCACACCCGTCGGACTGGGCCACCACCATCCGCGGGGGGGCGTCTTCAATCCACCCAAGTTTAGTCATTTCGTTAAAAGCTTTCCACATCCCAATGAGGCCCGTGCCGCCGCCAGTGGGATAAACAATCACATCGGGCAAAGCCCAATCGAGCTGCTCGGCAATTTCGTAGCCTAACGTCTTCTTCCCTTCCACCCTGAACGGTTCCTTCAATGTGGAGAGGTCAAACCATCCGTCTCGCATCTCTTCACGCATTTTGGCCGCCGCCTCAGCGATGGTCTTCCCGCCCAACCGAAGGTCAGCACCGGACTTTTTAGTCGCTTCAATGAACGGAGCGGGGATAGTTTCCGGAAGAAAGACGTGACATTCGATTCCGGCGGGCTGACAGTAAGCGGCGGCGCTGACGCCGGCGTTCCCAGCTGACGGGAGACACAGCTCTGTGATGCCGTTCTTTTTCGCGTGAGAGACTGCCATAGCCATTCCTCTGTCCTTAAACGAACCGGTGGGGTTGACACCCTCATCTTTGAAATAGATGGTGACGCCGTTGTACTCTACTGCGT
>LULY01000317.1_pt1 | contig 17922 bp, 10 predicted proteins | sample 730031 | NCBI WGS metagenome assembly LULY01 (sample SAMN03860277, study PRJNA289734) | marine metagenome | biome: seawater column; feature: ocean; material: water; isolation source: Red Sea water column Station 91 - depth 200m | place: Saudi Arabia: Red Sea | collected 2011-10-15 | depth 200 m
GCCGCCGTGCTCGAACATCCAGGCCGAGCGCTCCGAGATCTCGAAGATGGCCCAGGCGAAGAACAGCGTGGCGGCGTAGGCGCCGGCCACCCACCACAGCTGCGCCCGCCGGGTGCGGACCGGGCCGCGCTGGCGCACGATGACCGCCAGGATGATGCCGGCGAACAGCGAGTGCGCCCGGGTGTCGGTGCCGTAGTAGACGCGTGACGGGTCGCCGCCGCCCGGGTAGAGGTGGCCCATCCACCAGGTCGAGGCGATCGTGCCGACCACCATCGTCCAGAGCAGCACCCGGTAGGCGTGCTTCTTGCACAGGTACAGGACGGTGATCAGGTACAGCGGCGCGAAGACGTAGAACTGCTCCTCGATCGAGAACGACCACACGTGGCGCAGCGGCGAGTGCTGGAAGTCCTCGAAGTAGGAGACGTCGCTGAAGATCTCGAACCAGTTGGCGCAGTAGGCCAGCGCCGAGACGATCGCCCCGGTCCAGCGGGGGAACTGGTCGGCGGGAACGAACAGCACCAGGTAGAGCGTCAGCGCCAACAGGGCCACGAACAGGGCGGGCAGCAGGCGGCGGGCCCGTCGGCCGGCGTAGGCCTTCAGGTCGATGCGGCCGGTCTTCTCGAACTCGTTCAGGGCGATCGAGATGATGAGGAAGCTCGACAGCGTGAAGAACAGGTCGATGCCGAGGATGCCGCCAGACACCGTGTCGGTGGCGGCGTGGTACAGCAGCGGGCCGATGACCACCCAGATCCCGCGGATGCCGTCGATCCCCGGGATGTAGGTGAAGGCGGGGCGCCCCTGCTCGGCCATGGCGTCGGACGCTATCCCTGCTCGCCCGGTTCACAGGGGACGAGGATCTGGTGGCGTTCGGCGGCCCAGGCCGGGCAGAAACGCTCTGCGACGACCCGCGCCGGCTCGGGCGAGCCCGGCTCCACCGAGGCGTTCGGCTCCGACCAGCCGTCGAAGCGGTCGGTGAGCACCAGCAGGTCGGCGTCGTGCAGTTCGTCGGCCAACGGGCCGCCGTCCCGGTTGGCGAGGCCGGGGTTCATCTCGAGGTGTCGGCTGGCCGGCACCAGGTCGGGCAGCAGGAAGTAGAGGAACGTCTCCGAATAGTTGGTCCGGGTGAGGTCCAGGGGGCCGACGAACACGGTGTCGCCGGGGTCGGTGTGCTCGTCGACGGCGGCGAGGACGTCCTCGAGGTCGGCGGCGAAGTCGGCGTCGCCCACCGGCAGGGTGCGTCCCGCATGGGTGACCGACGGGGTCGACCAGGTGGCGGCCCGGGCGCCGAAGGCGTCGACGGTGAAGCGCCCCAGGTGGTGCGGGGCCACGGCGAACAGCAACCCGACGACGGCAACCAGTGCCAGCGGGGCGGCCAGGTGCCGGCGGGCCAACGGGAGACGGCGCCCGAGGGCCACGGCCACGGCAATCGTCGCCACGGCGAACACGTAGCAGCCGACGAACTTGAGGTGGTTGGGACTGGGGCGCTGGAGCACCATCGGCACGATCGCCACGCCGACCAGCGCCAGGGTGGTGAACCGCCGTCGGTGCGGGAGGCGCCACAGGCGGGGGAGCACCAGCAGCAGAACGGCGGTGGCCAAGAGCAGCCAGAACACGGCGGTCACCTGCGCCGGGCGGGAAAGCCCCGGCCAGGGATCGGGGCCGCGGAGCAGGTCATCGACCCGGGCGAACATGTCGCCGCTCTCCGAGGGGTCGGGCGGGAGGGGCAGCCGGCGGCCGGCCCGCAGGCGGAAGACCGGGTCGACGACCATCCCCTCGATGGCTGCCACGGGGCCGACGAGGACGAGGTGCAGCAGGAACGGCGACAGTCCGGCCACCAGTCCCGTCGCCAGCCTGCGGCGCCGGGCACGGGTGGTGCGCCACGCCTCGGTGCCGAGCACCAGCAGCACGGCAGGCCCGAGCACCACCTGGTGGAACACCGCCAGGCCCAGCAGGCCGGCGCCCACGGCCGTCGAACGGCGGGCGCCCCCGTCGAGCACCATCGAGGTGCCGGCGCACAGCAGCGCCAGACCGCAGAGCCACGAGTAGGCGAGCAGGCCGAACGGCGCCAGCACCACCCAGGCGGTGAGTGCCGCCACCGTCGCCGTGCCCCGGCCCCATGGCCGTGCCATCCGGTAGAGGCCCCACAGCAGCAGCGCCCGGTAGGCCAGGCCGACCAGGCGCTCGAGCAGCACGGACGGGCCGAAGAGCCAGAAGGCGGTACCGACGGCCCAGACGTTGCCCGGTGCGTAGAGGTACTCCACGTCGCCGTGGGGAAAGGTGCCGTCGAACAGCAGGTCGGCGACCACGAGGACGTTGCCCTCCTCCATGGCGGTGGCGCCCATGGCCAGCATCCCGGGGAGGGGGACGAGCACGGCGGCGGCGACCACCAGGAGGGGCAGCAGGGTGGGCAGCAGGCCCGGGAGTCTCGCCCTCACGGGAGCCGAGTCTAGGGAGGTGCCGGGACGGGTCCCGGGCAGGCCCGTGCGGCTGGGCTACTCGAGCTTGAGGGGCTCGGTCTCGACCAGGTCGGCGACCAGCGACGCCACCGCCGAGCGCTCCGAACGTGTGAGGGTGACGTGGGCGAACAGGGGGTGCCCGACCAGGTCGTTGACGACGGTCAGCACGCCGTCGTGGCGGCCCACCCGCAGGTTGTCGCGCTGGGCCACGTCGTGGGTGAGGACCACCCGGCTCTCGGCGCCGATACGGGAGAGGGCGGTGAGCAGCACCGTGCGCTCCAGGTTCTGCGCCTCGTCGATGATCACCCAGGTGTCGGTGAGGGTGCGGCCCCGGATGTGGGTGAGCGGCAGTACCTCGAGCAGGCCCTCCTCGAGCAGCTCCTCGATGACGTGCCGTTCGGTGACCGCCTCGAGGGCGTCGACCACGGCGGCCGCCCAGGGCGACATCTTCTCCTGTTCGCTGCCCGGCAGGTAGCCGAGGTCCTGGCCGCCGACGGCGTAGAGCGGCCGGAACACCACGACCCGGCGGTGGCGGCGCTGCTCGAGCACCGAGTCGAGTCCGGCGGCGATCGCCATCACGCTCTTGCCGGTGCCGGCGGCGCCGCCGAGGCTGACGATCCCGATGGACGGGTCCGCCATGAGGTCGAGCGCCACCTTCTGTTCGGCGTTGCGACCCCGTACCCCGAACAACTCGAGGTCGGCCTCCAACCGGTGGACCCGCTTGTCGGGGTGGACGCGGGCCAGCACCGACTGGGAGCCGTTGGTGAGCGCCAGGCCCGTGTGGCACGGCAGGTCGCGGGCCTCGTCGAGGTCGGCGACGCCGCTGCTGTAGAGCTCGTCGATGGTCGCCGAGTCGGCGGTGAGCTCGTCGAAGCCCGGCCAGTGGTCGCCCTGGTCGCCGACCGGGGCGTAGTCGTCGGCGGTGAGCCCCGCCATCGAGGCCCGCAGCCGCAGCGGCAGGTCCTTCGAGACGAGGGTGACCCGGCGTCCCTCGGCAGCGAACGTGGCCGCCACGGCGAGGATGCGGTGGTCGTTGCTGGTGCCGCGCAGCGACTCGGGCAGGTGGCCGGGGTCGAGGTGGTTGAGCTCGACGCGCAGCGTGCCGCCGTCGTCGTTCACCGGCATCGGCTCGTGGAGGATGCCGTGGTGGACCCGGAACTCCTCGAGGGACCGCAGTGCCGTGCGGGCCGACCAGCCCAGTTCGGCGTGGTGGCGCTTGGCCTCCAACTCGTCGAGGACGACGACCGGGAGGACGACGTCGGCGGTGCCGAACCTGCGGAAGGCCAGCGGGTCGGCCAACAGCACCGACGTGTCGAGGACGTGTACCGGGCGTGCGTGGCCGCCTGCCACCTGCCCCCGCCCGCCGGCGGTGTCTGGCATGGACTCGGGGAGAGGACCGACGGCCGCGATCGCGACAACGTACGTCGTGTCCGCGCGCGGGCGGGGGATGCCCGGACCCCGGCCTCGAATCCCGGCCTGCTCTGGTCAACGTCCGTCTCCGGGGGCTACGGTCACGCGCCCACGACGGACGAGGCCGGTGGTTCCCGGGGGGCTTGGTGCAGGCGATCCCGCCATCGGCGAGGGAGGTGCCGCGATGCAGGCGTTCACGCCTGACCGCATCCGGAACGTCGCGCTGGTGGGTCCGCCCGGCTCGGGCAAGACCTCGCTGGCGGAGGCGATGCTGTACCGGGCCGGGGCCGTGCCACGGGTCGGCCGCGTCGAGGACGGGACCACCGTCTGCGACCACGAGCCCGAGGAGAAGTCCTCCGGCCACTCCCTGACGACGGCGCTGGCCGTGCTCGAGTGGCAGGGCCACAAGATCAACCTGCTCGACACCCCGGGCACCTTCGACTTCGCCGGGGAGGCCGTGGGCGCCGTGTCCGCCGCCGACCTGGTGGTCTTCGTGGTCGACGCCTCAAGCGGCCTCGACCACGCCACCGTCGTGCTGTGGCGCCAGGCCTCCGAGCGCGGCACCCCCCGCCTCGTGTTCGTCAACAAGCTGGACCGCGAGCACACCAGCTTCGAGTCGGTGCTGGGCGAACTCCAGGACGCCTTCGGCTCCGGCGTTGCGCCGCTCGAGATCCCGATCGGCGAGGCCGAGTCGTTCCATGGCATCGCCGACCTGCTCACCGACACCGCCTGGCTCTACGACAGCGGCCACGCCGAGTCGGGCGAGATTCCCGAGGAGATGGAGGCCCGCGAGGCCCAGATCCACGAGTCCCTCGTGGAGAACATCGTCGTCGCCGACGACGACCTGCTCGAGCGCTACCTCGGCGGGGACGTCCCCGCCGTGGAGGAGCTCGAACTGGTGCTCGGCAAGGGCGTCGCCGCCAGCAGCGTCTTTCCGGTGGTGTGCGGGTCGGCGACGATCCCGATCGCCGTCGACCGGCTCTGCAACTACATCGTCGAGGTCGGACCCTCGCCGCTGGACCGGCCGGCCGTCCCCGTCGAGGTCGGTGGCACGCTCGTCGAGGTGGCGCCCGATCCGTCGGCCGATGCGCTCGTACAGGTCTTCAAGACCTCGGTCGACCCGTACCTCGGCCACATGTCCTACTTCAAGGTCCTGACCGGCACCGTCGCCAAGGACGCCAGCCTCACCAACTCGCGTACCGGCGACGGCGAGCGGTTCCGCGGCGTGATGGCGCTCCAGGGCGGCGAGTCGGTCGACGCCACCGAGTTCCGGGCCGGCGACATCGGCGTCGTCACGAAGCTGGGCGGCACCCGGACCGGCGACACGCTCTCCGCTGCGGGCAACGCCGTGGCGCCCCCCATCGAGTTCCCGCCGGCGGTGCTGTCGTGGGCGATCCGACCCCAGAGCCGCAACGACGAGGAGAAGATGGCCGACGCCCTGCATCGCGTCCTCGACGAGGACCCGGTGCTGGTCATGCGACGTGACGACGAGACGCGCCAGACGCTGCTGTCGGGGCTGGGCGAGACCCACCTGCGGTCGGTGCTGTCGCGGATGGAGCGCAAGTTCGGCGTCCATGTGGACGTCGAGGACGTGCGGGTCCCGTACCGGGAGACGATCCTCGGCACGGCCTCGGCGGAGGGCAAGTACAAGAAGCAGTCGGGCGGCCACGGCCAGTTCGGCGTGGCGTCGGTGCGGCTCGTCACCGGCGGCGTCATCCCCCGCCAGTACATCCCGGCGGTGGAGGCCGGCATCGTCGAGGCCATGTCCCAGGGCGGATCCCTGGGCTACCCGGTGGTCGACGTGCGTGCGGCCGTGTACGACGGCAAGCACCACTCGGTCGACTCGTCCGAGATGAGCTTCAAGATGGCCGGGAAGCTGGCGTTCCAGGAGGCGCTGGACCGGGCCCAGCCGGTGGTGCTCGAGCCGGTGGCGTCGGTCGAGGTCACGGTGCCCGGCGAGTGCCTCGGCGACGTCATGGGCGACCTGTCGTCACGTCGGGCGACGGTCCGGGGTTCGGAGATCGACCGGTGGGGCGACCAGGTCGTGAGCGCCCGGGTGCCCGAGGCCGAGATGGTGCGCTACGCCATAGACCTGCGGTCGTTGACCGGGGGCCGGGGCCGGTTCACGGCCGTCCACGACCACTACTCCCAGGTGCCCCACGGGTTCGCCGTCCCCGAGCCGCCCGAGCGCTGAGGCACGACGGGCGCCTCGGTCGCCCCCGCGCCTAGGCGTCGGCGGGGATGGGGACCGTCTCGGTGTGGGTGCCGGAGCGCAGGACCGTGCCGGCCAGGGCGTCGGTGGGCGCACCGTCGACCACGGCCAGGGCGCCGTTGACGTAGACGCGCTCGATGCCGACCGGGGCCGCCATGAGGCGGGGGCTGTCGCCGGGCAGGTCGTGCTCGAGGTGGAGTTCGCCGGCGCCGACGGAGGCGGGATCGAGGACGACCAGGTCGGCGTGCCAGCCCTCGGCGACGCGTCCGCGCTCCTTCATGCCGAAGAAGCGTGCGGGAACGTCGGTCATGTGGGCGATGGCCGACTCGAGGGTGGCCAGCTGCTGGCCCCGCAGGCAGTCGGCCAGCCACTCGGTGGTGTAGGAGGCGCCGGCCATGCGGTCGAGGTGGGCGCCGGCGTCCGAGCCGCCGATCATGACGTGGTCGTGGTCCCAGGCGGCCTGGCGCATCAGCCAGCTGGCCGGGTCGTCGTCGGTGGGGCCGGGCCACAGCACGGTGCGCAGGTCGTCGGCCAACACGATGTCGAGGAGGGCGTAGAAGTCGCGGACGCCGCGCTCGCGGGCGATGTCGCCGACCAGGCGGCCCCTGAGGCCCTCGTTCTCGGCGGAGTAGGTGTCGCCGATGCGGTAGCGGCCCCAGCCGGTGAGCCGGGAGAACACGCCGGCATCGGGTGAGGCGGCCCGCTCCTCGAGGTGGCGGCGGGTGTCCGGGTCGGCGAAGGCGGCGACCTTCTCGTCGTGGGGGAGGTTCATGACCTCGCCCCAGTCGGGCAGCGAGTAGAGGGCGCAGAAGGTGTGGAAGTGCATGTTCATGCCGACGAGGATCGGCATGGTGAGGGCCATGACCTTGCCGCCCTGCTCGGCGACCTGGTCGCAGGCGGCCAGTTGCTCGCGGTAGTCCTCGGGGCGGGCGGAGTCGATGGTGAGGACGTTCCAGTTGAGGGGTCGGCGTCCGGCCAGCGACATGCGGGCCATGAGGTCGACCTCGTCCTCCCGGAAGCCGTTCATGCAGCCGTCGGCGACCCATTCGAGGGTGGTGCCGGGGTGGTCGGCGACGACCGACGACAGGGCGACGACCTCGTCGGCGGCGGCCGCCCGGGACGGGACGGGCACGCCGTCGCCGTCGCTGTGCGTGAACGAGCGGCTGGTCGAGAAGCCCAGGCCGCCGGCCTCGAGGCCCTCGGCAAGCAGGCGCTGCATCTCGGCGACCTCGTCGGGTGTGGCCTCGCGGGTGGTGGCGTCGTCCTTCAGGACGGCGCGCCGCAGGGCGCAGTGGCCGACCATGGCGGCGACGTTGACGCCGACGTTGCCGTCGAGGCGGGCCAGGTAGTCGGCGGTGGTGCGCCAGTCCCAGTCGACGCCGATCTCGAGGGCGGCGGGCGACATGCCCTCGACCTTGACCATCATGGCGGCGAGGTAGGCGGCGTCGGACTCGTCGCTGATGGGGGCGAGGGTGAAGCCGCAGTTGCCCATCACGATGCTGGTGATGCCGTGGAGGCTGGACGGGGTGGCGTGGGGGTCCCAGAACAGCTGGGCGTCGTAGTGGGTGTGGGGGTCGACGAAGCCGGGGCAGACCACCTTGCCGGTGGCGTCGACGGTCTCGGTGGCGTCGGCGCCCGACAGGTCGCCGATGGCGGTGATGCGGCCCTCGGCGACGCCGACGTCGGCGCGCACCCCGGGGGTGCCCGTGCCGTCGACCACCGTGCCGCCCGTGATGAGCAGGTCGTACATGGCGGCGAGGCTACTCGCCGGATCCCGCCGCTTCCTGACGGAGCGTCAGGTTTTCGCGGGGCGTGCCGGCCTGCCCGGAGGTGGGTGGGACGGGGCTAGCGTGCGGGCCGACAACCGACCGGGGAGCTCGGGCCTCATGCCGGGCTGAGAGGACAGTGGTGGCCGCACCGGCCGGGGCGCTGTCGACCCGAACCGACCTGAACCGGGTAATGCCGGCGGAGGGAGCTTCGATGCGCAGGACACCGACCCGTGTGGTCCTCCTGGTGGCGTTGGTGGCGGTCACCGCGGCCTGCGGCGGCGACGAGAACGTCGGTGGCGGCGTCTCGGGGCCGCCCACGACCGAGGCCATCGCCGGCCAGACCATCACGCTGCTCACCCACGAGTCCTTCTGGGTCTCCGAGGGCATCCTCGAGGCGTTCACCGCCGAGACCGGCGTCGAGGTCGTCGTCCAGCACGCCGGCGACACCGGCGAGATGGTGGCCGCCTCGATCCTCACCGTCGGCAACCCCCTCGGCGACGTCATGTACGGCATCGACAACACGTTCCTCCAGCGGGCCCTCGACGCCGACCTGTTCGAGGCCTACGAGTCGCCGGCCCTGGCGAACGTGCCGACCGAGTTCCAGCTCGACAACCGGCACCGTGTCACCCCGATCGACTTCGGCGACGTGTGCGCCAACTACTGGACCGACGCCTTCGACGGGAACCTGCCAGCCCCCACCGAGCTGTCGGACCTGGCGGACCCGGCCTACCGGGGCATGCTCGTGGTCCAGAACCCCGAGACCTCCTCTCCCGGCCTGGCCTTCCTCCTCGCCACCATCTCCCGGTTCGGCGACGGCTGGCCCGAGTTCTGGGAGGCCCTGCGCAAGAACGACGTCACGGTGACGGCCGGCTGGGAGGACGCCTACTACGGCGAGTTCATCTCCGGCGGCGGCACGCGTCCCATCGTCATCTCGTACGCCTCCAGCCCGCCGGCCGAGGTGATCTACGCCGACCCGCCGACCGACACCGCCCCCACCGGCGTCATCACCGACACCTGCTTCCGGCAGGTCGAGTTCGCCGGGATCCTGGCCGGCACGACGCACCGGGCCGCCGCCGAGGCGCTCGTCGACTTCCTGCTCTCGGACACGTTCCAGGAGGACATTCCCCTGAGCATGTTCGTGTTCCCGGTCTCCTCGACGGCCGACCTGCCGCAGGAGTTCGTCGACCACGTCGTCCTCCCGGAAGACCCACACATGCTCACCGTCGGCCACATCGGGGAGCACCGCAACGACTGGACCGAGCAGTGGACCCAGGTCGTCCTGCGGTAGCCACGGGGACGCGTCGGAGCTTCTGATGGGTCTGCGCCGCCTCGGCTGGGCAGTGGCCGTCGCCGTCCCGGCGGCGTTCCTGGGCCTCTTCTTCCTCTACCCGGTCGCCTCGATCGTCGGTCGAGGGCTCACCGGCGAGGGCCTCGACCGCCTCCTCGGACTGCCCGGGTCATCGTCGTTTCGAAGCGTGGCCTGGTTCACGCTGTGGCAGGCGGCCGTGTCGACGGCGCTGACGGTGCTGCTGGCACTGCCCGGGGCGCACCTGCTGGCCCGCTTCCGCTTCCGGGGCCGGGCAGCACTGCGGGCGTTGACGACGGTCCCGTTCGTCCTGCCGACCGTCGTGGTCGGCGGCGCCTTCGCCGCCCTGTTCGACCGGTTCGGGCTGGACGAGGGCACGTTCCGAATGCGCCACACGGTCTGGGCGATCCTCGCCGCCCACGTGTTCTTCAACGTGGCGGTCGTGCTTCGGACCGTCGGCGCCTACTGGGAGGGGCTCGACCCGAGGATCGAGGAGCAGGCCCGGGTGCTCGGCGCCGGGCCGTGGCGGGCCTTCCGGTCGGCCACCCTTCCCCGGCTCTGGCCGGCCATCGCGGCGGCGTCCTCGATCGTGTTCCTGTTCTGCACGACCTCGTTCGGCGTCATCCTGATCCTCGGCGGCCCCCGCCGGGCCACCCTCGAGACCGAGGTCTGGCGACACGCCGTGTGGCGCGGCGACCTGGCGTCGGCGACGGCGCTGGCCGTCGTCCAGGCCGCGGCCGTGGTGGCCATGGTGGTGGTCGCCAACCGCCTGCAGCGGCGCCGGTCGGTGGCGGAGCACCCGCCGGGCCGTCGCGCCGTCCGCCCGTCCCCGCGGCTGCTGGCCGCCAACCTGGGGCTGCTGGCGGGTGTGCTGCTGCTGCCGGTGCTGGTCCTCGTCGAGCGGTCGCTGGCGGTCGGCGACGGCTACTCGCTGCGGCACTACGGCGCCCTCGCCGAACGCGTCGACCTGCTTCCGGTGTCGGCCCTCGTGGCCGTACGCAACTCGCTGCTGTTCGCCGTCGTGGCGACGGGGCTGGCCGTCGTCGTCGGCGGGCTCGCCTCGCTGGTCGTCGTGCACGGCCACACGTGGGCCTCGCGCCTGTTCGACCTGGGCCTCATGCTGCCGCTCGGCGTCTCGGCGGTCACCCTCGGCTTCGGGATGCTGGTCGCCCTCGACGAGCCGCCGCTGGACCTGCGGTCCTCGCGGTGGCTGGTGCCCGTCGCCCACGCCCTCGTCGGCATCCCGTTCGTGATGCGCACCCTGGTGCCGACGCTGCGGCGCATCGACGACCGCCTCCGCGAGGCCGCCGCCGTCCTCGGTGCCTCGCCGGGCCGGGTGCTCCGCGAGGTCGACCTGCCGATCGCCGGCCGTGCCGTCGCCGTGGGTGCGGCCTTCTCGTTCGCCGTCTCGCTGGGCGAGTTCGGCGCCACGTCGTTCCTGCCCCGCCAGGCCGACCGCCTGACCGCCCCGCTGGCGCTGTTCCGGCTGCTGGGCACCCCCGGTGACCTGCTGCGCGGCCAGGCCATGGCGCTGGCGGTCGTGCTCATGCTGCTGACTGCCGCCTGTGTGCTGGTGATCGAGTCCCGCGGTCGGTCGGGTTCGGGCGTGGTCCGGGGGGACCTGTGACGGGCACCGGTGCCGGGTCGGGGCTGCGCCTCGAGGGCGTGTCGGTGGCCTTCGACGGCACGACCGTGCTCGATGGCGTCGACCTCACGGTCGCTCCGGGCGAGGTGGTGGTGCTGCTGGGTCCCAGCGGGTGCGGCAAGACCACCCTGCTGCGCACCGTGGCCGGCCTGCAGGCCCCGAATGCCGGGCGGGTGTCGTGGGACGGCCTGGACCTGGTCACCGTGCCGACCCACGAGCGCGACATCGGCCTGATGTTCCAGGAGCACGTGCTGTTTCCGCACCTCGACGTGGCCGGCAACGTGGCGTTCGGCCTCCGCATGGCGGGCGTGCCGGAGCCACAGCGCCTCGAACGCGTCGACCGGGTGCTCGAGCTGGTCGGGCTGTCAGGCAGCGGCGACCGTGCGGTCGGGACGCTCTCGGGGGGCGAGGCCCAGCGGGTGGCCCTGGCCCGGTCGCTGGCACCGGGGCCGCGCCTGCTGCTGCTCGATGAGCCGCTTGGAGCACTCGACCGGGCGCTCCGGGACCACCTGGTCGCTGAACTGGGGGTGCTGTTGCGGCGCCTTGGCCAGTCGGCGGTCCACGTCACGCACGACCACGACGAGGCGTTCGCACTGGCCGACCGGATCGCCGTGATGGCCGGCGGCCGGATCGCGCGGATCGGCACCCCGGCCGAGGTGTGGGCAGACCCTCGGACGGAGGGCGTTGCCCGCAGCGTCGGCCACCGCAACCTGGTCGACCTCGACGCCGACGGCCACTGTGCCCTCGGCCGGCTCGGGGACGGGCCGGGGACGGTCCTGGTCCGGGGCGACCGGGTGGGCCTCGACGCCGAGGGTGTTCCCGCCGTGGTGCGAAGCGTGGCGTTCCGGTCGGGCCGGGGGGAGGCCTGTTTCGAGCTCGACGGCCTGGAACTGTGGGTTCCCGTCGGGCAGGCGCCGGACCCGGGGGCGACCGTCGGCGTGGTGCTGGAAGCCGACTGAGCGGCCGGCCGGTCAGTCCGCGAACCGGGGCAGCAGATCCCGGGGAACCACCTTGCCCATGGCGTTGCGGGGCAGGTCGTCGACCAGCAGGAACCGGTCGGGCACCTTGTAGCGGGCCAGCTCGGTGGCGCAGTGCGCAGCCAGGTCGTCGGCGTCGGGTTGCCGGCCGGCGACCGGCACCACGGCGGCGGCGACCCGCTCGCCCAGGCGGTCGTCGGGCACGCCGAGGACGGCGGCCTGTTCGACGTCGGCGTGCGTGAGCAGCACCCGTTCGACCTCGGCGGGGTACACGTTGGCGCCACCGCGCAGGATCAACTGGCTCTGGCGGCCCTTCACGAAGACGCGGCCCTCCGAATCGAGGTGGCCCAGGTCGCCGGTGTGGAGGACGCCGCCGCGGAGGGCCTCCCGGGTCGCCTCGGGTCGGTTCCAGTAGCCCAGCATCGGCGTCCACACGCTTGCCCACCGTCCCTCCGTGTGGTGTCGGACGCACAGCTCGCCGACCTCGCCGACCGGGCGCTCGTGACCCGCCTCGTCGAGGACCACGATGTCGACCGGGTCCAGCGGGTGGCCGGCGGCGCCGTCGGCGTCGGGGTCGGTCCCGTCGGCGTCGCGGCGGTCGCGGGCCACGCCGGACGGCGCCTCGGTCAGGCCGTAGCCGACCAGCGGCCAGGAGCCGAACTTCTCGAACCAGCGACGGCGCAGTTCGGACGGGGTATGGGCGGCGCCGATGACCACGTGGGTGAGTCCGGCCAGGTCGGCGCGGGTGACGTCGGGGTGCTCGACCAGGTCGTGGACGAGCGTCGGGACCAGCAGGATCCGGGTCACCCGTTCGCGTTGAACGGCCTCGGTCAGGCCCACGGGGTCGGTCCGGTCGATGAGTACCGCAGTCGTGCCGCGGGTGAACGACCAGACCGGGCCGAGGAGGAGCAGGTTCAGGATCGTGCAGGCCAGGGTGTTTCCGTGGCGCTCGTCCGGCGTGACGGGATAGGCGGTCCGGCTGTTGATCGCCGACCAGAGGACGTTGTGCTGGCTGTGGACGGCGCCCTTGGGGTGGCCGGTGGTGCCGCTCGTGTAGCTGATGGCCGCCGGGGCGTGCGGGTCGACGGCCATCCGGGGGTCTGGGTGCCCGGCGGCGACCAGGTCGCTCCACGTGCCGGTGCCGTCGCGGGAGACGGTGAGGGCCCGGTCGTTCCCCATGGGGTCGGCCCGCTCCGGGGTGGAGATGAACGCCGACACGTCGGCGTCATCGAGCATCCAGCGGACCTCGGTCGGCGCCAGATTGGTGTTGACGCCCAACCAGATGGCGCCGAGGCGCTGGACCGCGAGGAAGGCGACGACCAGTTCGTTGCGGTTGGGGAGGCTGCAGGCCACCCGGTCGCCGGCGCCGACGCCGAGTGCGGCCAGGCCGCCGGCGGCGGCGGCCACCTGTTCGTCGAGTTCCCGGTAGGTGAGGCGCGCGTACGGGTCGATGAGGGCCTCGCGGCCGGGGTGCTCGTCGACGCCGTCGACGAGCAGGTCGGCGAGGGAGTGCGGCGCCTCGGGCATCGGAGAGGGGTCGGGGCGGACGACGAGGCCCCGGTCGTCCAGGTCGAGGTCGTGCGGATCCGGGGCCACGGGCCGGGAGGCTACGGGGTCGCCGGGATTCGTGACAGTCTCGGCTTGCCTACTCGCCAGCGAACGACGATGATGACCGGACCACCGGGGGCGTGACGCGCGTCACCGGAGTGGACGAGCCCGAGGAGGGGATCGATGAGAAGTGGCCTTACGCGGACGGGACGCCTGCACCGGTTGCTGGCGATCGGACTGAGCCTGATGATGCTCGGAGCGGCATGTGGCTCCGACGGCGACAGTGGCAGTGCCTCCGAGACGACAGCGGCGCCGACGACGACCGCGGCGCCGGCGACGACCGCGGCGCCGGCGACGACCGAGGCGCCGGCTGAGACGACGACTACCGAGGCGCCGGCTGAGACGACGACGACCGTGGCGCCGGAGGCGCCCGCCGAGACCAAGGCGGCGTTCATCTACGTGGGCCCGGTGGGGGATGCCGGGTGGACGTGGGCGCACGACCAGGGTCGTCAGGCTGCTGCGGCGGCGACGGGCGTGGAGACGGCGTTCGTGGAGTCGGTGCCGGAGGGCACGTCGGACTTCGCCGACTTCGTGCGCCAGTTCATCGATGACGGGTTCAACGTGATCATCGGGACGTCGTTCGGGTACATGGACGACATGGAGGCGTTGGCGGCCGAGTATCCGGACGTGGTGTTCGACCACGTGTCGGGCTACAAGGCCAACGAGACGAACTTCGGGAACACGTTCGGCCGCATGTACGAGCCGCGGTACCTGTCTGGCATGGTCGCCGGTTCGGCGAGCGAGTCCGGCCAGATCGGCTACGTGGCGGCGTTCCCGATCCCGGAGGTGATCCGCGGGATCAACGCGTTCACATTGGGTGTGCGCGAGGTGAATCCGACGGCGACCGTGGAGGTCGCGTGGACGTCGACGTGGTTCGATCCGGTCGTCGAGGGTGACTCGGCGCAGGCGCTTCTGGACAAGGGTGCCGACGTGATCGCGATGCACCAGGACTCGACGGCGGCCGGTGAGCGTGCCGAGGCGGCGGGCGCCCGTTGGGTGTCGTACAACTCGGACATGTCGGCGTTCGCGCCGAACGCGTACCTGACGGCGCCGGTGTGGGACTGGGGTCCGCGCTATGCCGAGATCATCGAGGCGGCGACTGCGGGCACGTACACGCCGGGCTACTACTGGGGGTCGATGGCCGACGGGATCGTCGACCTGGCGCCCATCGCCGACGACGTCGACGCCGACGTGGTGGCGGCAGTCGAGGCCCGCAAGGCCGAGATCATCGCCGGCGACTTCCATCCGTTCTCCGGTCCGATCCATGATCAGGCCGGCAACGTGATGGTCGCGGCAGGGGAGACCATGGGCGACGGCGACATGCTGGGCATGAGCCTGTTCGTCGACGGCGTCATCGGCGCCACCGGCATGGAACCCGAGGACTTCTGGCCGGAGCCAGTGGCTGGTGGGACCCTGCGGATCGGCCTCGAAGCCGAAACCGACGGGTTGAACCCCGCCGTCAACCGGTTCGCGGTCTCCGCGTACCAGATGGGAACAGCGGTCTACGACTACCTGGTTGTAGCGACGGACGACCCGTGCGGATGTGTCTACGTGCCATCCCTCGCCGAGTCGTGGACGCATTCGGACGACTACACGACATGGGACTTCAAGATCCGGGAAGGGGTCAAGTTCCACGACGGGACGGAGTTGACTGCCGAGGCAGTCCTGTATGCGTTGAAGATGCAGCTCAACGACCCGACCGTCGGGATCGCCGTCAGGGCGTTCTTCGTGGCAGATGACCCGGAGACGGACGCCTTCGAGCCGGCCGAACTGCTCGACGACATGACGATCCGCTACCACGCGAAGCGTCCGCACGTCGACTTCCCCGGTGTGTTCACCGGTCAGTTGGGCAACGTTCCTTCGCTGGCGTACATGATGGCCGCTACCGACGATCCGTCGTTGAACCAGGCGCCGGTTGGCACAGGTCCGTTCATGTTCGACAGCCGAGTGCAGGACTCGATGACCCGATTCGTCCGCAACCCCGACTACTGGGGTGAACCCGCCCACCTCGACGCTGTCGAGTTCTACATCTACACGGATGGCGAACTCGCTGCGGGCGCTATGGCAGCCGGAGACATCGACGTCATGGGTACCTCCAACGTGAACGCCATCCTGACGCTTCGTGCGCTCGACGATGTCGTGTTGTATGAGACGGACGACTATGAGGAGAGTTTCTCGATGGCGAACTCTTCTAGGCCTCCGTTCGACGACATCAGGGCCCGCAAGGCGCTCACGTACGCATTCGCCCGTGACGACTACGTCGAGTTCATCGGCGCAGGCGTTCTGAGGGCAGCGGACCAGGCGTCAACCCCGGAGTCGATGTTCTATAACCCGGACGTCGTCCAGGAACACGACACTCCGGACCTGGCGACACCGTTGGTGGCTGAATACTGCGCCGACGTCCCGGAGATGTGCACCGATGGCAGGATCAACGCCGAGTACCAGTACTCGGGTCCGTCGGTCATCCAGGACCAGATCTACGACCTCCTCACCGCTGGCTGGTCGGACCACTTCAACTTCACGAAGGATCTGCTGCCCCAGGACGACCACATCACGCACGCCATCCTCGGCATGTGGGACTTCCTTACCTGGCGACAGTTCGGAAGCCGTAACCCGGATGGCTTCATCCTGTGGACGGAGTGTCAGTCCGTTGGTGCACTGTCGTTGAACTGGCCGAGGTACTGCGACGAGGAGCGGGACGCGTTGATGTACGAGGCACGGGGCAGTACCGACCGTGAGGCGAACGTCGAACTCTGGAAGGAGTGGGCCGTCAGCATCCACGACAGCTACACCTACCTGTTCCAGACCCACACCATGTGGACGAACGCATACGACACGAAGGTGAAGAACGTCTGCGGCTTCGTCCTACCGGATGGGTCCTCGCCCTTGTGTCATCTCAACAGTGCCAATCCGTCCTGGGCCCACATGTGGATTGAGGAGTAACGACGCAACTTGATCCTCTGACAAGCGTGTGACGGGGGGCGGCCGGCTAAGCCGGCCGCCCCCCCCTCACTCCGGGGGCACCTTCATCCAATGAAATATCTGATGCGCCGACTGGCGTTCATGCTCGGCGTACTGGCCGCTGTCACGTTTCTGGTCTTCTCGGCCACGAACGTCATCGGCGACCCCCTCTTCAACGTCGTCGGCTTCTATGCCTCCGTCGACTGCGACGCCGTCGTCGCCGGAGAGATCGAAGACGTCATCGGGACCGTTGCAGGTACCGGCATCGGTGAATGCGAAAGGGTCATCGAGGCTCGCGAGAAATACCACCTGGACGACCCGTTGCCCGTCCGGTATGCGCACTGGATCGGCGGGATGGTCCAAGGGGACTTCGGGGATTCGTACGCGAACCAAATGCCGGTGAGTTCCATTCTCGCCGAACGGCTCCCCAAGTCGATACTGCTCATGGGAATGTCCGTGGTCGTGGCCCTGGGGGTCTCCATCCCGTGGAGTGTGGCCGCCGCCTACCGAGCCAACCAGCCGTTAGACCGCGCATCGACCGCCGGCGCCTTCGGCCTGTTGTCCATCCCCGGCTTCGCCCTCGCCGTCATCCTGTTCTACTTCTTCATCGTCCGATGGCAGATCTTCCCGAGCCGGTTCATGGACGACAACATCTTCTCCCGACTCCACTCCCTGATCCTTCCCGCAGTCTCACTCGGCATTCCGTTGGCTGCGGTCTACCAGCGTCTACTCCGCACCGACCTGATCACCACCCTCCAGGAGGACTTCGTCATCACGGCCAAGGCCAAGGGGCTGTCGGACCGCCGGATCATGTTCCGCCACGTCCTGAGGCCGTCGATGTTCGGGATGATCACCGTGGTGGGTCTGAACATGTCGGCCTTGATCGGCGGCACGATCATCATCGAGAGCATCTTCTCCATCCCGGGGTTCGGACGCGAGTTGTACGTATCCGCGATCCGGGACGACGTCACGGTGGTCCTTGCTGGAGTAACGATCTCGTCAACCGCCTTCGTGGCCATCAACACCGGCGTCGACCTCCTCTACTCGTACCTCGACCCGAGGGTGAGACGTGCCGGCTGATACGAACGAACACACGAGTCCGAGTTCGCGGACGGCGAAGTACTGGCGGAAGCGGTCACCGGCCGATGCCGGTGCCGAGCCAGATGCCGACCGGGCCGCCCAACGCCGACTCGGGATTACCTTCTGGGTGTCGATCGGTTGGATCCTGCTGGTGACGGCCGCGGCGATCGCTGCCCCGCTTCTCCCAATCTCCGACCCGGACCAGATCGGAATAGGACCCCGGAATTCGGGTCCGACCTGGGACCAGTGGTTCGGCACGGATGGCAACGGCCGGGACATCTTCTCCCGAACCATCTGGGGCGCCCGGGTCTCGCTGATGGTGGGGTTCTTCTCGATCGTGGCCGGATTCTTGGTCGGTGGGACGATCGGAATAGTCAGCGGCTACCGCCGAGGTTGGATTGACCTGGCCCTGGGGTTCATGACCTACGTCATGCTGAGCTTCCCCACTCTGGTCCTGTTCTTACTGGTCATCATGCTCTTTGGCCAGGGCCTGTGGCT
>LULY01000283.1_pt1 | contig 17279 bp, 16 predicted proteins | sample 730031 | NCBI WGS metagenome assembly LULY01 (sample SAMN03860277, study PRJNA289734) | marine metagenome | biome: seawater column; feature: ocean; material: water; isolation source: Red Sea water column Station 91 - depth 200m | place: Saudi Arabia: Red Sea | collected 2011-10-15 | depth 200 m
GTTTTCAAAAATGATATTAAAAAACTAGTGAATGAATTGCAAAAAATAAAACATGTAGATTGAAATGAAAGTTTTACCAAGAAAGTTTTACATGAATGATACCAAACAAGTCGCAAAAGATCTTTTAGGAAAAACTTTAGTAAGAAAAATTAGAAACCAAGTACTATCTGGAGTCATAATAGAAACTGAAGCATACAAAGGGAAAAATGATCCGGCTAGTCATGCATCAAGAAAAAAAACTGAACGAAATAAAATTATGTTTGGTGAAGTGGGACGCGCATATGTTTATTTCACATATGGTATGCATTATTGTTTTAATGTGGTTGCAAAAAAAGAAGAAGATGAATCTGGCGCTGTTCTAATACGAGCAATTCAACCACAACAAGGAATTAAACACATGGTAAAAAATAGAAAAACTGACGTTATTTCTAATTTGACAAATGGACCTGGAAAACTAACTCAAGCAATGCAAATTACTTTAAAACAATACGACCTGGACCTAACAAAAAATTCAGCATTGTTTATTATTGACAGTAAAAAGCCAACAAAAATCATGACAAAGCCTAGAGTAGGAATAAAGACTGGCATTGACAAACTATGGAATTTCAGTTATAAGATCTAATTTTGATTATTGTTATCATCATCTTCTAGTGTCCATGGAGCAATTCTGCCAAGTATTTTTTCCCAGTTTAATCGTAAAAGAAGAATTACGACGACTGTCATCGCAACACCCAACCCTATAATACCAATATAAACAGGCAATGGATCATCAATTTCCTGAAGTACTGGTTCCAAAAGTGACAAACCCATGTAATGTGAAATTAGTACAATTACGTAATACAAAACAAATTTTCCCAATAACGTAGCAACGAAAAACCTTTTTGGATCATATTTCGCTAGTCCTAATGGAATGTAAACTAAATCATCAGGAATAGGAGTTGCAGCAGCAACAAAAGCTGCTGAACCACCATATCGCTTTACTAATTTTTGAAATGGCAGCATTCGTTTTTTAGTTTTTTCAGAAATAATTTTTCTTCCACCATAACTAGCGTAAAATATTATCTGCTTAGCTACCGTGGACGTCAAAGCTGCAATTACAACTAAAACATGAATGTCAAATTGTTCTCCCACCGCCATTGTAGCTACCAAAACAAATGAAGGGATTGGTACAAACGGTATAAGTGAACCAAAGAAACTGACAATAGTTAAACCAAGATAACCAACTTCGGGAGTAAAAGGAAACAATTCCCAAAGATCCACATGTCGATCAATATTTTGCATTATTTAACTCTAAAAAAATAATTACTAGTCAGCAATTGCGATCAAAATATGTTTTTTTATGATCGTTCCGTATTTTAACCATGTATTCTACATGCTCACAGTGTGGTAGACTGGTAACAAGACCAGAAACAAAATATTGTTCTGATGAATGTGAGGAAAAATCTAAGTAATGAAAGATTACAATTGTAATGTCTTACTCATAAAGCCAACATAAAACATAACCACTATCTGTCTTTATTTTTGGTGGATCAGTTTTGCACTTATCCATTGCTTCAGGGCACCTATCAAAAAATCTACATCCTGGTTTCGTGGCGGATAAATCAGGTGGGCTACCAGGAATGAATTTTAGTTTTTTTTGTTTGCGTAAGGTTGGAATTGAATTTAATAATCCTTGCGTGTACGGATGTTTAGGATTACGATATATTTCTGCAGATGTGCCAAACTCAACCATTTTTCCACCATACATTACGCCAATTTTTTCTGCCACCTCAGATAATATTGCAAGATCATGTGAAATTAACATGAGAGACATGCCATTCTTTTTCAGGTTCTTTAGTAAATTGACGATTTGTGCTTGTATAAGTACATCTAGCGCAGTTGTAGGCTCATCAGCTATAACAAATTTTGGTTTTAACAACAATGCCATAGCAATAACAATTCTTTGTTTCATTCCACCACTAAGTTCATGCGGATATTTTTTCAAAACATTATAATCCAAATTCACAGCACTAATAGCATCACGTGTAATTTTATCCGCGTTACCACCAAAACCATGTTGTTTTAGCAGTTCATCAAATTGTTGTTTGATTGTAAAAACTGGATCCAATGAATTCATGGCACCCTGAAAGATCATTGAAATTTCTTTCCAACGTATACTTCCATCAAATTTGGAATCAAGCATATCAAGTATAGATTTACCACCGAACGTAATTTTTCCTGAAACTATGTTTCCTCCCTGAAGCATTCTGATGATCGTTAAACCCAAAGTGCTCTTTCCACAAGCACTCTCACCGGCTATTCCAATTGATTCACCATCTTCCAATTGAAATTCAACATTTTCTAATGCATGTATATTACCATGTGAGGTTTTGTAGTCAACTGATAGATCAGAAATTTCTATCTTTGGCATAATTATTACATCACATACTTCATTTTATTTTTTCAAGAAAGGATATATTCAATGGATCACCATTTAAGATGATTTACATGAATCTTGATCGGACCCACCATGTTGAGGACATCAATGCTGGTATGAAAGGTCAGGAAGTTGTTCTTGGAGGCTGGGTAGAAGATTTAAGAAAAATGGGCAAAATGACATTTCTTACATTACGCGATGTCACAGGTATTATTCAAATCATACTCACGGATGATGTAATAAAATCAATCGAAGATATCACCAGACAAAGCGTTGTTAGAATAACTGGTAAAATACAGGATACAAAGGCTAGAGATTTTGAATGTGAAATTAAGGCTGATGGAATTGATGTGTTAACAAAGGCTGTTCATCCTCTGCCTATTGATCCTATTGGTAGGCTTGAAAGCCATATTGACAACAGACTTAACTCTAGGGCATTGGATATGCGTAACCAAAAAACAGCGTCAATCTTCAAAGTTAGGCATCACGTTTTAGCATCATTAAGAAAAACATTATCAGAAAAGAAATTCATGGAGATTACTACGCCAAAAATTATTGGTAGTGCAAGTGAAGGAGGCGCAAATTTGTTCTCATTGGATTATTTTGGAAAACAAGCATATCTGGCACAAAGCCCGCAGCTCTATAAGGAACAGATGACAATTGGTCTAGAAAGAGTATTTGAAATAGCATCATTTTATCGAGCAGAAAAATCACATACTGGCAGACACTTAAGCGAGTTTACTAGCGTTGACATCGAAGCCGCATTTATGGATTACACTGATGTGATGAATGTTTTAGAAGATTTAGTTCTTAATACTTTCAAGTATGTTTCCGAAAACTGTAAAAAGGAACAAGAAATTTTAGGGAACGAAATCACTATACCTAATAGCCCGTTTAAAAAAATTACATACTCGAAAGCTTTAGAAGAGCTGAATGGAAAAGATGTTAAACTAGAATTTGGTGACGACCTTTTAGATTCACACTTGAGAATAATAGGAGAAAACCACCCAAGTTTTTATTTCATAACAGACTGGCCAATCAAGCTTAAGCCATTTTACATAATGGAAAAGGAAGACACTCCTGAACTTTCAGAGTCATTTGATTTACAATTTGGTTATCTTGAATTGTCATCTGGTGGAACTAGACTGTATAACCCAGAGAAGATTAAAGCAAGATTAAGTGAGCAAGATCTTGACCCTTCAAAATTTTCGGAACACCTACAGGCGTTTGATTGGGGTATGCCACCACATGCAGGTTGGGGATTAGGATTAGAAAGACTACTAACGGTAATTCTAGGAATAGATAATGTAAGAGAAGTTATTTTGTATCCAAGAGACCCAGAAAGATTAAAGCCTTGAGATAATTTCTTTAGTAAACTCCATCGTGGTTTTATCCCCGCCTGTATCTTTTGTTTTAATATTATTTTTTACTACATCGTATACAACATCCTCTAATTTTTGTCCAACATCAATGCATTTCTGATCATTGTGCTTATTCCCAAGCCAATCTAGCATCATTTTGATTGAAAGAATGAATGATGTAGGATTTGCAACCTGTTTTCCCGCAATATCAAATGCCGCTCCATGTACTGGTTCAAACAAGCCAAAATTATCACCTATATTTGCAGCAGGAGCCATACCTAAACCACCTACCACTTGAGCTGATTCATCAGAAAGTATATCTCCAAACAAATTGGTTGTAACAATCACATCAAATAGTTGTGGTTGGCGAATTAAATTCATCGAACATGCATCAACATACATCTCTTCAAATTTAATATCAGGAAAATCATTGGCAACTTTTGAACATGTACGAGAAAATAATCCATCAGTTTTTTTCATCACATTTGATTTATGAACACATGTAACTTTCTTCATTTTCCTTTGACTTGCAATTGTAAAAGCATGATTTGCAATTCTTTTTGATGCCTTTTCAGAAATAATTCTCATTGCCACAGCTACATCACCAATATCAAATTCTTCACCAGTGTACAAATCCTCCGTATTTTCTCTGACAATTACTAAATCCACATCATCGCGTAATGATGGCATGTTTGGATATGACTTTGCAGGTCTAATGTTTGCATAAAGATCTAACATGCGTCTCAAGTACACGATTACGTCTTTTGCACTTTCACCTACTGGTGCCTTTAAGCATGCATCAGAGTTTTTTATTGTTTCAAAGGCTTCAGCGGGCAATGCTTCACCAGTATTTTTTAAAACAGTATCACCTGCTTCAAGTTTTTTTATTTCAAATTTAACGCCCATATTATCGTTAATTGCTTGTAAAATACTGAAAGCTGATTCAGATATCTCTGGACCTATTCCATCACCTGTAACTAGTGAAATTTCGTATTTCTGGCTCATTTTTCTATACCAATAATTACGCCTTTTTTTGCTTAACTAATTTTTTTAGCATAATCCTGTTCATTCCATCAATAACAGCCTGCACACTAGTTATGACAATATCTTCACCAATGGATTTTGAAGAAACCATGTTTTGCATAGCATCTTCGAGTTTAACCGTTACCTCACATAATGCACTAGAACCGCCAGAGATAGACGCTAAATTATAATCCTTAATTCTTATTTCTGAAATTGTATCCGTGATTTTCTGAATTGCATTAAGTGACGCATCTACCGGTCCCACGCCATAATCTGTTGCCGTATGTTCATTGCCGTCAATGTTTAATTTTATAAACGCATATGGCATATTACCAATTCCAGTGGAAACTGAAAAACCTGTTAATTGCACTAAACGTTTTAGTTTAGAGTCACCCATTACTTCATTGGCAATTGACAATAACTCAACATCAGTAACATGTTTTCCTTGATCCCCAATTGATTTCACTTTTGTAAGAATTTGTTTTAACTGATCCTTATCGGGTTGTACTCCATACTCTTCAAGCATAGAATTAATTCCATGAGCGCCAGCATGTTTACCCACCTGAAGCCATCTGTTACGCCCTACAATTTCAGGGCTGATTGGCTCATAGGTAAGCGGATTGCTCAAAACTCCATGAGTATGTATACCTGATTCATGACCAAATGCATTTTCACCTATGATTGCCTTGTTAGGTTGAACTGGCATTCCAGCTAATTTTGAAACATATTTTGATGTCTCATAAAGAAGTTCAGTTTTGATGTTAGTCTCCCAAGATTGATCAAATCTCAAGCATTGTAATGCCATCACAAGTTCTTCGAGAGATGCATTACCCGCGCGTTCACCAATACCGTTTATTGTTACATGTGCACACTGCGCGCCAGCTTGTATTCCGGATATGGCATTAGCTACCGCAAGTCCAAAATCATTATGGCAATGCATGCTAATTGGTAATTTAGTTGCCTCAATAGCATCCCTTGTGATTTCAGCGATATATTGTGGCGTTGAATACCCAACAGTATCAGGTATATCTATTCTATCAGCTCCAGCTTTTGTAACTGCTGTAAATATTTTTTTTAAGAAATCACGATCTGTGCGTGTTGCATCCTCAGCTGAGAATTCAACCTGTAAACCTCGTGATTTTGCATATTCAACTGATGCAAGACCACATAACTCAGCAGATAGATTTGCCTGTGTGATCATTTTAATGGCATTTTGTTCTCCTTCTGAGATAACAGGGAATCCTGTCTCTATAGCATCAACACCCAACTCATCTAATTTTTTTGCAATGCTTAACTTGTTTTCAGGTGATAAAGCAACGCCAGGTGACTGTTCTCCGTCCCTCAATGTTGTATCAAAAATTCTGACTTTCATTTCATATCATCTATAATGCAGTTACCCCAGTCCTAGCAGAGTCTAAAATACCAAATGGTTTTACTGATTCCTCAAACTCTTTAATTTTATCAGGTGTAGATGTTAACTCAGCTATCAATGAACCCTCCTGGCCATTGTGAATTTTTGCTCCGTACGTATCTGCTAACTTGTTAATCTCTGTATTATCTGACTCTCCATTTGATTTGATCTTAAACAATACCAATTCCTTATACACACTCTCTTTCTCATCTAGTCTTTTGACCTCTATTGTATCAATCATTTTATCAAGTTGTTTAACAATTTGCGCAATTTGTTTTTCAGTGCCAACAGTTGTTATTGTCATCTTTGAAAATTCAGGGTTTTCCATTACACCTACTGATATGCTATCTATGTTGAAATTCCTAGCTCGGAACAAGTGAGTGACCTTGAATAATATTCCCGGTTTATTTTCAACACGGATTGATAATATTGCCCACATAACACTCACTACGATGGTAAGATCATATCCTTTAATGAAGTCCCAGGTGCAACAAATGGTAAAACATCCTCTTCTGGATCTATTGGTATGTCAATTACTGTAGCTACGTCACTGTTAAGACCAGCTTTAACCGCTTTGCCCAACTCATCAAGTGATTGAGCCCTTATACCTTGCGCGCCATATGATTCCGCTAATTTAACGTAATCCGGACAGTTTTTTAGATCAATGCCAATCATTCTTTTTTCATAGAAAGTTCGCTGCCATTGCGCAACCATTCCTAATGAAAAATTGTTGATCAAGAATACTATAACTGGAATATCCTCTAATACAGAAGTTGCAAGTGAGTTTTCTGTCATGTTGAAACTTCCATCGCCAGCAATATCTAGTACTGGTACATCGGGTCGTGCAACTTTTGCACCTATAGCTGCAGGGAAACCCCATCCCATTGTACCAAGACCAGTAGAACTAAAGAATGTACCAGGATGTATTGCATCGAAAAATAATGACGCCCACATTTGGTGTTGACCTACTTCAGTCGTAACTATTGATTCCTTAGGAAGTACTTCTCTCAATTTCCTTAAAATCTTGGCTGCCGACATTTCACCTGGATGTAATTTTAGATTTTCACGCCAATAATCTTTAACCTCATTAACATGTTCTAACCACTTATTTCCATCAGATTTTTTCAATACCTTTTTCGCAAGAAGTTTAAGCATAACTCTTAGCGAGGCCTTAACATCACCAACAACTGCTACTTGTGTTGTCTGATTCTTTCCAATTTCTGCAGGATCTACATCCATATGGATAATTTTCAAATTCCTTTCAAACTCTTCAAATGTTCCAACAGAACGGTCAGAAAATCTCGTACCAATTGCTAAAACACAATCTACTTCAGTCATAATCTTATTAGCTTCAGCATGACCATGCATTCCAATTGGACCTAATGAAAGTGGATGATTCTCTGGGAAAGAGCCTTTACCCTTGAATGTTGTAACAACTGGGATCATTAACATTTCAGCAACGGATTGAAGTTCTGCGAATGCAGAAGAAATTATTGTTCCACCTCCAGCTAAAATTATTGGTTTTTCTGTGGAAAGAAGTAAATCTATAGATCTTTCAATATTTACCATATCAACGTCAGTCCATGGATGATAGCCAGGCATTCTTACTTCATCAGGAAAAGTAACTTTCGCTTCATTTTGCTGAACATCTTTTGGTATATCAAGTAATACAGGACCAGGTCTACCAGTTTCTGCAACGTAAAACCCTTTTTTTACAACTTCAGGAATTTCTTCAACTGTTCTTGGTTGGAATGCATATTTTACAGATGGATTTGACATTCCAATTATGTCACTCTCTTGGAACGCATCACGACCAATCATGTTAACTGGAACCTGTCCAGTGACTGCTACCATTGGTGCAGAATCTGCTTGTGCTGTTGCAATTCCAGTTAACAAATTTGTTGCACCAGGACCCGATGTCGCAAAGCAAACACCTGGTTTTCTGCTAACTCTACCAAAACCATCGGCCATATGCGCAGCTGATTGTTCATGTCTGACTAGTATATGACGTATGTCGCTTTTGAAAAGCTCATCATACATTGGTAAGTTCGCACCTCCCGGTAACCCGAAGACTTCCTTAACGCCTTCCTTTTCCAACGCTTTCATAAGCGCTTTTCCACCATTCATAATTTCCATTTTATCGCTCATCATCTACACCATAATTTTAATCGTGTTAAAAACTGGCTGTGGATTTACAGCAGGTCAACTAGCAACAGAATACCTACAATGCTAGTTTTACTGATTTGATTCATACAGCAACGTATGCAAATCATGTTGAATTAATTAATGTTTCCTGAACACATGACCAGAACGAATTGTTTGAATTTCTATTAACACTTAAACTGACCAATTAGTAAGAAAACCTGATTTTGGTAGATCAAGAAGAAATTGTTAAGGTAATTCAAACTTTTTTTGAAACTGGTAAAACAAAGAATTTTTCAGTGTTAGGCGATATTCAAATTAATTCACCAGAATTTTCTAGTTTTAGTGACGTCCCACCATATGGTTTAAAGGGTTACGCTGAATCGATAGCACTTGAGGAATTAAGATTCTCAAGCATTTCTGATTATGATTATGAAATAAAAAATGTTAAAATCAGTATTTTTGGAAGTACAGGAATTGTCACATTTGTATTGAACCAAAAAGGCATGCTGGTAGACAATAAGGCTTTCACTGGTCAGCATATTACAATTAATGGTAGGGCAACATTTGTTTTAATTAAAAAAGACACTTGGAAAATTTTGCATTACCATCTTGATAAAATTTCCAATTAATTTTTTGCATACTATTTTTCTGATTTAGGTAATTTTGGTTTAGGCTGGCAAAACTTTTTGTATAGTTCATCGGCTTCGTCAACATTTGCATTTCCATGTATAATTGAACGAACTGCACGTATCATGGGTACAGGATTTTTAGATTGCCAAATATTTCGTCCCATATCAACTCCTACTGCACCATGCTCGATTGAGTTGTATGATAATTCAAGAGCGTCACGCTCTGCGATTTTTTTACCCCCAGCCACAATTATTGGTACAGGACAAGATTCTGTTACTTTATCAAAATCTTCACAATAGTATGTCTTGACAATATGTGCGCCTTGTTCAGCAGCAATTCTGCATGCTAAAGATAGATAACGTGCATCCTTTTGCCCAATTTCTTTTCCCACGGCTGTAACAGCAAGAACCGGAATACCATACTCCTCTGCTTCATTAACTAATCTGCCTAGGTTAACAATCGTTTGTTGTTCATACTTTGAGCCGACAAAAATTGACATAGCCAATGCAGATGCATTCAATCTAATAGCATCTTTAATACTTACAGTGATTTGTTCATTCGATAAATCCTCTCCAATGATGCTAGAACCACCAGAAACTCTCAATACAATTGGCACAGAAGATTTTGGATCAACAGATGTTCTTTGTACACCTCGAGTAAGCATTATTGAGTCACAGTATTTGAGTATGGGCGCAATTGTTTTTTTAGGAATCTCTAATTTTTCAGTAGGGCCTAGAAAATATCCATGATCAACAGCAAGCATTAACGCGCGATTATCATTTGGTTTAATGATACTAGATATTCGATTTTGTAATCCCCAATCCATTTTACTTCGATTTCACAAAAAACAATTTGCCTTCTTAAGCCTTTCTCAATTACTAATGATTATTTTCATAGTTAATTTCTTTATTGTTTATTAGATCAACCGCATGTCTAGTATCATCGTCAGATGCTGCATAAGAATTAACAATTGTAATACCCTTTGAGTATATTTCACTCATATCAAGTTCAACATTTGCGCCCTTACTTGGTACACCAAACATAACAATTGTACCACCCTTTCTGACGAAACTAACAGCATCCTTTAATGCATCCAAGCTGCTGGTAGATACGATAACAACATCAACCCCTTGATTCGCAGTTTCAGATTTTATTTGCTCTAAAGCATTAGTCTTACCAGGATGGATTGTTGTAGTCTCAATTTTTTTTGCAAAATTCAATCTAAATTCATTCAAATCCAAACAAAATATTTTTCCAAAACCATGATATTTTGCAAGCAATGCATGCATAATTCCAGTAGGGCCAACACCAAGTATAGCAACACTATCATTTTTTTTATGTGAAAATTTATTCCAGGCTCTAATACAACACGCAAGTGGTTCAATCATTGCAGCCTCTTCAAATGACATACTGGCAGGAATTTTTATTACACCACCATGCTTTACATTCCATTCCGGGACAATATACTCATCTGCAAGTCCACAAGGTTCAAGATTTGATTTGTAATATCTTTCACACATTGTTTCATTTCCATGACTACATTCATGACAATCATCTGAATAACATGCAACGTGATGATGTGTAAACACACGATCACCAACACTGAAATTTGAAATTTCTGAACCAACTTGCGTTATTATTCCTGCTGGCTCATGTCCAAGTCTCATTGATGGTTGTCCATATTTTCCAAATACTTTTTCAACATCAGAGCCACAAATTCCACAAGCATGCATTTGAACAAGTATGTCACCCGGACCAAGAGATTGTTTTTCTATGTTTTTAATTTCTATACTTGAATTGCCTTTCACTACTGCAGCCTTCATTGGAATATTTCATCAATAATTCTATGTAAAGTATGGCATTTGCATGCTAGAAAATCTATCTAGTTAGATTCAAAAGATAGTAAGTTATCATATCAATATGGCGGAACCATCATTCTGGCCTTATGGTTTAGGAATTGCTGCGGTCATAGCATTAGCTGTTATCATTCCACTTCTTCGCAAAAGGAGAAAAACTGGATCTAATTAACAATGTTTGATACAAATGGTGATCCTATTGGTATGGTATTGCTAGCAGCATGTCTAGTTGGTGTAATAGCATCTGTGGTAGGAATACGAATGTACATACTTTTCAAGAAATAGGCTATTACCAAAACCCGCAAACAACTTTAAGGAATTACAAATCAAGCAAAATGTAGAAAATGGCGGGAATTGGCACATTTATCATGCTTGGAGTAGTCGTAGGTTCAATTTGTATTTCATTGTCTTTGTTTTTGGATGAACGACTGGTTGATATAACTGAGGAATCGGGCGACTCGGTGACAGTAAACAATGTGGAATTTAATATAAGCCATATTGGAAACTATGAAAGCTTAGAAAAAACGAAAGAGTATAAGGAATTAGAAAAAACACAGGCGATAAAGGGACTGGCAACAAGCGAAATAGCAGAAGGGGTTTATTTTCAAATTCAAATTACCGCACATAACATTGGTACTGAAACTGTAAGGTTTACCGGTGGACAGTTTTACCTATTTGACATTAACCAAGAAAAATATGATGCGGTTTTTATTGGATATGCTGGTTCGGACATAATAGAGGAATTATCAAGGGTAGATCTTTTACCGGGCAGTTCTGTTACTGTTACAACACAATTTGATATTCCGTATGATGAAGAAATGAAATACACTGTTGGAATTCTTCCAGATAGATTTGGTCTTCAAGAGTCTGAAGAAAGAGGTTTTGTTTGTATAAAAAACTGTTAATGAAATAACTTTTCTATGGCGTTATAATTCAGAAAGCAACCCACCGATAAAAGATTCATACTCATCATCTGAAAACGTAATTACTTCTACCTGATTCTTAGACTTAGCCAACGGAAAGAAGTCTAAATGGTAGCATTCATTGTTAAAATAATATCCAGGGCATGAACAAAAATCCAAATCTGGATCAAACCAATATTCTTTATCCATTCCCACAACTGTCCAAATCTTCCTATTACTTGGTTCAAAAAGATGCAGTTTGACACGTTTTTCAGATAGGAGTGAATCTATTTTTTTAAATTGTAAATCCATAAGAATTTAATTAAATCGGATAATTATATTTTTAATGGTTCAAACTAAAATTATTCCCAAATATCCTGCACTCATGATTGAAGGAACTAAAAAAAGTTTAGTTATTACGGACTTACATTTAGGTTTTGAAAGTAATCTGTCGTTAAACAATATATTCTTAGGAAAAAACAGAACTGTTGCTGAAATTACTAAAGAAATTGAAAAGATCATAAAGAAAACAAAACCGGATTCATTAGTTCTATTAGGTGATATAAAATCTGGAATTAAATCTATAACAAAAACAGAATGGGAAACTGTACCTATTTTTTTTGAAAGTATTACTAAATTAATTGACACAATTCTGGTTCCAGGAAATCATGATGCAAATATAGAGAAACTGATCCCAAATGGAATAACACTTGCTAGTTCAAAGGGAATTATTATTGATGATATTCTTTTAACCCATGGGCATACAAAGCCGTCAGAAAATTTTTCGCAAGTAAATACAATTGTGATGGGTCATGTTCACCCTGTTTTTTTCCAAAAAGAGTCACTGATTAATGGTGAACGAGTATGGGTATCAATCAAGTGTAAGAAGCAGAGGATATTTCATTCAAAATCAGGAGAATTAGAAGTAATAATTTTACCATCATTTAACAAATACTTTTACACAACACAAAAAAAATTCTATAAAAAATCAATTTCGCCTATAATTGAGAAAATGGATGTGATAAAAGCAAAAATTGTGACACTTAATGGTACAATAATTGGTGATAAGCAGTTACTATCTTCTGTGATTTAGGGTATGTCCTTGTATGATTCTAATGGTTTTTTCGATGTTTCGTTTTTTTGTAACCACTCCAATGTTTTAACAAATGATTCCGCTAATTCAATAGTTGAAAGAACGGGAATGCCTAATTCCAGCGACTTTCTTCGTATTTGATATTCATCATAAAGCATACCAACATATTTTTCTAGAGTTGATGTACTTGGAATATTTACAATAAAATCAATTTTTTTCTCATGCAATAAATCAGAAATGTTCGGTTTCCTTTCTGGCTCGCTAATTTTATGAACAACAGTAACATCTCCAAGTTTCTCTGCAAAGAATTCTGCTGTTGTTTCAGTGGCAAGAATTTTGAAGCCCAGACTTTTTAACAGTGCAGATGTATGAAGTAATTTTTCCCGGTTTTCTACACCGCCTATTGTAACCAATGCTGATCCAGTTTTTGGGAGATTATAACCCACTGATGTCAATCCCTTTGATAATGCATCGTAGAAACTATTTCCAAAACATGCTGCCTCACCTGTTGACTGCATTTCAACACCCAATACAATATCTGCTCCTTCAAGCTGCATGAAAGAAAATTGTGGAACCTTTATTCCATGCATACCAGTATTCGCCCACATACCCTGAGGTATATTGGAAATCTTTTTTCCTAGTATTGCTTGTGCTGCTAGACTAATTATATTCACTTTAACAAACTTAGAAACAAATGGCATGGAACGAGATGCACGTATATTTAGTTCTATAACATATGCTTGCTCATTTTTAACTAAAAATTGTAAATTAAATGGTCCTCTAACATTGAATTCTTTAGCAATCCTTGTTGTCGAGTCAGTAATATTTTCAATAATCTTATTGCTTAGCCTCCAAGGTGGTATACACATCATTGCGTCACCAGAATGAACACCAGCACTATCTATGTGTTCAACTATCGCACCAATTACCACATTTTCTCCATCACAAACACCATCAACATCAACTTCTAACGCATCAAGCATGAATTTTGTAATTACAACCGGATGATCAGGTGATACTACTGTGGCATCGTTAACAAATTTTTTCAGTTCAGCCTGTGACCATACCACCTTCATTGCTGCGCCACTGAGCACGTATGATGGTCTTACCAATACAGGATAACCAACCTCCAATGCAAAGTTCTTTGCATCAGTAATATTCGTAAATGCTTGCCAAGATGGTTGCCCTATATGGAGTGTATCTAAAACTTGGCTAAACTTTGAACGGTTTTCAGCTCTATCCACATTTTCAGCACTTGTCCCAATAAGTGTAATTCCATTGTCAACTAATTTGGGAGTTAGATTGTTTGCTGTTTGACCACCTACAGATGTAACAATACCATTCGGCTGCTCAAATTCTGATATATCTAAAATTCGTTCAAGTGTAAGTTCTTCAAAGTAAAGTCTACTGCATATATCATAATCGGTTGATACGGTTTCAGGATTACAGTTTACTACCACCACATTTTTTTCACCGCCATCCTGAAGACCCCAAACCATATTCACAGTTCCCCAATCAAATTCTACACTACTACCTATTCGGTAAGGACCAGCACCAAGAACAATGATCCCACTATCCTTTTTTGTAACTGAGATATCATTTTCTGTCCCGCCATAGGTAAGATAAAGATAGTTAGTTTGAGCTGGCCACTCCGCTGCTAATGTATCAATCTGTTTAACTATAGGTATAACATCAAGATCTTTTCTAATTTTTCTTACTTCTAATCCATCTTTCTTAACAGCTCTACCAATCTGGTTATCAGAGAATCCAAATTTTTTTGCGTCTGATAAAAGTTTATGATCCAGTGTTGATGATTTTAATCTTCTTTCTACTTCAACAATATTATTAATTTTGTTTAAGAACCATGGATCAATGGCTGATAATTGATAAATTTTTTCAATTGATATGCCCTTATGAAGTGCAGCCACAACGTAATACAATATATTATCATCAGGTGTTTGGAGATGTTCCTCAATTTGCTCATCATTTAATGATTCATCATTTTGGCGATTTAAGACAAGCCCATCCTTTCCGATGTCAAGCATTCTAATTGATTTCTGTAATACCTCTTCGAATTTTCTGCCTATTGCCATTACTTCACCCACAGATTTCATAGTAGGTCCCAGATTCCTATTTGCAAGTTCAAATTTTGTAAAATCCCATCTTGGATGTTTACACACTATGTAATCTAAGGCCGGTTCAAAACACGCAGTGGTCTTTTTTGTGATAGTGTTAACTAATTCTGGTAATGAGTAACCAAGTCCTATCTTTGCAGACATGTATGCCAATGGATACCCAGTAGCCTTGCTTGCCAGGGCAGAAGAACGTGAAAGCCTAGGATTAATCTCAATTGCAGCATATGTATCGGAAGCTTGGTCTAATGCAAATTGAATATTACATTCTCCTACAATTCCAACATGCTTTGTTGCTCGTAATGCTGCAGATCTTAACATATGATATTCGTGGTTATCTATTGTCTGAGATGGTGCAACAACTATGTTATCACCAGTATGAACCCTCATTGAAAGTACATTTTCCATATTACAAACTATTACATTATTTTTTGAATAATCTTGCATGACTTCATATTCTATTTGTTTCCAATCACCAACATATTCTTCAATTAGTATTTGCCCAACAAGACTTGCTGCAAGACCTCTACCAGCAATTTCATGTAATTCAATCTCATTAAATGCAACCCCACCACCCTTTCCTCCAAGTGTATATGCAACCCTAACGATTACAGGATAGCCTAAATCTTTTGCAACCTTTTTTGCATCGTCAAATGTGTGAACTGTTTTACTTTTTAAAACAGGTACATTGCATTTAACCATCGAATCTTTGAACCTCTGCCTATCTTCTGTTGCCATAATTCCTGGAACCTGTGTTCCCAAAACTGATATACCATATTTTTTCAATATTCCAGCTTCATCAACTTTCACACCACAATTTAGTGCAGTCTGACCTCCATAGCTTAACATGATACCATCTGGTCTTTCTTTTTCAATAATTGATTCCACATATTCTGGAGTGATTGGCAAAAGGTATACTTGATCAGCGAACCTAGTATCGGTTTGAATTGTTGCAATATTTGGATTGATTAGAATACTCTTGAGTCCATCCTCGTGGATTGCTTTGAGGCATTGGCTTCCGGAGTAGTCGAATTGACGGTCGATTTATCGACTTTCGCCCGCTTCTCCGATTTTAATAGCCCCACTACCTAGAACAAGAATTTTTTCTAACCTCTCATGTTTTACCAGCTTTTCCCTCCTCCATGATATTCTTCAGCTCATCAAAAACGAATTTACAATCATAAGGTCCTGGTGATGCCTCCGGATGAAATTGAACTGCAATGCATTTTTTATTTTTATGTTTAACACCTTTATTATCTAGATTTACACAGGGTTTGTTTTGTCCTCTATGTCCATACTTTAGTTTGTATGTTTGAGCACCACCTGCTGCTGCCAAAATTTGTGCGCCAAGACAAATTCCTAATGTTGGAATATTTTTTTGGATTAATGATTTAGCGGTAGAAATAGTCTCTTGGCAATTCTCAGGGTCACCTGGACCATTACTTATCACAACACCTTTTGGTTTATGTTTTAGAATTTCTTCAATGCTTGTATCCCACGGAACTTTCACAGTATTATATCCGATATCATGAATATTTCGTATTATGGCATTCTTTGTGCCAGTGTCAATGAGAATAATGTTTTCTGATTCATTACCAAATTTCTCTATTTTTTTAGTTGATACTGAATCCATGAATTTTTCACTATTGTAATTTGGCGCAGATTTTAGCTTGTTTTTAAGATCATTTTCATCTATTTCGCTATCAGAAACAGCTAGGGCGCTCATCATAACTCCTGATTCCCTTAGTTTTTTAGTTAATTCTCGAGTGTCAATGCCTGAAATTCCTTGAATTTTTTCCTTGTATAGCCACTCATCAAGTGTCATAGTAAGATTCCAATGACTTGCAGTTAGAGATAGTTCATGAACCACTAAGCCACGAGCCTGAATTTTATCTGATTCAAAAAACTTGGGTAATCCATTCATTTCGAGCGTAGGATCAGGAACTCCATAATTTCCTACCAATGGGTAAGTTAGTGTGACAATTTGACCAGAATAGGAGGGATCTGTGAGTGTTTCAGTATACCCAACCATTCCTGTATTAAATACGATTTCGCCAAAAGTTAATCCAGAGTAACCAAATCCCATTCCATCAAAAACAGAGCCATCACTTAAGATCACGTTATGAAATTTTGGTGAATGTTATGATTATAATGCTTTGAATTGTTCGCTCCATTTGTAATATGCCCTTATCATATCCATGGAAACGCTAGGTTTTCTTCTTACTATAGTCTCTCTAAAATCCTTCATTGTTATATCACGCGGTTTGGATGGATTTTCACCCTCTACTGGTTCTTTGTATGTAGTTGTGC
>LULY01000061.1_pt1 | contig 16910 bp, 21 predicted proteins | sample 730031 | NCBI WGS metagenome assembly LULY01 (sample SAMN03860277, study PRJNA289734) | marine metagenome | biome: seawater column; feature: ocean; material: water; isolation source: Red Sea water column Station 91 - depth 200m | place: Saudi Arabia: Red Sea | collected 2011-10-15 | depth 200 m
CAGCCTCCAGACAATGTAAAACAAGCTCTAATTGATGCTATAAAAAATGGAAATAATTATTATTCTGCATCCGAGGGCATCACAGAATTACGTGATGCAATTGCACAAAAAGAAAACTTGAAGGGTCTTTCAATCGATAAAGAGGACGTTTTAGTTACAAATGGTGTCTCAGAAGGACTGGACATGGTCATATCTTCGATAATAGAAGAAGGTGATGAAGTTTTACTTCCAGGTCCTTATTATCCACCCTATGCATCTTACGTCAGACTACATGGTGGAACACCTGTCGAATTTGCTGTAGATCTAGAAAATTCAACTCCTGATTTTGATGACATTAGATCAAAAATTACACCAAAAACTGTTGCAATATGTCTTATCAGTCCTAACAATCCAACGGGAGCTGTCTTTGGAGAAAATTCCCTCAAAAAATTAATAGATATTGCAAACGAGCATAATTTGTATATCATATGCGATGAGATTTATGATCAGATTGTCTTTGATGAAAAATTTGTTGGAATTGGCAAAGTTGCAGGCAATTCTCCTGTCATCATCTTAAACGGATTTTCCAAAGTGCATCTAATGTCAGGATGGAGAATAGGATACATTGCATTCAATAACTCGCCACAGCTAGACCAAATTAGAGAGCACTTGCCAAAATTAGCTCGTGTTCGAATTTCAACAAACCATCCCATACAGTATGCTGCATTAGAATCTCTGCGCGGTCCGCAAGAATACATTTCTGAATTTGTCTCTGAATTAAAAAAACATAGAGACTTTGTTGTGAAGCGACTAAATTCAATGTCAGGCATTTCATGTTCTAATCCAAAAGGAGCATTTTATGCATTTCCAAAAATAGAAAAAAACCCATTCAAGTCAGATAAAGAATTTGTTCTAGAATTATTAAAACAAAAAAATGTTCTGGCAGTTCATGGTTCTGGCTTTGGAACCAAATATGGAAGTGATCATTTTAGAATTGTATATCTACCTAACATGGAAATCTTGGAATCTGCAATGAATAAAATAGAAGATTTTGTTCGTTAATACTTCCAAACTGAGTACTTTTTTGGCACAATCTCAATAATACAGTCAGTATCATCTATCAATTCCCTCGCAGATTTGTTGTTTAGTGTTTTAAAATAACGCAAAAGAATTCTTTTTTCTATTCTTAACACCCTGTCTTTTTCTTTAATTAGTTTAGCAGTTCCTTTTCCCATTACACCATAAATTTTTGGAGAGTTAATTCCAACATCAACACAAAAACTTACTTTTTTGTGGTTTTTTACATTTTTTGCCTTTTCAGTTTTTGTATTTGTGCCAACATAGATCCTTTTTTCACTATACAAATACCAGACTGGAACAATGTGTGGGGCACACTTCCTATCAACAGTTGCTAAATGAAGAATCTTCTGTTCTCTTAAAAATTCATCGCGTTTTGGCATTTGGTTTCTTATACCCCCATGCTATCATAAACATTCCAAAAGCAATAGATCCCAGTGAAATTTTTTGCGCGTTAACGTCTGAATTAAAAAAAAACTCCACAACAAAGTCAGGGCTCCAAATTATAATATCTCTAACTAATGTTACCATTGCAACAACCAAAAATAATACACCCATTGCAGTTTTCCAATTCCTTCCACGACGAGTATATTCTTCGCTCATAATATTTTTTAGGTTTAGTATATTTTAAACAAGTTTTATACCGGGGTTTTTCATCTTGTTTCTAATCATTGCATTTAGCAATAATGGTGTTGACATTTCTACAAGATATGCCAACGTACTTGGGCCTAAATAAATTGGCCGTAATCCTTCAATTTCATTAATTAAGCTGTTAACTGTTTCAACTGAATTTTTATCATCACCAACAACAAAAATATCATAGTCTAAAGATAAAGTTGGATTAACAAGTTTCTTTTCTGAGATTACATGGAATGCAGAAACCAATTTTGTTTTATCTTTCATATATTTTTCAACAGTTTGATGTGAGAATAATTTATTCTCCCTGATTGGTATGCATTCAAAGCCAACATCAGTTTTTGTCATTGGAACAATAGGGGAAATTACAATGCAATCATCATTAATTTTAGGCAATAATTCTGAACAAGTTGTATCTATATTTTCATATGGAATTGACAAAATTAAAACCTGAGATTCACTTGCAACTGAAAGATTGTCATTTCCTGTGATTGTTCCATTAATATTGTCATATGCATCCTTTGCCAATCCAGAGTACTCATTTGCCGCAGTTTTGGCACGTTCTGCGTCACGTGAACCAATTATTACTGCATGTTTTTTACAAAATCTTAGTGCAAAACCTTTACCCATTCCTCCTGTTCCACCAATTATTCCAATTTTCATGAATTGGCTCTAACAATGTTATTATTATCTTTATACAAGAAATCAAAACGATCTAAACTAAATGATAATATTTGTAAGACATGGACAAGCGGAAAATAATACCAAGAGAATTCTTGCGGGACGTACTGAAGGTGTTCCCCTGACTAAAACTGGAGTAGAACAAGCAGAAAGAATTTCAAAGTACATAAAACATTTGGATATTTCTGCCATTTATTCAAGTCCTATAGAACGAGCAGCTAATACGGCAAAAATTATTGCAGATTATAACTCGTTGAACTACGAGCTAGATGATAGACTAATTGAGATAGAAATGGGAAAATTTACTCGTATGAATTATGATGATATGTTTGCCAAATATGGTAATGTGTTTTTAAAATTTTATGAAAATGATCCGATAATAGCGGAATGTGAAGTAGAAACATTTCCTGAGGTACAAAAACGAGTTATAGATATGGTTGAGTATATAGTTAAAAAACACAAGAACCAAAATGTGGTACTTGTCACGCATATGGATCCAATCAAGTCAATTCTTTCTACAATAATGGATCTGAAACCAAAAACTTTGTTTGAATTGATTATAGCAAATGCTTCTCTTACCATAATCAAGGAGCATGATGAAAAATTTTCTATTTCTGCAATTAATGCAATGAGTGCAGAGCGATATAATGAAGATCTATTTCGGAAAACCATCCACTAATTTAAATAATCTCGCTAACCACGTCAAAATATCGGTATGAGAACTATCTTTGGATTATTAATCATCATCGCGACTTTATGTATAATTCCAACATTAGATTTGGTCTTTGCAGCTGAAACTGCTGGTGAATATATTGACAGAAAAGCCGAAATTTGGAACCTCTTCTTCCGTATGATGACTGTTGCATTCGTTGTAGGAGGCGTAATTGCTGGAACCATGGTCTGGCAAGTTTGGAGATTTAGAGAATCTAATCCACATGCAAAGCGAACACCATATGAGGAGGGTGAATTGTAAAACATGGCACATTCAAACTGGGCTGAATGGATATATGTTGCAGTAGTTATCGCACTTCTGGTTTATGTCGGTGCCGAAGCTTGGAATATTGAAAGGATTATAGAACATTATCCAGAGGATGCTGAAATAATAAAAGTAACTGCTCAACAATGGTTCTGGACTTTTGAACATGAAGATGGTACCACGGAAATAGGTGAACTTCATTTGAAGAAGGATCATGCATACAAGTTTGAAATTCAAAGCAAGGATGTTAATCATAATTTCAACATTCCTGAATATGTTGTATTATTGGATGCAATACCTGGAAGAATTAACACTGTATGGTTTTCCCCTACTGAGGCTGGTGAATTCGACATTCAGTGCAGGGAATATTGTGGTTTAATTCATTACAATATGCGTGCAAAACTCTTCGTGGAGGGTGTATGATGATACCACGTTTAATTTTAGACATTATATTATATCAAAACATGGAGGATAGAAAATGGTTCTAGAACTTGCAAGACCACGTCCAATTTGGCAGATAATGTTCTCAACTCATCATACTGATGTTGGACTTCTTTACTTGGTTTTTTCTCTTCTTGCTATGTTTGTTGGTGGTGCAATGGCAATTGCACTTCGACTTGAGTTATTTGCACCAGGCGCACAGATTATTGCTGATGCGATGGACTTTAACAGACTTTTTACTGCACACGGCACCACTATGATCTTCTTGTTCCTACTTCCATCTGCGTCTGCTGTCGGTAACTATCTTGTACCAATTATGGTCAGATACAAAGACATGGCTTATCCAAAACTTAATGCAATTGCATTCTGGATGATTCCACCAGCAGCTGCACTTGTCTGGCTAGGTATGGCTGACTTTGGATGGTATGCAAATCCGCCTTACTCTGTTATCAGTGCTCCAGCCCCAGCGGCAGAGATGTGGATCTTTGGGCTTAAAGTGCTGGGAATTTCATCAATCCTTAGCTCTATCAACTTTGTTGTAACAATTATGAAATGTAAACATCCAGACATGTCACTTGGCAAAGTGCCTCTGTTGGCGTGGTCATTTTTGTCATCCTCTATAATTGTACTTGCTGCTATGCCAACATTTGCAGCTGCACTTTTGATGTTATTGACAGACAGATTGGGCACTACAGGATTTTTCAATCCAGCTATGGGCGGAGATCCTATTGCATATCAACATCTGTTCTGGTTTACGTTCCATCCTGAGGTATACGTACTTGTTATTCCTGCAATTGGAATGATGTATGAGATCATACCTAGGTTTTCGCGAAGACCAATTTTCAGTCATTCTTCGGGAGTTGCAGCTTTCATCATTCTATCTCTAGTTGCATTTGCATCTTGGGCTCATCATATGTTTGCCACAGGCATGTCATTTACCGAAAAGACCGTCTTTATGGTGGGCACATTGGCTGCTGTACCTGCTTCCGCAATGCATGTTTTCAACTTTCTTGCTACAATGTGGAACGGCAGAATTAAGTTTGCAACACCAATGATGTGGGCTGTTGGCGGAATCGCGCTGTTCTTCGCAGCGGGTGCGGGAGGCGTTGTAAATACAGCAATGCCATTAGACTTTATCACGCACGATTCTTACTGGGTTGTAGGACACTTCCATCTGTTCGTGTTTGGAACAATTGCATTTGGTACAATTGGGTTTGTCTATTATCTATTCCCATACATAACCGGTCGTATGTATAATGAAAAGTGGGGCATTGTACACTTTATCTTAGTATTTGTTGGTGCCTGTATCGCATTCTTTACCCAACACATATTGGGACTATTCGGCATGCCACGAAGAATTTATGACTATCCAGAAATTCCCGAATGGATGGCTATGAATGCACTGATTAGCGTTGGTGCTATGATTATTCTTGTAGGTATGGTCATATTTTTGGCCAACATGATTTACAGTACAGCCAAAGGTAAGCCTGCCAATATGGAAGACCCATTTGGACTTGGTGGAAAATATTACTATCCATACGAACAACGGAATCCACATCATTAAGTGATAAAGATGAGCGAACACGACGAAACAATTTACAGAACTTCACCGGGAAGACTTGGAAAACTGATGGCAATATTGGTTGGATTGGTTGTTGTCGGTGGAATAATTTTCTTTTCTTTGGGAGATTACTGGATTTCTGAGCTTTCCCCAGCGGGCATGAAGTTTGCTGGTGTTACTGATGAAGCTGCTGCACCTGCTGTAGCACAAACGGGTGAGGACATTCCGGTAACATTAGACTTTATCGAGTCATCAGATTTTAGAACTTTGGCGTTTAATGCATTACCTGGTGAACCTGGAAATAACCCAACAATTAATGCCAAAGTTGGTGACAGAATAATCTTTAATATTGTCAATGCTGGAAAGTCATTCCATGCATTTGGTGTTACACTTGATGAAGAAGGATTTGGTGGAATATTATCTGGAACAGATGTCGCTACTCCAAACAGTCCATTAAAGCCTGGTGAGGGAGGTGCTTCTGAATTTGTTCCTGGTGAGCCGGGAACCTACTATTACATTTGTACTGTCCCAGGTCACAGAGAAATGGGTATGGTTGGAACAATCATAGTAGAGTAGCTTGAAATTAAAATATTTATCGTTAACATCTTTGGTAATTCTTTATTGTCTGATGGTTATAGGAGGATATATCTCTGCGGCTGGACTTGGACTAACTTGTCCAGATTGGCCGTTATGCCCAAATGGAATTTTACCTGACGATGAATACTTTATTGAATGGTTACATAGATTGATTGCTGCAACTACTGGGGGATTGGTAATAGCTACAGCTGTTGGTTGTTGGGTTACATCAGGCTCTCATTGGAAGATTAGAACTACTGGAACGTTGGCAGCGATATTTGTTGTAACTCAGATAACACTGGGTGCGTTGGTAATAGACACGCTGCTACATGCCGTGTTGGTATCCATACATTTTGGCATTGGAATATTGCTTTTTGCCATGGTTCTATTAACTACGTTGTTTGCATTCAGACTGAAACCAAAACCTCTTCAGACTACACCTTAGATTTTGACCTACGCTTTGACAAATATACGTACATGAATATTATTGCAGTCATAATTCCACCCATTGTAACTGCACTAATGAAAATATACCCAAATGGATTTTGGGCACTAATATTGAAAGTGTAAGTGAGTACTCCTCCATCCTTGGCGAGATCGTACAAATCAACCCTAAAAATATGGTTTCCTGAATTTTCAAAGATATAATCCATTTCTACGTGCCCATTTTGATATGATGTGGGCATTACAGCATCTATCTGTTCTCCATCATAAAAAATTCTAATTCCCAACGTAAAGTTTTCTAACTCTTCGAAATCTACGTCGACAACCCTTAGAAGAACCTGTAGATTTTCATTAACCTCAGGTATTTCTGGAAGTGTAGCGATCTGAATTCGGTAATCTCCAATCCACTCTTCGCCCGAATTGAATAATGGGTGGGCATCAGCATCTGGGATCAAACTAAACGTAGGTATAATGAAAAAAAACAAAAAAACGAATTTTATTATTTGCATTTTCTTTCTTACACATATAATCAATATATTGTAAAAGAATTTGCTGTTAGTATCTGCCAAAAACTTTAAATGATCACTGCAAAGATTTACCAGCATTGACCTTAGTTACCAAATCAATTGATATCAAGACGCCAGTTGAAACCGTGTTTACGTATTTTGCTAGGCCCGAACATGTTTCTGACCAATTGAAGGACCAAGAACGTGTTGGAATGACAGTTATTCCTATGGATATCAAAGACGGAATGGGCGTAGGAACAACATTCAGAATAATAGGAGATTTTGATGGAAAACGCATAACATGGGACTGTGAAACAACCCAATTTGACAGAAATGAAAAAATTTCTGCAAAGATGATTAAGGGAAAATTCAAGAGATGGGAAATCACAAATGAGTTCAAGGCACTAAGTGATAACCTAACACGTGTAACAATGACGGTAGATTATGAAATGCCGCTTGGTCCATTAGGTGGAATTGTTGATAAGCTCAAGTTTGCAAAAAGTGCAGAAAGGGGAATGGAAAATGCTCTTTACAATGTAAGGGGTTTACTTGAAGGGAATGGCTCAATACCGGTATACATAACACTTGATGCGTACCAAAAACTTCTTGCAGAAAAGAAGAAGATGAATAATGCGCCTGTATCTTCAGTACTTACTGCAATACTTGAAAAATATAGCAGAGTTCAAGCGGAAATTAAGAATTAAGTTCTTAGCCCAAGTTTAAATAAAGACTGTATTGTTTTCTTTTTTTATGGGTCTATAGCGCAGCCAGGTAGCGCACCGGACTCTTAATCCGGCTGTCATGGGTTCGAATCCCATTAGACCCGCCATTTATTTCCCAAATCAATGTGTACACTTACAAGGAATCATCTTATTATCAAATGAACAATCATCAGGTCCCTCTGATTTCATACTGATTGGAATCTGTTTCATACATTCAGAATGCCTCCCTTTTTTACAAAACCAACAAATTTCCTGAATTGGTTCGTCAGTAGAACATGATTCCATAATCTATCAGTAAATTGATTTAATAAAAAACTTAGTTCTAGATATAACGAAGCCAGGAAATAAATCTCTGATCTTTACCCATTACTACATCCATAAATGATTTCTGTAGTGTTTTTGTGATAATTCCAGGCTTACCTTTTCCAATTGTCATTCTATCAATTTTTGTTACAGATTTTACTTCCGCTGCAGTCCCAGTCATAAAAACTTCATCAGCTTTTAACAATTCATTAACTGTTATGTTTTTTTCAATTAATTTAATTCCGTCTGATCTTATCAACCGAATTACGCTGTCTCTAGTAATTCCATTTAGGATATCTGCATCCAATGGAGGAGTTTTAATCATTCCATTTTTTACAACGAAAATATTTTCAGCACTGCCTTCCGCAACTTTGCCACTATAATTTAGCATGATTGCTTCATCATATCCACTTTTTAGAGCTTCAACGCGTGCTAAAGCAGCATTTGAGTAATTAGCAGCACATTTTGATTGCATTGGCTGAGATCTTGAATCAATCCTAATCCATTCTGAAATTTTACATTTAGCACCAGAGAATTTACCAGCTTTTGATTCACCCATTTTCCATTCCCAGCATGAAATAGAAACATCTATCTTGTTTAATGTGGGTGTGAGTCCCATAGTACCATATCCACAGTAAGCTATTGGTCTAATGTAGCATTCTTTCAGACCGCTTGCTTTTACTGTTTTAATTATAGCATCTATGATTTGTTTTTTTGTATAACGAATTTTCATTCCATATAGCTTCGCAGAATTGAAAAGCCTATCAACATGTTCAGGTAACCGGAAAATTGCAGAACCATTAGGTGTGTTATAACACCTAATTCCTTCAAAAACAGCAGTTGAATAATGTAATGCATGAGTAAGAACATGTACTTTTGCATCTTTGAACGGAACCAATTTTCCATTCATCCAAATTTTTCCTACTTCTTTCATATGAGGAGATCCAAATTTGGTAATTTAAAGAATTGTGCTTTAGACGAATTTTATATTCGAGCGTTCTTGATGGATTGCATTAATTGCTCTTTCAATATTATTCCCAGAATCCTCAACCACAACTATTATCCGTGAAGTTTCTTCTTGCGCATCTATGTTGAGTATGTTTAGCCCAGATTCACCTATTTTTGCACTAGTCTTTGAAACAATTTGCTGTACTCGCCACATTTCATCTCCAATCAATGTTATCACTCCTCTATTGTAGGTAATAGTTGCCAATGCATCAAACCCTAAAACATATTTTTCATTTCTTTGAACATAATCACCATCTAGAAATAATATTCTAGAAAATTTTATTCCATCTTTGGCAAATGGCGATAAAATTACAAACTCACTGTATCTCTTGTCAATTTCAAGTGATTTTAAGAGTCTGTCCCCTGACTCATCCTCTATTTTTAAAATTGCACAGTTCTTTTTTCCAGTAATGATTTTAATCGGGTGACCATTCCGAGTATCAGCTTTTCTTTCAATTTTTGTAGTTCTTTCAGGATTTTTCATGTCCGTAATAATTATCGACAAAGAAACACCATTTTCTAAAATCTCTTTAATGGCAATGGGGTCTAGTATATTCATTCCAAACATTCCTGCTAATCTTGCCTCATTATATGACAGATTATCTACCCGAGTCAACCCTTCCTTTACAATTCTAGGATCTGCAGAAACAACAGAGCTATCCTTTTCTAAATCAATTTTTACATCAAACTTTTTGTCCAGTAATATTCCTAAATCTGCGGCTGTTCTGTCAGAACCACCCCTCTCAAAAGTTGTTATAACTCCATCCGTAGTGCGCCCTATAAAACCTCCAATTGTTATTACATTATTTTCATTCAATAATCTTTCAAGATGTTCAACTTTTTTGTTTGATTCTGATGTAAGAAAGTTTGTAGATTCAATGTTGTTATCAGTTATTATTGGCCAATTTTCCAATTCAACAGCTTTTGATTTAACTCCGTGACTCAATAGGACATATTCCATTACATGTGACATCAAAACTTCACCAGAAAACGCTAAAGTTTTGGAACGGACTTCATCAACAAATTCCTTTTTTTTGGTAGCTGTTTCTAATTCAATCTTTACTTTACCTAAACAGTCGTCAATTATTCCACTACACTTGTCTTGAAATTCAGAATTTACTGATTCTAATATTTTTTCGTATGTTTTTCTTAAAATAATTAAATCAGGCATGTTTCCCTGTTCTGCTTGGCTTCCAAGCTCCAATGCAACATCTGTTAATGATCTGCGCTTTCCTTCTACGGTAGTTAGGGGAGCTGAAAAAACCGCTATCACTTTGGCATCCTTACTTAGGGATTTAATTCTCTGAATTATTTCTGGAATGTCGACCCCATCAACACCTAGTGTACTTCCTCCAAATTTTGCAACCACCATTGGATTCATTGTATGATATGAAAAATTTCAACACTATTATTCGTTAGTTTGTTTTTGCTTTTTTCGATGGTATCTTTTTATCGTCATAATCCTAAAAATCGCTTCTCAAAGTTTAAATGGTTTTCAGCAAGAAATTTGCTGGGTCCATGGTCCAGCTCGGTTATGACGTCGCCCTTACACGGCGAAAATCCAGGGTTCAAATCCCTGTGGACCCAGCGAATTATCTTTGGATGACAAAATGACACTAATCCAATTTGCAATTGAAAAGTATGAAAAAGAAGAAGAATTGCTTGAAAAACTAAAAAATGTTTTATCTGAAAAGGATATCCAACGTAACCTGGATACTCTTATTGGAACACAGCGTGTACGTAGAATAGGTCCGGAAATTTTACAAAATAATCAGAGTCACACAGAATTACCAGATTTACCAGAACACTTGAAATCAATATTGGAAAAAATTTAATTTTATCTTCTCCCAGCCCAAGCTTATCTACTATTTCTAAAATATAATCTTCATCTAGTAATTCCGATTTATTCAAAACAAAAATCATTTTATACGGTTCCACACCAATTTCATTAAGAGTTTTGAAGCAACTTTTAAATTTTTTTTGTAATTCATACAAAGTGTCACTAGCGTCAATCATGACTAGTACAATATCAGCATACAACAGTTCTTCTAATGTTGATTTGAAAGCTTCTATCATGTATGCGGGAAGTTTGCTGATAAATCCAACGGTATCTGAAATTAGTGCTGCTTCTTGATTTATCGAAACTCTTCGTGTGATTGTTGAAAGAGTAGTAAAGAGCTCCTCACTCTCATCTCGTTTTTCATCAGTTAGAAAATTAAACAAAGTAGTTTTTCCAGCTGAGGTGTATCCTGCTAATGAAATTATTTTAAAGCCAAGACGCTTTCTTGCCTGTCTATGAAGTTCATGTTGTTTTCCTACTTTTACTAACTTTGATTTAGTGCTAACTATTCTTCTCCTGATATCGTTATAGTAAACATCTACTTCAAACATACCAAGTCCCATGAATCCAGGTTGTTCACCCATTCTTGCAAGCCTAACCTTTTCTTTGGCTCTTGACATTTCATATCGTAATTGCGCTAAATTTACCTGAAGCTTGGATTCTGCACTACTAGATCTTTTCTCAAATATTTTTAAAATCAGAGCCTCTCTGTCTAGTATTTCCATTTTCAGTTCTGAGGCCAAATTATAGTTCTGACTTGGCTTTAGCACTTCGTCAAAAACTATTGCATCTGGCTTTGCTGAAACCATAATATCCTTGAGTTCTTGGATTTTTCCAGTACTGATACCATATTTTGGTGCCTGTAAGAAATCTTGTTTTATGCTGTGTAACACCTTATAGCCTGCCGAGTCGCAAAGAGCCAGAGCTTCCCTAACTACATCATCTTCATTGTATGTTATTAAAATAGCAGAATTCATCAAAAATTCTATTTTTTTGGTTTTTTGATAGTCTTTTCAATATTCATGTTTAACACGATTTCACCGATATCACTTGCATATTCAGCAATTCTTCGTACATTTTCAACAATCCTTCTGATCCTATAACTTTCTAACTCATTCCTGTTTGTTTTCAGATTATCAGACACTCTTTTTTCATATTTTTGAACATCAATTGATTTTTTTATTGCTATTTCTGCTTGCTCGTAGTCTTTTTTGAACAGAGCCAAACATGCATCATCAATTACTGAAATTGCAAAATCACTCATTTCCTGTATTCTATCAAAAATTTTGCCATTAATGGGAGTTTTATAATCCAATACATCCTGTGATATTCTAACAGCATGATCCGCCAATCTCTCAATATTTTTTATTATCACTCTATAACCAAGACAATCACGAGAATTTTCAAATCCCATTTCCTTTAACATATGCTCATTTTCAATTGCAATAGCAAGTTGTCTTGTTATATAAAATCCAAATCTATCAACATCATCATCACTATTGATTACTTCTTTTGCAAGATCCTCATTTCCTTCCTTAATTGCAAGCAAGGCATCATCTTGCATAGATTTTGCTAATAACATCATCCTCTTGAAAGCACCATCTACTGAAAGTTCTACCAAATTAATTAGAACTTGAATTGTTATACCATCTGAAGAATCGGCAGTTATTTCCGAACCCATTAACATTTTCTTAACAGCATCTCTAATTCCAATTCTTTGTGACGGTGTAATTCTTCCTATTTTTGGTTTTATGTTGATTGTTTTAAAACGTAGAAAATATAGTGCAACAAGCTTTCTTACAACGGATGACTTTTCATCATACTGGTCAATTTCTATTGTAGCTACATCAGATTCATCTTTTCTTCTAGTATTGTACGGTATTATCTTCAGACCAGAAATTCCTTGGCGCCCAACTGAAACTTGGTCTCCCTGTTTTAAGCCCAAGTCATTAATCCATTTTTTTGGAAGAGAAACAATGTAAGTGGATTTGCCCGTAAACTGAATCTTCCTAGTTTCTTCGTCACTTGACACAACTATATTCCTAATTTGCTTCTATATAGATTATCTTATTTCTATGTAAAATTTAAATTAATATTTAGATGCGAGTAATATTGATTGAATGGATCCTGTTGTTAAGTTAAGACATAACATTGATGCTTTGTTTGGCCAAGGAGTCTCAAAACATCTTCCTAAAAACATAGAAATTTCATTTTCAAAAAAAACAGGAAGAATTCGTGAGGTATATCATAACCAAAAACTTCTTTGTACTCTAAGGATTGATGGCGGTCTAGCCATTACGCCTTTTTTTGCACAGATTCTTATGAAAAGTAAGAAATTCAAGGAAAATTGCCTTGAGGTTGATCAAGAATCAAAGCCATTTGTAGAAGATGGGAGGTCTGTTTTTTGTGGTCATATTGCTTGGCATGGGAAAAATATTAGGATTCAGAGTGAAGTTCCAATTCTATGCAAGAACAGGATTATTGCGGTAGGAAAAGCAATACTATCTTCAAAGATGATGAATGGGCAAACAAGGGGAGTTGCAGTAAAAGTCAGAGATAGTTTAAAAAGTCAGCCAAAGGGATAGATCAGCATGATGCGTGGAGGAAATCGCCAAATGCGAAGAATGATGGATAAAATGGGTCTTGACATGGAAGAGATTCCAAATGTCCAAGAAGTCATCATTAAGACAGATAAAAAGGAGATCATAATCCCAAAACCATCTGTTACCGAGATGAAGTCAAAGGAAAATTCAATTTTTCAAGTAATTGCGGAAAGCTTTGAGGAAAAAGAACTTGAAGTGCCTATATTTTCTGAAGATGATATAATGCTTGTTTGCCAGCAGGCAAATTGTGATGAAGAAAAGGCAAAAAATGCCCTAGCTGAGACCAAAGGTGACATAGCCCAGGCAATACTCATGCTAACTAACAGTTGAACCATAACCTCTAAATCTCTATTTAGTTAACGTAAATCATCGTCTCGCTGAAATCTATTCGTATTGGAATTGCAACCGCAAATGGAAAGTATTATTTTGCGTTTTCCAAGGTCCTAAAAACACTAGAACTTCATTATGACTCACTGTTACCAGAACAAATTTCTAGTTATGAGGGCGATCTAATCTTGACTACTTTATCCGAGGCGCCAAAATCAACCAAAATTTCAGTTTTATACGAAGACATTCTAAATTTTGAACCCACCATCATAAGAGGCCTAATAATGCAAAAAGTAGCATTAACACATTATTCAGATGAATTGCTGATTGGAATAGACCCTGGCAAGCGAATTGGTTTGTCTATTTATTATTACGGAAGGGAGATTGAACGTTCATTACATATCTCCGTTGAGGATTTGGCATCCCATTTAGTAAGAATCCTTGCGGGCTTGCGGGCTAGAAGGAAGCTTGTAAAAATTGGAAATGGTGATATGAAGTTGGCAAAGAAGATTACCAATTTACTAAACCTAAAGTTTTGTTCAGATTTTGAAATAGAATTTGTAGATGAAAGAAAAACATCTGTTAAAATCAAAAATTATAATCAGCGGGGAAAAAGAGACATGTTATCTGCAAGATTCATCACACGTCGAGATGGACCGCGACATTTGGTGCTACCATTATCGAGAACTGGTTAAAATGTAAATTTTTGAATTTTCAAAAAACACACTATTTATATGTTTTTTTATTCTTTTTCTTGAAATTGCTTCATAAGATTATATAAATCAATGAAATTTTTTCAAGTTTTTTCTAGAATTTTCAAAAAATTTATGTGTACATGCTTAAATATCTACTATTTCTATAATATATGTAGTAAAAATGACATGTAAAGGAATTTGCACACGATACAAAGCACAAAAGCCAGTAGGTACTGGAAGATATGCTTCAGGTCAACGAAGATGCCAGATTTGTGAGATCTTCATTAAATGGGAAGGTTTGTGGTGTCCATGCTGTGGATATCGACTTAGAACCAAACCACGAAACTTGAAATATAAGGCAAAATTGCGTGCACGAGTAGAGGCAGACGCCAAATCAGAAAAATCGATAGCAATAAAGGCTTAAGAGACTTCGTAAGCTTGTTGGCTACCGAGTCCTGTTATACAACGCTAGTTTGTGATGTTGATAATCGAAAATTCACACTTCAGATATTACGTTTTGATAATGGTAGTTTTATTTCTATCACTGAAGGTCAAGAAAAGATTGGTGGGATGTTGGCATCAATATCTACAGAACCAGTGCCATCCACCACTACGATTATTCCACCAAAATCAGAATCTATTTTTTTAAAAATGATGTCCGACTACCTATCTTCAATTACAAAAGGGATCAATATTGTTTCTGCATTTATTCCACAAGAACTAGATACTAAAACTACTAAAGTTCTAATGACCAAGATCAAGGAGATTATGGAAAAATGACAATTGATATGAGAAGTTTTCTGCAGGAAATTAAAAAAACCAATGATGTATTCACAGTAAAGAAGAGGGTTTCTACAAAATATGAGATCGCTGCAGTAACTGAAAAGCTTGATGGCTCAAAGGCTGCCTTGTTTGAAAATATCAAGGGAAACAAATTCAAGTTAGTTTCAAACTTGGTGGGAAGTAGAGGCAGATTTGCCCAGGCCATAGGCTCCAAAAAATCTGACATTAATCAAAAAATTGTTAAGGCAATTTCTTCTGCAAAAAAACCAAAAATTTCTGCATCTGCAAAGTTTTTTGAAAACAATACTAATGACATCTCCATTCTTCCAGTTGTAACACACTTTCAAAATGAGTCAGGTCCTTTCATCACATCATCTATACTATATGCAAAAAACCAGGAAAAGAAATTCCAAAACTCTTCTATTCACAGACTAATGCCAATCGGAAAAAACCAATTCTCAATTAGAATGGTTGAGGGCAGAGATCTTCACAGAACATTCATGTTTGCAAAAAACCATGGAGAGGATCTACCAATTGCAATTACTATTGGTGTCCATCCTGCAGTTACAATTGCGTGTGCATTCCAGGCAAAATGGGGGAAAAATGAACTTGAAATAGCTAACGCACTTTTAAACAGCAAACTTACTTTGACAAAATGTCCCGGCACTGGGCTGCTTGTGCCATCAACTGCAGAAATTGTCATGGAAGGAAAAATTTTGAGAGACAAGACCCACAATCCAATCTATCATGATATTTTGTCTGGTTACACTGAGGCAAGATTACTCATGGCAATGCCTATTGAGGCTAAACTCAATGGTATAATGAAAAAAAGATTCCCGCAGACAAAACAGGTGATTCTGACAAGCGGTGGAGCCAATTGGCTTCATGCTGTGGTTCAAATCTCAAAAACCAGATCAACCAATGTTAAAAAAATAATTAACGAAACATTCGCAAGTCACAGATCATTGAAGATGGTGACTGTAGTAGATGATGATATTGATCCTACCGATGCCGTATCTGTAGAATTTGCAATGGCTACAAGGTTTCAGGCTGACAAGGATCTAGTAATAATAAAAAATGTGAGGGGTTCTAGCCTGGATCCCTCTAGTGATCAAAAGAAATTACGAACAGCAAAAATGGGAATAGATGCCACAATACCCGCCTCAAAGAGACCGGATGGCTTCAAGTTAGGCAAGATTCCAAAAGCTAAAACAAGTCTGAAAGATTATTTGAAGAAATGAATGCTGGGTATTTTATTGCAATCGTCCTAGTTTCTGGGTTTGTGGCAGGCACAATACATGGAGCGGTAAATTTGGCAATTGTAGAACCGTATCTTGATGAGGCAATTGGCATTGAAAACCAAGCTCTCTTTGAGTCTGGAGAGGCTGAAGACACTCCTCAGTTTTGGGTTGAGTACAACTCATATCGTGATTGGCAAAAAAGCGGTCAGCTGTTAGCAGGCGGGATTCTGGGAATGTCAATAGGAGCGTTGTTTGGAATTGTGTTTGCTTATTCAAGAAATTCCCTGCCGAAAGGGCATACTGTAAAGAAAACATTTGTTCTTGCTGCAATCATGTGGCTTACAATTTTCTTAATACCATTTTTGAAATATCCAGCAAACCCTCCAACGGTTGGAGAAGCGGACACGGTTATTCTTAGACAAACTCTATATCTTTTGTTTATAGCAATATCTGGATTTTCAGCTGTTGGTTTTTCCAGATTGTACAAGAAGCTTGAAAACAAAAAATATCT
>LULY01000649.1_pt1 | contig 15772 bp, 25 predicted proteins | sample 730031 | NCBI WGS metagenome assembly LULY01 (sample SAMN03860277, study PRJNA289734) | marine metagenome | biome: seawater column; feature: ocean; material: water; isolation source: Red Sea water column Station 91 - depth 200m | place: Saudi Arabia: Red Sea | collected 2011-10-15 | depth 200 m
TTAGTCGAGGAAATTTTAGAAGATTGAAGAGTTACAAAACACTGAGTGGTAATTTGGTTATAAAAACAAGTCCGAGATGAAAAGGGATTAATAAAAAAAACTTATTCTCCTACTTCTGGTAGTAGTAATGGGATTTACTAAATCCTTGCTAAGTCCTTCATTCTTTGTTATAATTATTATAATAAGAACAAATAAAACATTATAAAAGCTGAGAAAAAGAAAAATGAAACTGCAAGAAGCTTATGAGCTGGTACTCCCTATGAGGGAGAGTACTATTAACATTGAAAAAGAGACTGTTGCAAACAAAGGTAAGTTTGGACACGCATTAGAAAAGTTTCTTGAACTGAATTTAGGTTCTCATCACCTCGATTTTGAGGACGGTGATCTAAAAGTTTGTGCTATTCGTAATGGTAAAATCAAGGAAGATTTTAAAATTTGCAAGAAATGGGACAAACAGTATATTTTAGAAAAACTTAAAAACATACTGCTTGTAGTGTATGATTATGATACTGGTAAAATAGACTCTGTTCAACAACTATCTATTCTTGATCATCCAATAGTTCGTAAACAATTCGACATTGATTTAGATTATATTTTATCACAACCTGACCCGAATCTAGTATCCCAGTCAGAAACTGACGTGTTTGTTGCAAAAACGAATGATACAGGTAATAAAGAAGTAAATCAACGAGCTTGTTATATTGCTGGAGCACCTGCTGGTTATTTATTTGGTTACGGTTACTCTAGCCGTGCTAGAAAAGGAAAACAATTTGTAAAGGAGATGGAGAAGTATGAGCAGACAGAAACAGGGGGTACGGCTTAACAAAACAGATTTTTATCCAACACCGAAATGGTGTTACGAAAACCTAGAAATTGATTGGTCTCAATTCTCCACAGCACATGAACCGTGTTGTGGAGATGGCCGAATCATTGATTGGTTAGAGGAACAAGGTGTTCCCACATCTTATTCGGAAATTAACGAAGAACTAGATTTTTTTGATTGGAATGAGGAAGTAGATTTGATACTCACAAATCCTCCCTTCTCTCTAGCTCAAGAATTTGTAGACCATGCGTTACCGAGAGCGCAGACAACTATTATGTTGATGCGTATCAATTATTTAGGGTCAATTAAAAGACATGAATGGTGGAAGGATAGATGTCCAACTGCTTTATATGTCCTATCAAAAAGACCTAGTTTTACTGGAGAAGGAACAGATGCCACAGAATATTGTTGGTATGTTTGGGATAAAACCAATAGATTACCTACTGGTATTCAATTTGTGACCCCACCGACTTCAGAACAAAATACGAGAGACAACAATTTGGCTAAAGCCGCTTTGAAAGATAATTAGCCGACACGCTTCCTTTAGTTTTATCAGAATAAGCATGGCGATCATCCGTCTGGAATGAATTATTACTGATATTTACAAAACAGAAATTTGGGATAGGTATTTAAATAGTAATGAGGAATTGTTATGAATACTTTATGGGGAGGCACTGTAGTTATAGTTTTGGGTATGGGACTCTTGGTAGGAGTAATGGTATTACTATTAACATCATTCTATGTTAAAAATTATTAGATTTTAGAGAAAGAAAGAAAATGAATAAAGAAACAAAAGAGCTTGTTGAGAGAGGGAAATTTGTCAGAACGAGACTTCAGAAGATTAATTTTAATAAATTTAGTGAGTCCCGAATCTCCAAAATAATAGATGTTGCCCTTGATGATAGGTATGCTCTTATATCTAAGGAGTGCTGGCAAATTGGAGGAACTGATAATTTAATCTGTCACAGTATAAAAACAGTTATGGTTGATCGTATTTGTTTAATCGGAGCAGGAATGTATGCCGATCATAAAAGTCAATACAAAGAAGCATTAATTGACTCACTAGATAGTTTAAACCTTGAATTTAGTAAAGACTACCTAATTTATGATTTTAATAAATGGGATAGGAAAGCTTGGCTTAAAAATCCCCTTCCTTTATTTCTACTTCATACTTATAAAGATTATAAACAAGTAATGGATTTTCCAAGACATGCTGCACAATCTACTTATAATTTTGGTTATATTTTAGACGAGATGCATATGCTATATGCAGGAATGCCTATTATTATGCGGAAACAATTCACTGGGAAACTAGGGGATGTACAAGTTGTTACTATGAGTATAGTCAACCATGAAAAAGTAGTTCAGGTTACTTGGTGCTCTACGACATCATTAAATAGTCGATTTAGGGAGTATGATTTTAAGCATTACTATTTAGAGGCAGGAGAGAATTATGTTGATGTTAATAGTCTAGATTGGACTCTTAAAGAAACAGAGTCTTTAATAGACTTTGCAAAAGGAAATTTTGACGAACAAGATAAAAAATTTTTAAGAAATATTCCTACTGTTAATGAAGAATATAATATTGTATTAGTTAATCCGTCGGCTTCAGTGAAAAACAGCGATACTGTAAGAAGCGACAATCTCCCAGGACTTCAACAACTTGCTCGAGGGATTAAAGAATTCAGAGAAGAAGAGTGTGGATTGTATGGTTCATATTATGCAACTTATACGGGAGACGGGTTAAAGGTTCTCGGTCACGAGGAAGATCACAATATATTCACGCTTAATGGTTCGAAATCTTCTTTAACTAAGCGGATCGATGAATTTAATAAACGTTTTGGTACAAAGCCTATGTTATTTCTCATAGCAGATAATATGGTAACATGTGGGTTAAATATTTGTGATACGAAAAAGACTCGTCGTATTTATGGTCAAATAGTAGATCGTAATAAGACTGAGGAAGCACATTTACATCGTATTCGTGCGAATATTTATTCAAAAGATTATGTGCCAAAAGTATATTCTACTCAAAGATTTAAAAATGAGGCTTGTGATTATGTGGAGGCTCAAAAGATTATTCATAAAGGAATGGAGGAAGAAGGCTTATCATATGAAGAAGCAATGTCTAACGTTCCTGTTAGTAGTTCTTTTTTCAAAACAGGGATGATAACTGATGACTATGCTTCTATAGTGTCTGGTGCTATTCCTAGAGAAGGAGATGAAGCAGTAACAGCCTTGGTTCCTGATAATGAAATTGATCCTTTTTTAGCTAAATCGATGGAAGTATACTGTACTTATAAGGGCAATTTAAATAAGTGTCCTATTATTTTAAAAGCAATAGGTAAAGCAATACCTGCGGGGTATAATTCTTCTACTAAACTTAGAACTTTTGTGGAAAAAGAGATAAAGAAGTTGGCTGATAAATATCTTGTTCCTCTAGGTCATAGAGCTACTCTTCGAGGTGTTTTTGAACAACCTGGAGACAAAGCTAGACGTGACGAAAGAAGAGGTAATCAAGTATCTAACTATGTTAATCGAGATTTTACTAACGGATTGGATGACCCTACCAACCCCAGAACTGTACACTATTGGTACAATAAAAAATTAGTAAAACCAGTTATTAGGTATATGACTCGTTTTGACTTTGATAAAAATCCAAATATTAAAAGTCATAATTTTGATGGAGAATTTGAAGTGTTTACAAAAGAACGTAGACGTAAGAAAGTAAAAATAAAAGCAGCTTAGAATAACTACTTAGATTTTAGAATATCCTACAAAAAGAAAAAGTTTATAATTGGTAGGAATATCCTAAGAAATATAAAAAATAAATTGTGAGATACTTTTTAATATGCTACTATACAACTGTAATTACGATGAAATATATAGGAATGATATTAATTTATATAATCTTTATGATGTTTTTATATTGGTTTCAACTTGTTTTCATCACGTAATTCATAACGTGATTAACTTTACGTAGGTGAAACGGAGTTTCATAACAAAAACTTTATCTTCGATATTGTTATAATGTAAATAATAAAAACGATAGTTTTTTATGTGTTGAAACGGAGTTTCAATAGGATTTGAATTAGCGATTCATTTACGTTACTAATTTAAACGCGAAGCGTTTGTGCGTAGTAATCTTTATTCCGAAGGAATATGATGACCCCCTACTAATTGACCTGTGCTATAGAAGCATGGGTCTTTTTTTTGTCTGGAATCTCGCTGGCACGGAGTGCCAAGGCCCAGGTTAGCAGTCAAGAGATAAAAGCCTTTTTTTTCTCCGAAAAATCCCAAAAAATTTTTCTTTTTGAGCAAAAGCTCTTATTTTTAATCATTATTCCTTTTTTTTGCTCTAAAAAAATCGTATGAAGAGGTTTTCTCCATTTCAGGGGGGTCCTACCGCCCTAACTCGCACCTAAGCTGGCCCTTTGGGCAGAGAAATTAGTGGCTATTGCTATCCTTTGGGACATCTGGACCCGAAAAAACCAGGATTCGCTACGCATTGATGATATATCCGTCAAAATTGTACTAATCTCGTGATTTTACTCACGTAAAATCGTTTTTCTACTTGCTTAGAGCTTAAATTTGTGCTATTATAATGGGAGTGGTGGGAGGGCTACTTGGCGGGAGTGGCGAGACTCGAACTCGCGACCTCTGGCGTGACAAGCCAGCGCTCTAACCAAATTGAGCTACACCCCCATATGTAACACTTCGAAAATCTACTAACGTGCGCACTTCGTGCGCCGGTGGGATACTTCGAAAATCTACTAACGTGCGCACGAAGTGCGCCGGTGGGATGCGCACGAAGTGCGCCGGTGGGATACTTCGAAAATCTACTAAGGGTTAAAAAAAAGAGAGGTAACGCGAACGCTACCTCTCTTCGAGTTTCCCCCTCATGGGGTTAAGTTAATGGACGAGATCCAACAACCTAACTAGCGCATCTTTCGTTGCGCCCTCGAAGCCAACAGTATTAAACCCTGTATCTTCGAGATTTCGCAAGAGTTCCTTTTTAGTAGGCCCCTCTCGCTTAGCAGTTACTGGCTTTGGTTTGGCGACATAAACGCCTTCGCGAACCAGTTTGCTACGCACGGAACGAACCGTTTTACTTACGCTTTCAGCGATAGTGTCAAGATCGACCCCATTCGAGTACTGCTCAACTATAGAGGCAGTCATCTCGTCCGTGTAGTTTGGGGCTTTAGTTGCAGTTGAGTTAGTTTCAGCCATAGCTGTTTTTCTCCTACATCTAATTTGTTGGTGGACCAAGTCTTGAGGCGGTCCGTTCCCTCATTTGATTTCTAATCTTACCAGATTTTTGACCATTGTGCAAGCTAAAAATGGAATCGTTTTTCCACTTCCAGACTAGCCAAGGACCGACGTCGTCCCAAAAATGAAACCTTCGATTGACATATCGGTTGCCTCGCATCTCTACGACAAATTGTGGTAAAAAATGCATTATAAGTCCCATACCTCCTCATTGTCAATCGAAAGACAAGCGGGTCGTTTAACATCTGGGTTATCCGAAGAATCCGAATAAGAACCTAAAAACTCCTCCATTTTAGAACCCTTAGTTCGGATTACATGGAGAGTATCCCATTTAACCCACCACTCATGTACTTTGTCCAAATCGAGACCTAATTCTTCCAGATTCCAAGTGGAGTAAGCGTTGTATATTGCCTCTAATTCTTTCATTTTCTAGTTTTTCCTTTCATTATGTCTTTATAATAACACGATTCTATTTGAAAGGCAAGAAAAAAACGCCTTCGCATTCTGCGTAAGGCGCATATTCTTCTTGATTTATTTGAATCAATTATGAGATAGAAAATCCAGTTTTTACTTGCTTAAAACTGAAAAGTGTGGTATAATACCAGGGTGGGTCGGGGGCTATAACAATCAAAATAGTACTTAGATTTTTTACTAACAATAATTTTTTTAATTTTTTATTTTAAAATGTACTTAGAAAATCTACTTCATTTTCCTACTATGCATCAAAATTCTACTTCATTTTTCTACTAGTAAAAACCAATCAAAAATCTACTTCATTTTTCTACTACGCATCAAAATTCTACTTCATTTTTCTACTAGTAAAAACCAATCAAAAATCTACTTAGAAAGACCACTTAGAATATCTACTTAGAAAATCTACTTGCAAGCATGGCCAGATGCGAATGAGAATTATTTGCACTTGGGCCGGACATTGTTAAGTAGTTGATTTATAAGGATAATTTGGTGCCCCGGGCGTTTTCTAAGTCATTGATATATAAGGAAAAATCTCTGATGACTAATATTAATAAAGAAACTAATACAGAAAGGAAGGCATACAGTGCCGTTTAAATTAGAAGGAGTAGTACCTCCAACAAACAAAGTACGAAAAGCTCGATCTCCTAGAGATCGTTACGCTGCTTGGATTGTAATGGGTAAAATGTGTCCTATAATTAACAGTCCAGTTGACTTTTGGGACTGTCATCTTGATCATATCGTTCCTATAGCACGAGGTGGAGTTGACGAGTGGGAAAATTTGGTTATGCTAAGTAGCTCGTTTAATTTATCACGAGGGACAAAGAAGTATCCTCAAGAGTTTCGTGATCGCTTGCTCGCAATAGCTGCCAAGAAAAAAAGCGATATTTTAGAGTTACTTGATGATCCAACTTTTCAAATTCCAAAAGCAATTGAGCATCGTGATGATCTTGCCTCTAAAACTGTAGATGGAATAATGAGCGAAGTAGGAACTACATCTCGTTGGTCTTATGAGGATACATACCAGTTGGTAGAGAAGTACCTTAGTAGTGGGGCGCAGAGAGCATTACGACAGACCGCGGAGGAAATTAGCAAGTCTTATCGGTCATGTGTAATGAAACTAGTTAGCTTGGGGATTTATTGTGCAACATTTGCTGGTCAATTACCACATTAAGTTGCTCAAGTGGATAGCTACGGGAGTATTAATTGTCGGAACGGCGGTTAATTCTCTCGGAATTTACCCACTAGGGGCGCTTATCTTAATTTTAGGTTCGTTTTTATGGCTATTTGTAAGCATAATTTGGCGTGAAGCTGCTTTAATTGTGACTAATACGGTATTAGTTAGCGTAGCAGCAGGCGGATTAATCTATGCTTACTGGTTAGCCTAAAAAAATCCTTTAAAATCAAGGGGTTAGCGTCCCGTGGTTAAGTCATTGATCTAGAAGGATTAAATCTAGTTTTTTCATATTTTCATTGTTTTGTTTTTCAAGAACTGTAAGTCTTCTCAGAAGGTCGTCAATTTGTTCCTTAATAGTGAGTTGATCGTTCATAGCTATATATCCAAGATTTGAGCAAGTCCACTACCAGTGTCAGAAAATATCTGCTCGGTAGCAATGGTTGTTTGAATAAACCTAAAATGTCAATAAAAAAATGCGTTGTTTGCGTTTTTTTCTAGTGTGATATAAATGTCACAAAATCTAAAAAAAACCTTTTAGAATCATATACTTAGTGGCGCCCTGGGCGCCTCCTAAGTCCTTGATCTATAAGGGTTTTTCGGAACTTTTTAGCCTTGACCTTGATATTTTTTCCATTGTCGCTTGGCGTTTTTACTTGTTCGATTCCTTCTAAATAATCTAAACGCCATTTTTGTAAGTCAAAAGGATTGTTTGGATCATACCCCATCTCAATTAATTCTTGCGCTATACTTGGAGTAATGCCGTATCTATTTGGTTTTTCTGGAAACTTAATAATAGCCATAATTTTTTCCTTTTTTTGTTAAATAAAGCGGAAACACAAGGAGAGTCTCGACAGCCACATTTTACTAAAAAGACAAAAAGTAAAATGCTTTTGGAGTCTTCTTGAATGGTGACATAGTGAGTGGATGTAAACTCAAAAGTGCTTCCTATCCTTGTGCATCCTATTGGAAACTTAGAGGCGATTTATTTTATTTCGCTCACCTCTACGAAGATTGAGGCATTATTGCCGAGTGGTTGAGAGATAGCTAATCAAGTCGCTAATTGCTGCCTTGGTAGCTCCCATGAAGCCATTAACCTCGAAAGGTGTAACCTCATCCAACTTACTAAGCAACTCCTTTTTAGTTGGCTCTTCACTCTTTTTTGCGGGTGGCTTCTCTTTAGCGATGTAAACGCCTTCTCGAACCAGTTTGGAGCGAACTGAACGAATAGTCTTGCCGACTGAAGTAGCAATTTCTCCTAAATCAACTCCGTCACGATACGCCGAGATTATTCCCGCGGTCATTTCGTCAGTATAGTTGACGACTCTTTTTGATGTTTCTGCCATTATAATATTTTCCTTTCTATTTGGCGTTGACATTATAGTTATTGTATCAAATAAGTTTGGAAATGTCAAGCCTTTTTTTGCGATTATACAACTTTTTGTTGTGAATAATTCGCGGTTTAAAAGGGCTATCCTTCACAAAAAGATAAAAGCCTGTTCGTGGCTTCTTGCGAGGTTTACGAATTTTAATTATAGATGAAATTCGGGACATTTCCTTACTCCTTAATAACTAAACAGAGTATAGGTGATTAAGATAGAAAAGTCAATAAAAAAATGCATTTAATTAGAACTTTTTTAAGGCTGTGGTAAAAATGTCACATCTTTGCAATTGAGAATTAATTGCAACTGGAATTCAAAAAACCCTTTAAAATCAACTACTTAGCGACGGCCGGCGCCTCCTAAGTCCTTGATATATAAGGGTTTTTTAGAACTAATACCGGCTTTCTTGTGCTGAAATTTCATCTTCGTGAGTTTCAATTTGTGTTTGCACATACTCGAGTTCTTCTCGACTATTCTTGCAGTTCTGCAGATTAATTGTAAATACTTCGTTATTGTCTAAGTTGTTATTATAAATGAAAACTGTTGCGCCTCCAAACCAAGCATAGATGCGATTAACGTCAATAAAAACTTTTAACCACTTTGCGCCGTCAAGATTTTCTAAGTTGTCAAGATCAAACATTTTGTTGCAGCCTTTCGTTAATTTTAAGAGAGTTTAAAGTAGTGATTCCGATTTCTCTCATCTTACTGATGACTGACGGAGCATCGTCAAACATAATCTTAGGAACATTTTTAAACTGTTTAAGATTAAAGAGCTGCTTTAGCTTTTTAGACTTTAATTCCGCGTCTGGTGAATTATCGACCACCCATCGGCGACTAATAATCTTATTGGGGATTAAGCCATTTAATTTTAGAAAGTCAATATCATCGTAATCTATAGTGCGAGCTGTTGCAATAATCACATAATTCTCATCGGTATTGACTTGTTTAAAAATATTAGCTAAAGGCAACAACTTATCTTTAAAAATGTTTCTGCGAGTTCGCAATTTGAAATATTTTTGAAAGTTGAGTGTACCATCGGAATTAGTTGGATTTCTGTGCGAGCTGTCGATAACCGTCTGGTCTAAATCGAATATGTAAATGTTTTTAATCATGTATAGATTATAAATTGTTTTATCGTAAAAGTCAACAAAAAAAGATATTATTTGTATCTTTTTTTCTGGCTGTGGTAAAAATACCACACTAATTGCAATTAAGAATGATTCGTAACTGAAATTCAAAAAACCCTTTAAAATCAACTACTTAGCGACGGCCGGCGCCTCCTAAGTCCTTGATATATAAGGGTTTTTCGGAACTTTTTTTAAATTAATTTCTCTATTCAACATGGGCCTCCCCATGCTAAACTCTGTCTGGCTTTATCATTAAACTCCATTCTCTTCTTCCATCTTCTGAATAAGAGCAAGCAGGTCCTCAACATAAAGATCGACTTGGTCACGGTTAGCGTATTGATCCACGAAATAATTTCGAGGGGTTTCGTTGTCGACGTAGTTTAGAACTTTGCGTTCATTGCCTTTTTCGATTGCCTGCTTGTAGGTCATTCTTCAGTTACGCTCCATTCCAAATCGTTTACCAAGTGGCGGACACGGTCAACCTTCGTACCAGTGCTAGTATGACCAATCAAGAAATCGCGGACTACTTCATACGGATCCTTGTCATCATAGACTGCGAACATCAGGTTGCGTACACCATCCTCCAACAGTGGGTTCTGATTCACGTGGTTAACAGCGAACATCTTCTTACGCTCACGGTCAGGATCTTCAAAGAAGCTGAAGTCCTGTTCATCCAAAATGCGTTGAGCCTGGTTGAACTCGTTCTGCAAACGGCGACCCAAGTCGAACGTAGCGTTGTTCAGATCAGTCTGGAAATCATCCAAACGATCACGCTGATCTTCCGGCAATAGAGCCTTCAAGTCATCCACCTTATCCTCCAGTACCAAACGGAAGACGTCCTTCTCCTGCTGCAACTGAGTTGTTAACATCATTTTCTGATACCCCCATTAACCATATCTCTTAACTTTGTATAGATTATAAATTGTTTTATCGTAAAAGTCAACAAAAAAAGATATTATTTGTATCTTTTTTTCTGGTTGTGGTAAAAATACCACACTAATTGCAATTAAGAATGATTCGTAACTGAAATTCAAAAAACCTTTTAGAATCATATACTTAGCGGGTTCCGGCGCCTCCTAAGTCCTTGATATATAAGGGTTTTTCGGAACTTTTTAGAAAAAAATTGTCATAACGACAATTTTTTGTTATCGTTATGACTAATAGTGAAAGCGGAATTTTTTTAGGCAGCTTTTACTTTCTTTTCGGGCTCGATTATTCCTAATCGTTCATTAGCAATGCGCGAACATCTTGCGCCTATTTCATTGAACGGAATTTTCTTCTTGCGTCTTAAAATAGTTTGTAGTATTTGAGCTTCGCTTTTCGCATCTGCTAAACCTTCGTGCAAGTGTTCATAAGTCTTGCTAATCTCGAATTGAGCAACAGCTTCTGCCGTGGTCTTAATTCTTCCGCTTTTTAGTTTGGGCATATTTCTTGCAGCCTGTGGGCAAGATTGTGCCCAAAATAGCCAAATGTCCAGCCAAGCAACACGCCTTGATTTAACGAACCTTGAACGCTTCCCAACTAGTGCTTTGCTGGTTTTGTCAAGCACTCTAATGTCGAAAGCTGCATTGTAAGCGCAAGCAACACAACGATGCCCTTTGTTTTGCAATCGTGATATTTCTTGGTTGAAGATATTTCGCACAGTTGCAAATTTAGCAACAGTAATGGTTCTATTTGCTTTATACCAATATTTAGCTATTTTCTTGCGGTAAAATGGTGTATCAGTTTCTAATACATCCGCGCATAAGTAAGAACCTTCCGAGTACTCGCGTCCTTTTCTATCTATTGCTTTCCAACCAATGTCGAATACCATACCGTCGAAACGGCAAGTTTCGGTATCAATCACGAAAAATATAGTTGGTTTAATCATCAGTCTTCGCTTCCTGTAATTTTGTTTTTGAATCCGATCCAAATAAGAAACGCGGAAATAACAACGCCGATTATTCGACCTATATTTCTAGCAACTTTTAGCGCGTATGGTGACGCGTAGTCGTCAAGCGTTTCCACCTCTTTTGAGTTTTCGTTTCCTGTATTCGCATTTGCCCGTACCCAATAAGTACCGCTTGAGTGACTTTTTGGTTTAAATCCACCTTGTCTCATTTTGTTATTTTTCCTTTCTTGATGTTATTAACGCATTTTACATGGTATTGTATGCGTTTGTCAAGTGTTTTTCGCTCTTTGTAGCTAACATTATTCATTTCTAGCCACAAGTGGTTGATCATGTGTTCATGTCTTAGTTGTTCTTTTCTAAGTAGCCCATTATTCACTGTTTTTTCCTCCTCTCGAATTTTAAAGGTAAAAGTTTGTTTGCTGTAGTAAACTTGGTGTTTCCCTTAGTATTCGCAAGAATAACTTTTAAAGGAGTAAAGTCGATCATAAATTGGCGACAAGTTCCACATGGTGTTAGTGGGCTTTTTGCGTCGCCAATAATTGCGATTGTCTTTGGTTGTTTACCATTCATTGCTGCATTTGCTAACGCTAATCTTTCCGCACAGATTCCACAAGATGAGCATGACGCTTCAATATTAGCGCCATAATATAACGACCCATCTTGGCACTCAACCACAGCTCCTACACTATAGCTAGTGTAAGGTGCTTTGGCTTTATTTCTCGCTATATTAGCGTGTATTAGTAATTGAGCTGTATTCATGGTGTCATTACTTTTCTAGGAAATACCCAACCTTCGTAGTGTTGTGGTAGTTCTTGAACTTCTAGCGTTCCATTACTTTTAAAATAATGGTTAAAAGGTATCCAACCTTTAGTCGTCAAAAATCCCCAATTCTTGTGACGTTTGAGAGTAACAAAGACCGTCCAAGTAGTTCCTACTCCGTCTGCAAGTAATTGTACACGATGAAAACTTTTTGCACTTCGTGCGCCAAAGTAACCAACAGACCGAAAATAGGTAATTTCTTGGTTATTCTTATCCAGTACCGTTTCGTTGTAACCTTTTGCAAGTATCCAACCAAAGCTATGCCAAGGATGATCGTGAAGTTCGCCTGCATCACTCATGAAAAAACGGTGAAGCATTATTTCAATAAAAGGCGTTTTAACAATGTAAAAGCGTTCCAAATACTTTGCTGGTTGACCTGTTTCATTTGGCCTGTACATAACACGCTTTCCGCCTCTTGTGGAAATCCAATTAGCAAATTTTTCGTACCATTTCATAACGTGTTTGCTCCTTTCTGATAAGTCCTAATTATATAGACTCAAATCCGAAATGTCAAGGAAAAAATGTGTCAAATGTGAATTTTTTTGTTGCCAGAATGCTGTGAAGCCGTGTTCTGCCATATAAGTCTTATTGACTGAGACACCATTCACTTTCCATAGATATACCCAAGGATAGTTTCCAGTCAACTCAACATCGATTCCGATTTTGGTCAGTCTATTAATAAATCGATTTGCTACGTTCATAACGTGTTTGCTCCTTTCTGATAAGTCCTAATTATATAGACTCAAATCCGAAATGTCAAGGAAAAAATGTGTCAAATGTGAATTTTTTTTGTTCTGACGGCTTGCTAAGTAACGATGAAGTAAAGCGTGTTTAATTCCAAATGTTTGATTCCAGTGATTGACAGCCTCATAATATCCCAAAGTATAGTCTTGGCTAACTATACGATGGAACAAAGGGTGGTGAACAAACGCAACATCGCTATGTTCACATACTCGGAATGACGCGCAATCGCCCATAAGATAAACTGGAGTTTCACTTGATAATGCGCCACCAATTTCCACCAATACTCCACGTTGATCTTCTCCTTCTTCAGTATACGCAACAAGCAAGTCTGCGTGTTTTACTTCTTTTGCACAACTAGTCCAAAGTTGGCGTTTCTGTAAGTTGCTTAACTTTTTTGCGCCTGTTGGGTTTTCTTGTGTTCCACAAGGGATATTAATCCATTTAGAAATAATATTGAAATTTTCCTCGTCTCGTAATTTAAGCCATTTTTCAGCATGCCAAATTTTACTTGCTGAATAAATTTTTGGATTATAACTCATATCGCTGCACCTTTGTAAACGTCGCCGTTACTTTTAATTTTTTCGTCTTCGTAAGGTGCCGCCATGCGTCTGTAAAGTTCCAATTTGGCACACTCAAGAACCCCTATTGCTTGGTTTAGTGTTGCATAAGTTAAAACATTGTTGTTTAAATACTCATTGATAGCATAAGTAACGGCGTAATTCAATTCGCCTTCGTTTTGGGGAGTATCCCCGTCAATAATTATTTCTTCTCGTCTATTTTGCTCAATATATGGCATTTTCTTTCTTTCTGTTTGTGTTAATCATGGGTAGATTATATACGCATTTATCTGAAATGTCAAGGAAAAAGCGCATTTAATGCGCTTTTAATATCCTCCGTCGTAGTCACCGTAATCTTTACTTTCTAACGCGCTTTCCGCTGCGTAAAGCAAATCAATTTCACGCTCTGCAAGTAAAGCGTTCTTAATAGAAAGTACGCTTTTAACTTCTTCTAATTCGTTAGAGGTTAAAAGCTCGATGTCACTAAGTTCGAGTTTATCAAAGTCAATCATGGTTTTTTCCTTTTGTTATCTTCTATATATAATATAATCATTAATTAACTAAATGTCAAGAGTTATTTGATGTTTTTTTCTCGTTTATACGTTTTTTTACGGGGTGTGGTAAAAATGTCACAAGAGTTCAGTTAAGATGACTACTTGTAATATTAGAATTGCTATAGGTACTAGAGTTCGCACTAACTCCATTGTGTGATTACAGTTGTCTAGTTTTCGTTCTAATTTCGACTTTGTTTTAAACATAATAAAAGAAGTATATACGCCTTTATCTGAAATGTCAAGGAAAAATTGCGTCAAATGTGGATTTTTTTGTTATTCGTACATAGTTCGGATTGCCCAAAACATCAAAAATATACCAGTAAGGGAAATTAGAGTCCCTACTAAAAAGCCGAGCGTCCCTTCAATGGCTCCAACACCTGCGAACGTAGTTAATAGTCCGAGAGAAAATTTAATCATTATTTTGCTACCTTTCAATTTCGCACTGTGCATCTTCATTAATGCACCATTTTTGATACCTTTTAAGTTGTACTTCGGCTTTCTGATTGTATGCTTCAATAATTACATCGTCTTGCCTTAGTTCTGATACTTTAATTAAATTGCGATTAATTAATTTTCGCATAGCTATTAATAAGGTTTCTTTTGGAATACCTGTTGCATTGCTCATAGCAGTTATACTCATAGCAAAATTGGCTACACGACATACAATGACACGCATGGAAAGATCACTGGTAATGGCCAGCCAATCATCGGCTTGTTGTACTAAAAATTCAAACCGCGCAAGTTCTGTTTCTGCCCAATCTTGGGGAGTGTAGGGGATTTCACTAAAATCTGCTTTAATTTCGGCAGTGTGTGCTATATCTGTGTATACCCATGTAAGCAACAACGCCCACACAGCAAAAACAAATAACATCAGTAACCTATTACTTTTCATTATTCCTCATCCTTTGTAAATTGGAGAGCATGCAGTCCCTTTTGGGCTAACCGTTTGACGGTTCCAGTTGCTCTCTTATTTAATAACCAGAGTATAATTGATTATCCTTAGAAAGTCAATAAAAAAATACGCTTTTTGAAACTTTTTTTCTGTGGTGTGGTAAAAATGTCACAGAATCGAAAAAAACCCTTTAAAATCAACTACTTAGCGGGCCCCGGGCGCCTCCTAAGTCCTTGATCTATAAGGGTTTTTTTTGTTCATTAATAGTCTGTAATACTACTGTTATAAATCTGTGTTCTAATGAGCCGAGTTCTATAGCTCTTTCTGTTTCGATAGACTACTTTTGAGCAGCTAAGTCATTGATCTAGAAGGATTTTTTCTAGCTTTTCTGTATTTTCATTGTTTTGTTTTTCAAGAATTGCAAGCCTTCTCAAAAGGTCGTTAATTTGTTCTTTAATAGTGAGTTGATCGTTCATCGTGCTACTCCCAATTCATAGCTGCTAGGATAAAGCGGTCAGTGTTGAAACGTGGGTTAGTGGTCGCCAATTGCTTAGCGATAACCTTAACTTGCTCAATAGTGGCGTTTGCTTCTACAAGAGCGTCTGCGATAAGTTGAAAATGTTTTCTTGTCATCTGATGTCCTTTCTATCAAGTTAATAAAAGCATTGTATAGCAATTCGCTGTATACGTCAACAATAAAATGCACTCTAAACGCATTTTATTGTGTTGTGTGACATTTAAGCCACCGGTTACCTAATCCCAAGGATTAGGTGTGTCCTCAAACTTTTCCAAAGCCCATATTTCAGCGGCTTCATCAGATAGTCCTATCTCAAGTGCCTCTTCAAAAAGATTCTCAAGTAGTATTTCATTATTAAGATTTGACATTTTTCTAACCTTTCTAGTTGATGTTTTTTTCTGTCTCTATATATAATATAAGCATTGTTAGAGTAAATTTCAAGAGTTTTGGTGGTATTTTTTTATTTTATTTAGAAGTGTGGTTTTTATGCCACACTTCTTGTTCGCGCTCTCAATCCGTTGATCTCAGCTTGAAACGCACGGCGTGGACGCT
>LULY01000017.1_pt1 | contig 15116 bp, 34 predicted proteins | sample 730031 | NCBI WGS metagenome assembly LULY01 (sample SAMN03860277, study PRJNA289734) | marine metagenome | biome: seawater column; feature: ocean; material: water; isolation source: Red Sea water column Station 91 - depth 200m | place: Saudi Arabia: Red Sea | collected 2011-10-15 | depth 200 m
ATGAAAACATTTCAAGAATTAATAGAGGGAGTTTACGACCCCAATATATTTAAAGCATTTTTCATGGCTGGTGGCCCTGGTAGTGGTAAAAGTTATGCTGCTGGGAAAACCACAGCAGGTCATGGTTTAAAAGTTGTAAACTCAGACCAAGTATTTGAAAAATATTTAAAAGACGCAAAACTCAGTTTTGAGATGCCTGATGAACAAGCTGCAAAAAGAGATGAAAGAAGAACATCTGCAAAGAGAGTAACTGCTATAAGAAAAGCTAATTATATAGAAGGTCGTTTAGGTATGGTCATTGATGGTACAGGTAAAGATTTTGGTAAAATCACAACACAGGCATCATCTTTAAAAAGTATAGGATATGAGGTATATATGTTATTTGTAAACACATCATTAGAAGTTGCATTAGAAAGAAATAAAGAAAGAGGTCGTAAAGGTGAAAGAGAAGTACCAGAAAAAATTGTGATAGATGCATGGAAACAAGTACAAAATAATATTGGTAAGTTTCAATCATTCTTTGGGTCTAAAAACTTTATCATTGTAGATAACAATAAAATAGGTGATAAAGTATTTGATGATGTGGCCAAAAGAATACGAGGTCTTCTCAGTAAGAAAGTAGATAATTGGATTGCAAAGGCTTGGATAGCAAATCAACTCAGACTACACAAGAAAACATAAGTTATGGAAACTTTAACATTAATATTATTGTTTCTTTTAGGCTTTGTAATAATAATGAATAGACACCCAGATTGGTGGTCTTCACTCACGCATTGGTTACGCATTAGAACTTCTATGTTAAGACCCGAAGTCAGTATATGTGAACTTCTTATATTATTACTAGTATTATCCATAGTATTCAAATTATATTTCTAATATAAGAAAACTCTAATATAAGGATAATTATCCTTGACAAACCCTGTTTAACCTGTCATAATGATAGTAATTATTAGAATTGTAGGTGATATATTATGATAGATATTATAGAGTTTATTGAACAACTAAAAGATATAAGGGGATTGGTCAAAGCATCATCAGAAGAATGCACCAATAAATATGTCTTAAAATATATTGATACATTAATTGATTTACATCAGAAGAAAATTGATAGATTTGAAAAAGATATGAGAGAGGAATATAATCTTAGAACCAAAAATGTTTAAAGTGCTTTTGATAATGACAACCATGAGTGGAGCGGCTCATGAAGTTGGATTTGAAAATATGAATGAGTGCCTAGAAGCTAGAAATTTGATACTAGAACAGGCAATAGATGCAGAAGTTATTTGTCTTCCAATGGGAAATAGCAAATATCAAATGCAACAAATGGATATGTTTTTTGATAAATTTATGGAAACTGTTCAAAAATTAAAAAATATGGAAAATGAGTGAAATTCCACTAATTTAGTGGGTTTTAGTGAAAACTAATGAAAAATGGACTTCTACAGCACGCCTAAATCAAGTTTTTATGGGGTAGGTCATATCAACCTACTACGGAGTTTGAATAATGTCATTTTCCTTATTAGAAATGTATTTAATAAGGATTTTTCTATTTTTGTATGAATTTTATACATATTATCAATGGGGCTTTAGTTCAGTTGGGAGAACATCTGGTTTGCAACCAGAAGGTGGTCGGTTCGAACCCGTCAAGCTCCATAAATAAAAGAACATGAAATTATCAATAATCACATTTATATCATCAATAGCTATTGCGGTTGTTGCTGCGTGGTATTCAATTATTGGACTAACAACAATATTCTCTGCAGCAGTCATTCCGATTATCATCATGGGTATAGTTTTAGAGGTAGGAAAATTAGTTGCTGCAGCATGGGTATATCAAAATTGGAAAGAAACAGCAATATTACTCAAAACATATCTGATTTCGGCGATAGTAATCTTGATGTTAATCACAAGTATGGGAATATTTGGATTCCTATCAAAATCACATATAGATGCTGGAATGAATACAGGTGAGATATCAGTTAAAATAGAAAGAATTGACAATCGTATAAAAAGTGAACAAAGACAGATAGACAGGGCAGAGAAGAATATTACAGAAATGGATATAACACTAGAGAAAACTGAATATGGATTTTTTGATGATTCTAGACTTGAAGAAAGAAAGAAACAATCTAATATTAGAGAAGAATTATCAAGTATTATCAATAAGGCAGAGACTAATATAGATGCTTTATTAGACAAGAAATCAGAATATGAGTTAGAAGTCAAGAATTTTGAGGTAGAAGTGGGACCTGTCAAATATATTGCGGCATTAATATATGGTGATGAGGCCAAAAATTACCTTGACAATACTGTTCGATATGTGATATTATTGCTTATATTTGTATTCGACCCTTTGGCGATTGTTTTATTAGTATCTTCTAATATATCATATAACAGATATCTAAGAGAAACAGGACAAGTTAAAGAAGATAAAAAAATGAAGATAAACAAGGGTAAGACAATTAGAACTATCTCTAAACATGATGGTATTAAAAAAGTGACAAAGACAAAAGACGGAATTCAGATACACTACTATGAAGAAGATGATGGTGAACCAGAATCTAAGGAAACACCAAAAATTTGGAGTGTAGGGGAAAATGATAGCGGTGAAAGAAAATGAAATGGAAAGATAGATGTATTCAAGAAGCCAACTGTGGACATAATGATGGTTGGACTATGGAATATTATAGAAAGGAACTAAAGAAGATAGAAAAGAAAGAAAAAATTAAGAAGGTGAAACATAATGGTAAAATCAATAGATGAAAAACACTTACAAGATGAAAAACGAGATTTGCTTAATAAATTAAATGAAGCAAATAAACAATTAGAAAAACTTAAAAACAATATACAAGCACTAATCGGTGCAGTTCAAATGACAGATAAATTGTTATCAAATTTTATAAAAGAAAATGAATATGAACCTAAGAAAGAAACTGATACACCAAAATCTAAAAAATCACTAGAAGATGCTGCAAAAGATATGGTATCTCAACTTGGTGATGATGATATTGGTAAGGTAGACCCATCATAATAGGAAAAAATAATGTATGAATATAGAGTAAAAGTTTTAAGAGTGATTGATGGTGATACTGTTGATGTTGACATTGATTTAGGATTTGGTGTATTTTTGCACAAAGAAAGAGTAAGAATTTACGGAATCGACACAGAAGAATCACGCACGCGTGATAAAGAAGAAAAGAAATATGGTCTTGCTGCTAAAAAATATGTAAAAGATTTTTTATCTGATGGCACTGTTGAACTTATCACAAAGAAATATGACGCAAAAGGAAAGTTTGGTCGTATTCTTGGTGATTTTCATGTCACAGATTCAAATGGTGTGACTAGAATACTTTCATCAGCAATGATAATGGCACATCATGCTGTATTGTATGAAGGTCAGAATAAAGAAGATATACGAGAGGCACATCTTGCCAATCGGAAATTTATTAATGTGGAGTAAAATAATATGTTAAGTGTAGGTGAAATTTTTCCTAATGTGGAACTTCCAGCTTGTGATGAAAATAATGAGTTTACTGTATTAAATACAGAACCAAGAGATGATAAGTGGACTGTATTCTATTTCTATCCAAAAGATTTTACATTTATCTGTCCAACAGAAATCAAAGCAATGGATAGATTGGTAGATGAAAATGTACATGTGGTAGGATTTAGTGGTGACAATGAATTCTGTAAATTAAATTGGAAACAAAATAACGATTTAATTAAAGATATTCGACATTCACTAGTTGCTGATACAGGTTTGAGATTATCGAGTGAATTAGGTATTGTAGATGAAGAAAATGGTGTCTGTTATAGAGCCACTTTTATATGTGATACTGAAAATGTCATTCAACATGCATCTATGAATGCCTTAGACACAGGTAGAAATGTAGATGAAGTCATTCGTACAGTCAAAGCACTTCAAGCAGGTGGATTAACAGGTTGTTCATGGAATCCTGGCGATAATTTTGTCGGATAACCCTTGACAATAACCCTAAAACCAGATATAATAGATAAACATGGCTAATTATACCGAAGCGGAATCTAGAGTAATTAAAGAACTAGAGAACTCATATGACCCTATTCTTATGAATGAACAGGAAGTTTGGATTGAGTTTAATCGTATTGCTAATATTTTCCGAATAGAGGCAGAAGATGTTAAACGAATATGTGAAAAGTGGCAATTTGATAAGATTCGTAAAGATATGGAAGAAATTAGTAAAAGTGTTAATACGAAAAAAGATGATTATCAAGTTTATCAAGAAGATGACGGATATCAAGATTAGGAGTATATAAGATGTCAGGTTTTGAATTAGTATTATTTATTGTGCTTTGGACAGGTTTATTTTATCTGTATTCTAAGATAGATGATTTATCGGATGATGTAAAAAAAATACAAAGAGATATAAAATCTTTAGATATTATGTCTAAATAAATCGGAAAGAGTTTGGTACCAAAAGTACCACATATGACCAAGTAAGTCAATAAACTACGAGTGGCCTGGGTAGAGCCGTGGTATATTTGTAGAGACACACAAAATGTGTAAGTGAAACAAACCGAAATCTACCTCTGAATTTAATTATGAGTAAAGTTGTCAAATATTATTCCCTATCTTCCGAAGACTTGGAAAAGATTCGAGAAAAAGAAGGCGTCAAAATACTACTCACAGAACATCATCCGATTCACAACACACATCAGACAGATGATTTCGGAAACGAAATATCAGAACAAGAATATATGTACGATATCGTGGTTGAGATAGTACCAACTACACTTGGAGAAGCATGTACAATAGAAAACTTTCTAGACAGTCTTACTTCGTCAGGTAAAGACCATCGTGCAGATGTATATGGTGCTGACTATCAATCTATGATAAAGGACATAGAGAAATTAAAATCAAAAAAAAAGAAATTAAAGAGATTACAAGAAGAAGACAGTATGGGAGAATTACATAATGACTAACATGGAACACATAATACATAGAACAGTTGATATTGGGTCGGGGTTTGTAATTGCCATAATGATTCAATACTTTATATTTCCATTCTTTTCTTTATATCCACCAATCTGGGATATGATACAGATTAGTTTAATATTCACGATAGTTGGAATCACAAGAAGTTATCTATGGAGTAAATATGTATTTCAATACAAGAGATAGACATGAGTAAGTCAATCATACCAGGTCTTCCGAAACCAAAGAGAAACGCATCAGGTAAAATCATGAAGTTAAAGAAAACAGTTTCACATGGAACATATCGGTGTAAGAGACATCCGAACTCAAAGAGGTGTAGAAATGAATCTTGACATACTAAAAGAGATATCACTACTCATTATCGGAATCGTATTCGGTGTATGGCTATGTTTATACGAAATCAAACCATCACTATACGCAGAAGACACAGTAAGTGAACAAGAATTGGGTAAGACTTCCGAAGAATCTTCCGAAGAATCGGAACCGTCACAGGATGAACTAGAAGAAGGTTGTGAATAGTGGAAATTGTCGGATTGATAGTATGCATTTTTCTCATAGTGATAATATGGGCGTGGAATAATGATGAAATATAATGAGAACATCATACTTGCGAAGTTAAAGGACTATATTCGAAGAACATATAAACAACACTACTCAACGAATACAGAGAATGAGCAGGGTCTGCAGGCGATTGATGTATTCAGAGAACTGAATATCGACAAGGACTATTGCCAGGCCAACGCAATCAAGTATTTGATGCGATACGGAAAGAAACAAGGAAGAAACGAAAATGATTTATACAAGGCAATTCATTATATCATACTTCTTATATCATCAGAAGACAAGGACAAATATAAAGACACAACATCAGGCAGACTTTACGGAAGAGGTGAAAACTGGTCAGAGAACCCACCTACCATCGCAATAATCGACAAAGAGAAAACGAAAAAGCAATAGATTTATTTAACGCAGTTATAAGACGCGATTTTTAGAGGCAAAACTTATGAGCAAACTCAGAGAAAACACGGAAACAAAAATCATTACCAATCATAACATACTCGGTGAAGTAAACAACCCCATACTCGTGATTCAACCCAATGGAAAAGAGGTTATGTGCAATTCAGTAGATATACACGGAAGTAGTGAAGTAAAGTATGACAAGAACATAGTCTACACCACTACAGATGAGCATGTAGTATTACACATCGCACTTGAAGATGAGGAACACGAACCTTTAGCTAAAAAGAAAGTCAAGTATGAACCTGGAATGGTCTCAGCTGCAGGGAATGAATGGATAGATGAAGAATCGGAAGAAATAGATTGGGATGACAGAATCGACACACCAGAACACCCTTATTAAAGTAAACCAAGGCGGTGTGTAGAGGGTTTTCCGAGGCCGAAAGTCCAACGGAATCAACACTTAAATCCACTTTATTCCACTTTGAGACACTTTGAGACACTTGCGAGACACTTGCGAGAAACCTTAGAAAGAAGTTGGGTTAGAGGGATATCATTTTGTCTCGCATCGGCCTCCGTACTCCACCGAGACCCTCTTCAAAAATTCTCGGAAAAGCATCACAACTAAATTTCCATCCGAACCGACACTCTCCGTATTTATCCGAACAAACCTGTCATTTTCCGAAGTGCTTCGGAACTCTACGGAGTACCTTCTCCAGAGAACTTACTGGTAGTTTACTGGTAGTTGCCGCGTAGTTGCCGCGGTGCCACCACCAGTTCCAGCTGCTTCGCTCACAGAAAGAGAGAGAGAAAACCATCAAGCATAACCGATGCAATATATAAGGAAACTCTAATATACTAGGAGTTACTTGATAATGATTCTCATTTACCTGTGCCGAACTGGTGCTCATAACAGGTTTTAGCACATTTGTCAAGGGTTTTTTGTGCTTTTATTTACGAAATTCTGACATATTCTATTGACTTTTTCTGTTGATTATGTCATAATAGCTATAGAAACTAAGAAAAGAGAGAGATTATGTTTTTATTTGAGAGTTTATTAGGATTACTGGTTACGATAATCTGGGTCTTGATTGAGATAATTCGCCCGAGAATTCGTAGAAGATTACAAAGAAGAAGGATGAGGATATAATGAGAGAGAAAGGACAAACTCTAAAATGGATTGGAACGGGTGTGTTGATACTTGGAACAGGAATCAACTCGCTCGGTATATACCCGCTGGGACCACTCGTATTGGGCCTCGGAGGTCTCATATGGATGACGGTTGGTATACTATGGAAAGAAACTAGTTTAATCATCACGAATCTGGTGTTATCACTGGTTACTTTTATTGGATTAGGAATTACCCTATTATGAGTATATTAAAAGACCCAAAATTTCAAGAATTATTAGGAAAGGCCATTGCGGAAGAAGCCAGAGAAACAGAACAAGAACAGATTGATATAGAGAGAAAAGAAGAACAGATAATGAGAGAGAGTAAGTAATGAATATATTAGAGATATTGAATATACTAATACACAATCTAGACAGCATATTGCTGAGTATATTGATAATAGGACTGATTACAATGCAATGGTTGTTATACGGATTCAAAAGAATCATTGAGGTAGGTTTAGACATGAGTAAGAGTAAAAAGGAAACGAACAAGCCATACCCAGGCTACAAGCCTTGGTACTAAGAATTTAGTTTCTCTCAACGGGGTCTCAGTTTCAACAGAGACAATCAGAGACCCCATTCAGAGAGAGATTACAGAGAGTGCAAGGAAAAGGCACCTTTAAAATCTGGGAGCGGTTTACAGTCTACAAATGTAAAAAGAATCAAGAGGTACATACACAGAGAAAGGGGGGGTCCCTGAATCTGAGCAAAGAAATGTACTTAACTGAGAGTAAAAAATTTTGGAGTAAAAATGCAACAATGAGAAGACGAGGTAATAAAATGAAAGTAAAAATAAAGTTAGAGACATGGCCAGGCAAGGATGGTTGGATGCTTAGGAAACCATTAGGATTGAAGATATCTACATCTGAAAGGGTGTATCCTAAGAAACAATTTGAGAAGATGATTCGAGATACACACAAGTCTTCTAGTGATGAGAGTAGTATAGCAAAAGGAATCCCTATTGATATGTTACATGATTTCAAGTGTCATTACAAAGGACAATATAGAATTAGATATAGAGGGCCGAGTGATGTATCGAGAAGATACTTCAGGTCACCCCATAATACGATACAAGAATTTGCAACTTCGTTTGCAATTTATAAGTGAGGTAAAAATATAATGTATCCAAAAGATACAAAAACAAAACAGTTACTTAGATATAGAGGTCGTAGAGAAATTGAACTTACAATGGAAAGACACCCTGGTGCAGAATTAAAAGTGATATCTGGTACAGGTAATAAGTGGAAATATATATGGTATTGGACACATGAAACTCGCGTATACGCATCTAATGATTATGATGAATTAGGTATACCAATGGAACTGAGTTATGCAAGACACAATACAGTATGTCGTAGAATGAAAGGCGGACAGTATAAATTATTAAATCAAACAGTACACGATTTTGCTAAGATAGTAGCAGGAGAGGTTAAATAAATAGATATGAGTAGATTTAGAATACATAAGTCACATGAACCTATATACGGTACTAGGGCAAGACATGCAAAACAAGATACTTCTATGTTATTGTCAGATATGCCGAATACACGATTTGAAAAGAATCTCCCTAGATTATTTTCTGACCCTCAATATAGTAAAAAAGCTCAAGATTACGCTAGAAGAGCAATAGAGAAGTCGGGTGCTTTAAGAAGAGAAAGATTGAATGAAGTAAGTTATAAATGTTCAGGTCGTACAGGTTACGGGGATAAAGATAGATTATGACAAACAAAGTAAAAACCAAGTACAATATGTCAAAGCATAAGTTTTATCCAATAAAAGATACTTATGGGAATGATGAATTTGAGACAACCCGTATGGGATTTGTCTTCGGTGATATGTGGATAACAGAACCCTTTACTTCTGAGTGTGGTCGTTTTGTGGTCTGCCCAGAAGAATACTATGGGATTACCTATGATGAAGCGAACATGATTATGAAGTATAACATGATTATGAAGAGGACAATAGATTATGAGAATTGAACTGAATATAGTAGATGGTATTAAAGTAATACTATTAAGCATCCTGGTGACGAGTTGCGCTTCTACGGGTGGATTTAATAATGGAAAATTGATTATGGAATATAAATCGGATAAAGTGAGTAAGATAAGATTCTCACACAATAAAATTATGTACGAGAGAACGATAGCGTCATGGTAATCATGGATAGTGTTTACGATTGTTATGGATTCAATTTAGAATTGGATGATGGTTCTATAGACACGCATGTCTATGTTCTGAAATCATACAATAAAAAAGAAGCGGAAACTGATATTCGTAAACGATTTGCACCGAACAAGGTTACAAGAGTACATAAAATACAAGACCCGTTAGAGGATATCACGGAGATGCAAAGAACAACCAAAGAATACTATGATGACCTATCGGGACAGATACGAAACACAAAAGATTTGTCGAGTAAAAGAAAGAGAAGAATTACAGAATGATGCTGACTGTTTATAAGGCACCAAACGATTGGATTTCAATGAACATAACAGAGAAAGAATGGGAAGATATAAAACCATATCTAGAAGAAAAGAAAATTTGGTACACACTGGTACTAGGGAATCATGATGAAAACTAACAACGAGAGCTGGTCTGTTAGTGAAACGGTTATCACGATGCCCTGTCACGGCATTATTACGGATTCGAATTCCGTACAGACCGCCAGAATTTTAATTTAATAAATAACGATGCAAGAACATTTGCAATCTATTGGAGGTAAGAAAAATGTGGGAAATATTCGCACTCATGTATTTGGTGGGAGTTGTATCATTCTTGATACTTAACCACGCTTACAATAAATTAAGAGAAGATGATAATAAAACACGAGAAGAATTAGATAAGAAAGATGATGACGATACATAAAATATCAACAGGTTTCATAGTCTTTACGATAAAGTGGATGTTGTACCTAGCACTAGCATTATTTGGTTATGTGGTGTTTGTTTACGCTTTGACTTTTCTTGGATTATGGATTATTCAATAAGTATGGGAGATATATATTATGAGTAGTATAAGAGAAGGTATGCAAGTACTTTTATTTCTTCTTGGATTGTTTCTGATATTAGGAACAGTAGGAAGAATCGAAATGACTGATACCATACATTGGACAGAAGTGGCAGGACAAGCCATCTTAGGATTTTTGCTCATGTGGTATGGAGCAAAAGGAGTGAATAAAATTGACTAACACAGATAACATATTAGATATCTTGAATGAAATGCAGACTATGCAAGATGAGTTTAAGTCATCTGGTGTAAAGGGTGATGAGTTTGGTTTATTCGATTATAATGATGAAGACCCAGAAACCCGTGAACACAGGTGGATGGTTATAGCGTACATGATTGACGCAGGAAGAATTAAATCAAAAGATGCTGGAATGATGTTTAGGAAGAATCCATTCTTTTATGATTGGTATAAGAGAACGATATTAACGGAAACACCGATATCGGAAACTTATCATTAAAAATTATAATAATGATACTTTATTGGACAGAGCTCAATGACAATAAGTATCATGAAAAGGGATAGTGGTGGACTGCCGTACGGTACTAAATTCCGACTGGCGTAGTGCACTATGACACAAAGAAAGTTAAATAGAAGTAATTCATGCCGAGACGGATTACCACCCTATCCCCCAAAAACTAGCGAGCGAATTATTGGAGTTAAATAAAAATGGAAAGAGCGAATATATTTGAGAAGTTATTTGAGATGCTGGTAACGATTCTGCATAACGAACTTCTTAGAGATTTAATTGATAAAACATAAAGAGGTAATATTATGATTGACTTTATTATTTTAATAACTGTCGTAGGATTATGGGTTGGAGGTATCTACCTATTTCTATTTCTAAATATGCTTCGTGATGATGTAAAAGAAATAAACGAAGATGTTGAAACTTTAATATCACGAATCAATACTGTAGAAAAACGACAAGTAGAAAAAAGTAAAATTGAAGGCGAAGAATTTTTAGGAATATAATGTCTTTAAAAGATTTAGCAAACAACCTCAAGTCTGAGGAAGATTTACATACATTTGTGAAAACGGAGCGAGTGATACAGCGTTCGTTAAACTTACAACATTTACATGAGGAAATGACCAACATCATTCGCTCTCACAAACACGAAGAATCATACAAGACCAATGTTCAGGCACAAATGACGAATTGGTTTTTACATAAGGATTATGATATGATAAACCTGGTATGCAATCTTGCAATTGGTGTTGCACAAGAATTTCAACAGAAAGACCAGAAAGGAACTCTAGATAAATTTTTTACTTTTGATTGTTGGGGAGCGATATATGACCCCAATGATTTTACTAAACCGCACACCCATGGCCCTGCATTGTGGTCGTGGGTTTATTATATACAAGTCCCAGACAATGCCCCACCACTTTATTTCCGAGAAGCGAAACTTAAAGTCTTTCCTAAATCAGATGAACTGATAATGTTCCCTGGTCATGTTACACACGAAGTACCTAAAGCTTCAGACATGACTAACGAAAGAATTATACTTGCTGGAAATATCTATCTAGACTATCGTAACATCTAGTATAAATAATCTACATGAACGAAAACTATTTCATGGGCCTTGATGGGTTTGTATGGTTCGTTGGTGTTGTAGAAAATCGTAATGACCCCGCGAAATTAGGTCGAGTACAAGTCCGTTGTCTAGGTTATCACACAGAGACATTAGAAGATTTAGCTTCTGAGGATTTACCTTGGGCACATGTTATGATGCCTACAACAGATACAAGTATGCAAGGACTAGGTACCTCACCTAGTTTTTTAGTAGAGGGAACTTGGGTTGTAGGATTCTTTAGAGACACAAACGAAAAACAACAACCAATTATCATGGGTTCTCTACCTGGCTATCCAGCATCTACTGCAGCTGATAATGTGAAGGCAACTAAGGCAACTAACAAATATACTGTTGATGGTTTAGAAATTACAGAAACAACTTTAACAGAAGAAAAACCACAAAAGGGTTTTCAAGACCCTAATGGAAAGTATCCTGCTAGTAAAATAAGTCATTCCAATCATTCAATTAATGAATCAGATGTATCAAGACTTGCAAGAGGTGAAGATGCAGAAACTCATAAACTATTAGAAGAAAGAAGAGCAGGTAAAATCACAGGTGTGGTTACTGCAGTCAAACCAGATTTAACAGGTACATCAACACAACTTACATCAGAGGAAACAAGAGGTTCTTTTGATGAACCAGAACCTAGAGGTGTAGAAGACACAGGTACATCCACAGGTCAATATCCTTTTAATCATGTTTACGAATCTGAATCAGGTCATGTATCAGAAATAGATGATACACCTGGTGGTGAAAGATTATTAAGACAACATAAGTCTGGTACATTTGAAGAAATAACAAATGATGGTAGAACTCTAAAAGTCAAAGGTAAAAACTATGAGATGGTCATAGGTGATTCAAACATTTTTATTCAAGGAAATGTAAATATGACTACTTATGGAAATAAGAGAGAATTTGTATCAGGTGATTATGTATTAGAAGTTGGTGGAAATTTTACAAGAAGAATAGGTGCAAACGAACAAGTTAAAATTGGTGCAGTTACTGGTGGTAATTTAGAAGAAGTAATTTTAGGTAGTCATGGATATAATATTTCTGGTGCAGTTAAAGGTTCTATTGGTACGGATGATAGTTTACAAAGTAGAGATTTTGATTTAAATGTTGGAGGTAACTTTGGTACCAATGTTGGAGCAGACCACTTTATAACAAGTGGTGGTAATATGACATTAACATCAGGTAAAACATTAGCAGCTATAGCATTAGAAAATATAGGTTTAACAAGTATTGAAAAAATGTCAATTACTTCTGGTACAGCGATGTCAGTTAAATCTGCAACTACAATAAATATTAAATCAGAGGCAGTAGGTACAATGGTATTTGCTGGTAGTGGAAGTACGATTAATCTTTCTGGTAGTGGAAGTACGATTACTACTACCCAAGAAGTTACTGCTAATACTATAACACTTACAGGTCATGTACATTCACAAACTGTTGATAGTGCTGGGGATATACAAGTAAATACATCTGCACCTGTTGCATAGGAGTAAAATATGGCAATTTCAAAAGCACCAAATCTATGTGGACTAAACACTTTACAAGATGATTGTTTAAATAAATTTGATACTCTGACAGAAGATGTATTAACTCAGGTTGTTGGAGCAGCTGATGCTAATGCTTCAGCTATTGTTGATTCTATTAAGGGTAATCTAACACCACTAACAAATAGTTTAAAACAAATGATACCAGAATTACCATCAGTGCCAAATATAAATTTTCAATCAGAATTAAAATCACTTCAATCATTGGTAGTGGGTTCAGCACAGTATGTAGCAAAACTAGCAACAATTAAAAGTCAATTTGGAAGTTTAATAGATTTAGATTCTTTAGACTTAACAACTGTAGATGCCTGTTCATTAGATAATTTAACTTTACAAGCTGGAAAGGTTATATCACAAGCTTCAGATATTACACAGTCTATAGTAAAGGGTGTATCTGAAAAAGCACCAACCCAGAAAACATATAGTTAAATTTTCAATAGTTTAGTAAATCCCTTATAAATAATAATTAAATACTAAGGGAACACTTATGGCTGTTGATAATTCCGCATATAAAGACGCACAATCTCAAAATAATATTACTAGGAATGTCAGACAATATTCTGACTTAGATTTATTCTTTACTAGAAATACTGTTGGTTCTGATGTTTCCAAAGTAACTGATATACTAGCAGTTAAAAGGTCTTTAAGAAATCTTATTAATTTAAATACTTTTGAAAAACCATTCCACCCAGAAATATCTGGTGGGGTTCGTGAACTATTATTTGAAAATATGTCACCTATTATTTCTGCAGTATTGGCAAGAAAGATAGAAGATGTCATACAAAATTTTGAACCCAGATGTCGTTTAGTATCAGTTAGAGCTACACCTGATTTTGATAGAAATCAATATAATATATCAATAGAATTTTATGTTAAAAACACACCCACAGAATTGGTAGACTTAGATGTAATGTTAGAGAGATTAAGATAGAATGGCTACAAATGACAAAAGACTAAAAGTAACTGAATTAGATTTTGATAATATAAAAACAAATCTAAAAATATTTTTAAAAGCACAATCAGAGTTTAAAGACTATGACTTTGAAGGTTCTGGTATGAATATATTATTAGACACTTTAGCATACAACACACACTATCTAGGATTTAATACAAACATGATAGCTAATGAAATGTTTTTAGATAGTGCATCACTTCGTTCAAGTGTAGTCTCTCATGCAAAGACATTAGGTTATGAAGTAACATCATCAAGAGCACCCATTGCAACAGTTAATATAAGTTTAACAACAAACGCATCAAGTAAAACAATGGATGCAGGAACTGCATTTACAACAACAGTAGATGATGAAGATTATCAATTTGTTACGATTGCTGATGTAACTTCAAATAATACAGGAACAGTTGTTCCATTCGACAGTATAAAAATTTATGAAGGTACTTATGTTACAACAAATTATACAGTAGACACTTCTAATGTAGACCAAAGATTTTTATTAAATGACGCTCGTACAGATACTTCAACATTAACAGTTAAAGTACAAACATCATCATCAGACACAACTACAACTACTTATACCAAGGCAACAGATATAACTCAACTATCTTCAACAAGTACAGTTTATTATTTACAAGAAGTAGAGGGTGGTAAACATGAAGTTTACTTTGGTGATGGTACAGTTAGTAAAGCTTTATCAGATGGTAACATTGTTCAATTACAATATGTTGTAACTAATAAAAGTGTAGCAAATGGAGCATCATCATTTAGTGCACCAACAAGTATTGATGGTATTACAGAAATTACAGTTACAACAGTTTCAAATGCTGCTGGTGGTGCTAACCCAGAAACAATACAATCTATAAAACTTAATGCTCCATTAGATTATGCTTCACAAGGAAGATTTGTAACAGTAGATGAT
>LULY01000039.1_pt1 | contig 15026 bp, 9 predicted proteins | sample 730031 | NCBI WGS metagenome assembly LULY01 (sample SAMN03860277, study PRJNA289734) | marine metagenome | biome: seawater column; feature: ocean; material: water; isolation source: Red Sea water column Station 91 - depth 200m | place: Saudi Arabia: Red Sea | collected 2011-10-15 | depth 200 m
GGGCCTGCCGGTGCCCGAGCTGCGGCCCGGCGACGACCACCCCGACCTGGTCCGGTTCGACACGCTGCCGGGGGACGTGGTGGTGCACCACGCCGCCACGCTCCACGGGGCCGGCGCCAACCGGTCGAGTACGGCCCGCCGTCGCGCGGTCTCGGTTCGCTACTGCGGCGACGGCGTCCGGCACCGGCTCCGGCCCGGCGCCCCGACCAAGCCCCACCACGTCCCGGAGTTGGACGGCGCCGACGTGGTCGACCATCCGGGCATCCCGCTGGTCTGGCGACGCCCGGAAGCCGCCACGTAGGGTCGCCGCCGTGCCGGAGACGACGATCCCCCGCCTCGTCGACGAGGCCGCCGAGCGCTTCGGCGACCATGAGGCCTTCGTGGACGGCGACCTGCGCTGGTCGTACGCCGCCTACCGGGACCGGATCCGCGAGGCCGCCCGGGCCCTGATGGCCCGCGGCGTCGAGCCCGGCGACTGCGTCGCCGTCTGGGCGCCCAACGTGGCCGAGTGGGCGGTGGCGGCCCTGGGCGCCCACTGCGCCGGCGCCACGCTGGTGCCGATCAACACCCGGTTCAAGGGCCGCGAGGCCGGCGACCTGCTCGACCGCACGTCGGCCAAGGTGCTGTTCACCGTCACCGACTTCCTCGACACGGACTACGTGGCGCTGCTGGCCGAGGCGGGCGCGGGCGGCGGCCTCGAGGAGACGGTGGTGCTGCGGGGCTCGGTCCCGCCGGGGTGCACCTCGTGGGACGACTTCCTGGCGGCGGCCGCTGGCGTCGACGATGCCGATCGGGCGGCCCGTTCGGCGGCCGTCGGGCCGGACGACTGCTGCCACGTCATGTTCACGTCGGGCACCACGGGCGCGCCGAAGGGCGCCATGCTGCGCCACGGCGCCGTGTGCCGGGCGTTCGGGTCGTGGAGCGACGTGATCGGGCTGCGGCGGGACGACCGCTACCTCGTGGTCAACCCCTTCTTCCACGCCTTCGGCCTGAACTCGGGGATCCTGGCCTGCCTCATGACGGGGGCGACGCTGGTGCCGCATCCGGTGTTCGACGTGCCGGCGGTGATGGCCCGGGTGGCCGAGGAGCGCATCTCGATGCTGCCCGGCCCGCCGGCGATCTACCAGACGATCCTCAACCACCCCGACGTGGGCGACCTGGACCTGTCGTCGCTGCGCCTGGCGGTGACCGGGGCGGCGCCGGTGCCGGTGCCGCTGATCCACGCCATGCGCGACACCCTCGGCTTCGAGACGGTGATCACCGGCTACGGCCTCACCGAGGCGTCGGGGATCGCCACGATGTGCCGCCACGACGACCCGCCCGAGGTGATCTCGGCCACCTCCGGCCGGGCCATCGACGACGTCGAGGTACTGGTCGTCGGACCCGACGGCGCCGAGGTGCCCCGCGGCGAGCCGGGCGAGGTGGTGGTGCGCGGCTACAACCTGATGTCGGGCTACCTCGACGACCCCGGGCAGACCGCCGAGGCCATCGACGCCGACGGCTGGCTGCACACCGGCGACATCGGGGTGATGGACGAGGCGGGCTACCTCGACATCACCGACCGGCTCAAGGACATGTTCATCAACGGCGGGTTCAACGTGTACCCGGCCGAGGTCGAGGGCCTGCTGCTGGCGCATCCCGAGATCGCCCAGGTGGCGGTGGTCGGGGTGCCCGACGAACGGCTCGGCGAGGTGGGGATGGCGTTCGTGGTGCCGGCGTCCGGCTGCTCGCCGGACCCGGACGACCTGGTGGCGTGGGCGCGGGCCGAGATGGCCAACTACAAGGCGCCTCGCCGGTTCGCGGTGGTGGATGCCCTGCCGACCAACGCCAGTGGCAAGGTCCTGAAGGTCGAGTTGCGGCAGCGGGCCGCCGGCGCCATCTGACTTCTGCCTTGCTAGAAAGGTAGTTGGCGAGTAGTCTGCTGGGCGTGGACACCACCACCCTCGCCCTGCTCCTGACCCGACTCGGGCGCCTCAACGAGCAGTTCCTCGCCGAGCACAGCCGCGCCCACGGCACGACGCCCGCCGAGATGCAGGTCCTCATGCTCCTGCACCACCGCGACGAGCGCCTCAGCCCCAGCGCCATCGCCGGCTTCATCGTCCAGACCTCCGGCGGCCTGACCGCCACGTTGCGCCGCCTCGAGGAGGCCGGCTGGATCGAGCGCCTCCCCGACCCCGCCGACGGCCGGGGCCGCCTCGTCGCCCTCACCGACGAGGGCGCCGCCTTCCACGACGCCGTCTTCGCCGACCTGCTCGACCGCTACCGCCTGGTGTTCGCCGACCTCCACGACGACGACGCCCTCGACGCCGTGCGCGACCTGATGCGCGGCTTCGAGCGGCTCGGCGGCGGCTCGCCCAGCGCCGACTGGACCTACCGGCCTTCGGTGACCGCCTCCTGAGAACCCCCGAGGAGACCCCATGCCCGCAACCCGCACCCTCGAACTTCGCCCACTCTCCGGGCGCATCGCCGCCGAGGTCGTCGACCCCGACCTGGACCGGCTGCTGCACGACGACGACGCCCGGGCCGAACTCGACCGGGCGCTGCTCGACCACCAGGTACTGGTTCTGCGCGGCCTCCACCCGACGCCCGAGCAGCACATCGCCCTGGCCCGGGCCTTCGGCGAGCCGGAGCCCGGCGAGGAGCACCTCGAGAGCCTCCCCGACCACCCCGACATCGTCGTGTTCGACAGCGCCGGCGGCTACAAGGCCGACCGCTGGCACACCGACGTGACCTTCCGGCCCGTCATCCCCAAGGCCGCCGTGCTCTGCATGCGGGTCAACCCCGAGGTCGGCGGCGACACCATGTGGGCCAACTGCTGCGCCGCCTGGGACGAGCTCTCCAACGGCCTCAAGACACTGCTCGAGGACCGGCGGGCCTACCACGAGATCACCCCCGGCATCGGTGCCGTCCACCCCGTCGTCGTCACCCACCCCGAGACCGGGCAACGGGCGCTGTTCGTCAACGACATCTTCACCCGGCGGATCGTGAACCTGCCGCCCGACGAGTCGACGGCCATCCTGCCGTTCCTCATCCGGCACACCCAGCGCCCCGACTTCACCTACCGGCACCGCTGGGCCGAAGGCGACGTGGTGGTCTGGGACAACCGGGTCACCCAGCACTACGCCCTGTTCGACTTCGAGGGCCGGCGGGTCGTGCACCGGGTCGGCGTGGCGGGCGACGCCCCCGCCTCCTAGGCGACATTTCCCAGGCGACGACATGCATCCCGGCCCGCGCAACCCGTTCCTCGCCGACTCCGAGAACCCGATCGCGCACGGGCGCTGCGACCAGCAGGACAGCACCGCCCTCACCGGTCCCCGTCCCGACGGGCACGTGGTGGTCGCCGACGACCAGCGCCTCCACGCCCGGCTGGGCCCCGGCCACTTCGGCAGCCTCCTCACGGGGCCCTACCCCGACGGTCGGCGGGTGATCTGGTCGAACGGCCGCGAGCAGCTGGCCAAGCTCGACGCCGAGACCCTCGAGGTACTCGCCACCTACGCCATACCGGGCATGGCCCAGTCGGACCCCGACGTCCTCGAGGCCGACCTGGCCGGGCTCGACGAGCTGGACGGCGACGAGGCGATCCTGCACGCCGCCGACCTGGCCATGCGCCACCTCACGGGCCTCGACGGCGTCTACGCCCTGCTCGACCACGAGCACACCCTGTTCCTCGGCCGCCGTGACCACGCCGTGGCCTACGCCGACGCCGTCCCCGGCGACCGCCACTCGGCGATCGTCGAGACGGCCCGCTGGGACCGGCCCGACGGCATCGACGGCTCCTTCGTCGGCGTCAACCTCACGTTCGACGGCCGCCTGGTGCTCACCACCGACCACGGCTGGGTGGTGTGCGTCGAGCGGGACTTCTCGTCGTACGAGGCCATCCGGCTGCCCCGGGCCGCCGAGGAGGCCGCCGACCACTGCGCCCGCATGGAGGAGCAGCGCGGCAACACCGGCTACGGCTGGGTCCGCACCAGCTGCTGCGTGGACGAGGACGGCGGCATCTACGTGAGCTCGGTCGACCACACCCACCGGGTGGTGTGGACCGGCGACCGGCTCTCGCTGGACGAGGCCGACGGGGCGTGGATCGCCGAGTACCGCAACGGCAACGGCACCGGATCGGGCACCACGCCGTCGCTGATGGGCTTCGGCCCCGACGAGGACCGGTTCGTGGTGATCGGCGACGGCGACCCGGTCGTCAACATCACCCTCCTGTGGCGCGACGCCATCCCCGAGGACTGGGAGCGGCTGCCCGGTGCCCCGTCCCGCCGCATCGCCGGCCTGGGTCCCGCCCACATGGGCGACCCCGGACGGCTGGCCATCCAGACCGAGCAGTCGATCACGGTGTCGGGCTACGGGGCCATGACGGTGAACAACGAGCCGTCGTCGCTGCCCGACTGGCTGCCCCAGCGGGGGTCGCGGCTGCTGTGCTTCTTCCTCGGCCACCACGACCGCTACACCCCGTTCGGCCTCCACAAGTACGAGTGGGACCCGGTGGCCCGGGAGCTGCGAGAGGCCTGGGTGAACACCGAGGTGAGCTCGCCCAACTCGGTGCCGTACGTGAGCCAGGGGGCCGACCTCGTCTACACCTGCGGCACCCGCAACGGCCAGTGGACCATCGAGGCGCTCGACTGGACCACCGGTGGGTCGGTCGGCTCGTGGACGCTCGGGAACTCGCGATTCAACACCCTCGGCGCCGGCGTCCACCTCGACGACGACGGCCGCCTCCTCTTCGGCTCCATCTTCGGCAAGACGCGGCTCCTCGTCTGAGCGACGCAGCCCCGACCCTCCCACGGCCCGACCCGGACGCGCCGTTAGCCTGCTCCCGGTCATGAGTGACGAGCAGCCCTACCCGGACGTCGACAAAGCCGGCCCCTACCCGGACGTCGGCAAAGCCGGCCCCTACCCCGACGTCGGCAAGGCCGGCCCCTACCCCGACGTCGGCAAGGCCGACTTTCCCGCCATCGAGGAGCGGGCCCTCGAGCGCTGGGCGTCCGAGGGCACCTTTGCCGCCTCGGTCGACGCCCGCCCCGACGAAGTCGAGTTCACGTTCAACGACGGGCCGCCGTTCGCCAACGGCCTGCCCCACCACGGAAGCCTCCTGACCGGCTACGTCAAGGATGTCGTCCCCCGCTACAAGACGATGCGGGGCCACAAGGTCACCCGTCGCTTCGGCTGGGACTGCCACGGCCTGCCCGCCGAGATGGAGGTCGAGAGCCAACTGCCGGTCTCTGGCCGCGCCGACATCATCGAGTACGGGATCGAGGCCTTCAACGAGCACTGTCGCTCGTCGGTGATGCGCTACACGGGCGAGTGGGAGAAGACGGTCACCCGACAGGCCCGCTGGGTCGACTTCGAACACGACTACAAGACCATGGACCGCGACTACATGGAGTCGGTCATGTGGGCGTTCAAACAACTCTGGGACAGGGGCCTCGTCTACGAGGCGTTCCGGGTCATGCCCTACTCGTGGGGCGCCGAGACGCCGTTGTCCAACTTCGAGATCCGCCTCGACGACGCCACCCGGCCCCGCCAGGACCCGGCCATCACCGTGGCGTTCGACCTCGAGCCGGCCGACGGCGACCCCGGCCCGCTGCGGCTGCTGGCCTGGACGACGACGCCGTGGACCCTGCCGTCGAACCTGGCCCTGGCGGTCGGCCCCGACGTCACCTACTCGATGCACCGCGACACCGATGGCGCCGTCTATGTGCTGGGCACCGAAGCCGTCGAGCGCTACACCGTCCAACTCGAAGGCACCGAGCCCGCCGGCACGCTCACCGGCGCCGACCTGGTGGGCCGCACCTATGCGCCGCTGTTCCCGTACTTCACCGACCGCACCGACGCCTTCCGGGTACTCGGCGCCGACTTCGTGGACGCCGCCGAGGGCACCGGCGTCGTCCACATGGCGCCCGGCTTCGGCGAGGACGACCAGGTCACCTGCGAGGCCAACGGCATCCCGATCGGCCGGGTGGTCCCCGTCGACGACCAGGGCTGCTTCACCGACGAGGTCGCCGACTGGGCCGGCACCAACGTGTTCGAGGCCAACCCCGACATCATCCGATACCTCAAGGAGGCCGGCCGGGTCGTCCGCCACGACACCTACGAGCACAACTACCCGCACTGCTGGCGCACCGACACGCCGATCATCTACAAGGCCATCTCGTCCTGGTACGTGAAGGTCACCGACTTCCGGGACCGGATGCTGGCCATCAACGCCGACATCAACTGGGTGCCGGGCCACGTCCGCGACGGCCGCTTCGGCATGTGGCTGGACGGCGCCCGCGACTGGTCGATCAGCCGCAACCGCTTCTGGGGTTCGCCGATCCCGGTGTGGCGCAGCGACGACCCCGACCACCCGCGGGTCGACGTCTACGGCAGCCTCGACGAGATCGAGGCCGACTTCGGGGTGCGACCCGACGACCTGCACCGGCCGTTCATCGACGAGTTGACCCGCCCCAATCCCGACGACCCGACCGGGAAGTCGACGATGCGGCGGGTGCCCGAGGTGCTGGACTGCTGGTTCGAATCGGGGTCGATGCCGTTCGCCCAGTTCCACTACCCGTTCGAGAACGAGCAGTGGTTCGAGGACCACTTCCCCGCCGACTTCATCGTCGAGTACGTCAACCAGACGCGCGGCTGGTTCTACACGATGCACGTCCTGGCCACGGCCCTGTTCGACCGGCCGGCGTTCCAGAACGTGATCTGCCACGGGATCCTGCTGGCCGAGGACGGTGCCAAGCTCTCCAAGAAGCTGCGCAACTACACCGAGCCCACTGAGATCTTCGACCGGCAGGGCTCTGACGCCCTGCGCTGGTACCTGATGTCGGCCAACATCCTGCGGGGCGGCGACATGCGTATCAGCGACCGCGGCATCGACGACGTGGTCCGCCAGGTGCTGCTGCCGATCTGGAATGCCTATTCGTTCTTCACGCTCTACGCGAACGTCGACGGCCACCGGGCCGAGATGCGCGCCGACTCGACGCGCCTGCTGGACCGGTACCTGCTGGCCAAGGCCCGCCGCCTCGTCGAGGACGTGCAGGACCGGATGGACGCCTACGACCTGCCGGGGGCCACCGCCGAGGTCCAGGGGTTCCTCGACGCCCTCAACAACTGGTACATCCGTCGCAGCCGCGACCGCTTCTGGGCCCGGGCCGACGCGTCCGGCGACGCGGCGGCCGACAAGCGCGACGCCCACGACACGCTCTACACGGTGCTGGTCACCTTCGCCCGGACGGCGGCCCCGTTCCTGCCGATGGTGATGGAGGAGGTCCACGGTGGCCTCACCGGCGGCGACTCGGTGCACCTGGCCGACTGGCCCGACCCCGACGACCTGCCCGCCGACCCCGACCTGGTGGCCCGCATGGACCGGTTGCGCGACGTGGCGTCGACGGCGCTGCGCCTCCGCGAGGACCACGGCCTGCGGGTGCGGCTGCCGCTGGCGTCGCTCACGGTCGCCGGCGCCGACGCCGAGTCGCTGGCCGACCTGGTGCCGCTGCTCGTCGACGAGGTGAACGTGAAGGCGGTCGAGCTGACCGACGACCTCGAGGCCCACGCCACCTTCCGGCTCCAGCCCGACGGCCGGGCGCTGGGGCCCCGGCTCGGCGATGGCGTGCAGGCCGTGTTCGCCGCGGCCCGGGCCGGCGAGTTCACGCTCGGCGGTGACGGCACCGCCACGGTGGCCGGCGAGGTGCTCCAGCCCGACGAGTTCGCCCTGGCCCTCGAGTCGCCCGACGGGGTCACCGCCGCGGCGCTCGGGAGCGGCGACGGCGTGGTGGTGCTCGACACCGAGGTGACCGCCGACCTCGAGGCGGAGGGACTGGCCCGCGACGTGGTCCGCCACGTACAGCAGGCCCGCCGCGACGCCGGCCTGGTGGTGACCGACCGGATCGACCTGCGGCTGGACGGCGACGAGGCGCTGCTCGCCGCGGTGCGCGCCCACGAGGGGTACGTGGCCGGCCAGGTCCTGGCGGCCGGGGTGGCCTACGGCCCGGACGGGTCCGGTGGCGGGGCTGCGCACACGACGTCGGCGACGGTCGAGGGACTGGCCCTCACCCTCGCCTTCGACCGCGCCTGAGGCGGTTCCCCTCCGGCAACTCCACGCGCGCCGAGCGGCGATTCGCCGACTTCCCGATGTTCCCCGCCCACGCTGCGCGCGCAGCGTCGAGATACCCGCCACCGATGTGAGGATTTTCTTGACACGGGTGTAATTACATGCGTGCAATACATGACCCGGGTCACACGTCGCTCCCCTCGCAGGATCGCCCCTGCGACGCGACGTACCACCCGGGACACACAACGGGACCCACCGGTCACGAGGTCCGGGGGAAGGGAAGGGACACCCACATGGCGCTCACCGAGGACCGCGCGCTCTCCGCCGAGGAACCAGCCGCGAACGGACTGGATGAGGAACCGACGCTCGGCGGATCGCAGATGATGGTGCGCAAGCGCAACGGCGACCTCGAACCGGTCGACGTCAACAAGATCGTGCGGGCGGTCGAGCGCTGCGCCGCCGGGCTGGCCGGCGTCGACCCGATGAAGATCGCCACCCGCACCATCTCGGGCCTCTGCGACGGCGCCACCACCGAGGAGCTCGACGCCCTCTCCATCCGCACCGCCTCGTCGTTCATGGTCGAGGAGCCCAACTACTCCCGCCTGGCCGGCCGCCTCCTCGCCACGGTCGTCGACAAGGAGGTTCGGAACCAGAACATCCACGCCTTCTCCCAGTCGGTGCTGGTCGCCCACGAGTTGGGCCTCATCGGCGACGACACCGCCGCCTTCGTGGCCGCCAACGCCCGCAAGCTCGACGACACCATCGAGCACGAGCGCGACCACCTCTTCGAGTTCTTCGGCCTGCGCACCGTCTACGACCGCTACCTGCTGCGTCACCCCGAGACCCGCCACGTGGTCGAGACCCCGCAGTACTTCTTCCTGCGGGTGGCCTGCGGGCTCTCCACCTGCCCGGACGAGGCCATCCGCTTCTACCGGCTGATCTCGTCGCTCGAGTACCTGCCATCCAGCCCCACCCTGTTCAACTCGGGCACCTCGCACTCGCAGATGTCGTCCTGCTACCTGCTGGACTCGCCCGAGGACAGCCTCGAGGGCATCTACAAGCGCTACACCGACATCGCCCGCCTCTCGAAGTTCGCCGGCGGCATCGGCGTGGCCTGGCACCGCATCCGGGCCAAGGGCTCGCTCATCAAGGGCACCAACGGCCTCTCCAACGGCATCGTGCCGTGGCTCAAGACCCTCGACAGCTCGGTCGCCGCCGTCAACCAGGGCGGCCGCCGCAAGGGCGCCGCCTGCATCTACCTCGAGACCTGGCACGCCGACATCGAGGACTTCCTCGACCTGCGCGAGAACACCGGCGACCACCAGCGCCGCACCCACAACCTCAACCTTGCCAACTGGGTCCCCGACCTGTTCATGGAGCGGGTCGAGAAGGACTGGGTGTGGTCGCTGTTCGACCCCAAGAAGGTGCCGCACCTCACCGACCTGTACGGCGACGAGTTCAACGCCGCCTACACGAAGGCCGAGGAGGAGGGCCTCTACGAGCGCCAGGTCCCGGCCCGGGAGCTCTACAGCCGGATGATGCGCTCCCTCGCCCAGACCGGCAACGGCTGGATGACGTTCAAGGACGCGTCCAACACCAAGTGCAACCAGACCGGCGAGCCCGGCCGGGTCGTGCACCTGTCGAACCTGTGCACCGAGATCATCGAGGTCACCGACCAGGAGGAGACGGCGGTCTGCAACCTGGGCTCGGTCAACCTGGGCGCCCTGGTCCGGGACGGCGGCTTCGACTTCGACCGCCTCGGCGAGGTGGTGCGCACCGCCGTGCCGTTCCTCGACCGGGTGATCGACATCAACTACTACCCGACCCCCGAGGCCGAACACTCCAATTCCAAGTGGCGGCCGGTGGGCCTGGGCCTCATGGGCCTCCAGGACGTGTTCTTCAAGCTGGGCCTGGCGTTCGACGCCCCCGAGGCCCGGGACCTGTCGACCCGCATCTCCGAGGAGATCTACTTCAACGCCCTGTGGGCGTCGACCGAACTGGCCGAGGCGGCCGGCCCGCACGAGAACTACTCGATCACCCGGGCGGCCGCCGGCGACCTGCAGTTCGACCTGTGGGGCGTCGAGCCCACCGACGCCGCCCGCTGGCAGACACTGCGGGACCGCATCGCCGAGCACGGCCTGCGCAACTCGCTGCTCATCGCCATCGCCCCGACGGCCACCATCGCCTCGATCGCCGGCTGCTACGAGTGCATCGAGCCGCAGGTCTCCAACATCTTCAAGCGCGAGACGCTGTCGGGTGAGTTCCTCCAGATCAACCGCTACCTGGTGCGCGAACTCCAGGGCCGGGGCCTGTGGGACGAGGCCATGGCCTCCAAGGTCAAGTCGGCGGAGGGGTCGGTGCAGGACATCGACGACATCCCCGGGGACCTGCGGGCCGTGTACCGCACCGCCTGGGAGGTCCCGATGCGGTCGCTGATCGACATGGGTGCCTCCCGCGGGGCGTTCATCGACCAGAGCCAGTCGCTGAACCTGTTCATGGAGTCCCCCACCATCGGAAAGCTCTCCTCGATGTACCTCCACGCCTGGAAGACCGGCCTCAAGACCACGTACTACCTGCGGTCCCGGCCGGCCACCCGCATCAACAAGACCACCACCAACGGCACCGGAGCGGCACCACCTCCCGACGGTGAGCCGGCGGCCAAGCCGGCCTTCACCGACGCCGAGGCCGTGGCGTGCTCGCTGGAGAACCCCGAGGCGTGCGAGGCGTGCGACTGATGGCCCTCGCAGAGGCGTTCCCGACACCAGAACCGGCCCACGACGCCCCGGCCTCGACGGCACCCGCCGCCAGGCGGGGCAACATCCTGGACCCGGGGTTCGACCTGACGCTGCGGCCGATGCGCTACCCGATGTTCTACGAGATGTACCGGGACGCCATCAAGAACACCTGGACGGTCGACGAGATCGACTTCTCGGACGACATCCCGGACCTCGACCGGAAGCTGTCGACGTCCGAGAAGCACCTGGTGAACCGGCTGGTGGCGTTCTTCGCCACGGGCGACTCGATCGTCGCCAACAACCTGGTGTTGAACCTCTACCAGCACATCAACGCCCCCGAGGCGAGGATGTACCTGTCGCGCCAACTCTACGAGGAGGCGCTGCACGTCCAGTTCTACCTGACGCTGCTCGACAACTACATCCCCGACATGGCCGAGCGGGAGGCCGCCTTCGCGGCGATCCACAACATCCCGTCGATCCGCAAGAAGGCCGACTTCTGCTTCAAGTGGATGGGGTCGATCGACGACCTGGACGAGCTCGACACCGACGAGAAGCGCCGGGCGTTCCTGCTGAACCTCATCTGCTTCGCCGCCTGCATCGAGGGGCTGTTCTTCTTCGGGGCGTTCGCCTACGTCTACTTCCTGCGCTCGAAGGGCCTGCTGAACGGCCTGGCGGCGGGCACCAACTGGGTGTTCCGCGACGAGTCGTGCCACATGAACTTCGCCTTCGAGGTGATCAACACGGTGCGGTCCGAGCAGCCCGAGCTGTTCGACGACCGCCTGGCCGACCAGATCTCCGAGATGCTCGGCGAGGCCGTGGAGTGCGAGTTCCAGTTCGCCGAGGACCTGCTGGGCCAGGGCGTGCCGGGCATGTCGACGGCCGACACCCGCGAGTACCTGCAGTTCGTGGCCGACCAGCGCCTCGCCCAGCTGGGCCTGCGCCCGAGGTACGGCTCGAAGAACCCGTTCGGGTTCATGGAGCTCCAGGACGTGCAGGAGCTCACCAACTTCTTCGAGCGCACCGTCGTCGCCTACCAGGTCGGCGTCGAGGGCGACGTGGCCTTCGACGAGGACTTCTAGGAGCGCTCGCTACTCGACCGAGTTCCCTTCCCGGTCTCCCCGGACCGGGTCCCAGACGAGGCCCCCGCAAGGGGGCTTCGTCGCGTCCGCTGGCCTACTCCTCGGGTTCCTCCTCGGGTTCCTCCTCGGCCGCACCGCTGCCGCGGTTGCGGAGGGCCAGGGCCGCTGCGCCCGCGGCCACCACCGCTACGGCGCGCGGCGCCGTGGTGGTCGGCGGTGCCGTCGTCGTGGTGGTGGTCGGCGCCTCCGTGGTGGTCGGCGGCGCCGTCGTCGTGGTGGTTGTCGTGGTGGTCGGCGGCGCCGTCGTCGTGGTGGTGGTCGTGGTGGTGGTGGTCGTCGTGGTCGGCGGCGGGACCACCTCGCCGCGGAACGGGCCGCTCACCTCGTAGGTGATGCCCACCGAGTTGCCCTCGGGGGGCTCGCCCCAGTCGATCGACTCGATGATGTCGCGGGTCAGGCGGCTGCCCTTCCCCCGCTGCGAACTGAAGTAGAGGCGGTTGCGGTCCGGGTTGAAGCAGGGCCCGGTGATCTCCGAGTTCTCCTCGAGCGGGTCGGCCACCCGGCAGAACGGGGCCACGTCGCCCTCGGGCGTGATGACGACGACCTCCATGTTGCCGCCGTCCTCGGCGACGAACAGGTCGCCGGAGCCGGCGTCGACGGTGAGGTTGTCCACGCCGGTGAGGGGCTGCCGGTCGCCCACCCCCTCCCAGATCAGCGTGTAGCGCTGCTCGCGCAGGTCCACGGCGTGGACCCGGTTGTCGTCCTTGGTCGCGTAGAAGATCGAGCCGTCGTGGTACCAGATGCCCTCGCCGCCCGGGGTGAGGAAGGCGCCGGGCACCTGCTCCCGGGTCGGCGTCTCGGCGGCCGTCGGGTCCGGCACCTCGACCCAGGTGACGGCCCCGGAGCCGTCCACGAGCATCGCCTCGAGCAGTCCCGATGACAGGTCCGGGTAGTTGTCGGGGGTGAAGCGGTACAGCAGGCCCTCCGGGTTGTCCTCGGTGAGGTAGACGCGCTCGTCCTCGGGGTCGACGGCGGCCGCCTCGTGTGACCAGTTGCCCATGGCGGGGTGCGCCACGGCCTCCTCGACGCCGGTCGGGTCGCACTCCCAGACCAGCCCGTCGCCCACGAAGGCCTCCTCGCAGGACAGCCAGGTGCCCCACGGGGTGGGGCCGCCGGCGCAGTTGGAGTGGCTGCCGTCGAGGATGCGGTAGGCGTCGAGGATCCCGCCCTCGGCGTCGAAGTGGATCGCCGACACGCCGCCCCGCTGCTCGCCCGGGGTCAGGAAGTTGAAGACCTCCGAGTTGCAGACGTAGTACCAGCCGCCCTCGCCGTCGTCGAAGGTGGCGGCCCCGTCGGGGAAGAGGTGCCACTCGTAGCCGGTGTCGCCGACCGGTTCGCCGGCCACGGCGACGATCCGGGAGGTGAAGCCCTCGGGCAGGACGAGGCCGTTCTCGTCGAGCTCCCGGCCCTCCAGTGAGCCGTAGGGCCCGTCGCCGGGCTGGGCCTCGCCGACGACCTTGGCGGCGGCCATCTGGGCACTCCCGAGGGTGCCGGCCCCCACCGTGGCCGCCATGCTGCGTCGCAGGAACGCCCGTCGGTCCATCGTGCTCCCCCTTGCTCGTCGCACCGTCCACGGTCTCCCGACCGCTGGGCGGAGATGCTAGGCGCCGCCGCCAGGTGGAGCCAGCAGCGGGCTACGCGCCCCCGAAGGCGTCGAGGATGCGGTCGGCGGCGGCCGCCGGGGTCTCGGTGCCGTCCAGCACCCGCTGCTCGGCATCGGCCAGGACCTCGGTGACGGCCGGGTCGGCGTGGAGGGCGGTCAGCAGCCGGTCCTCCACCAGCGCCCACATCCAGGCCAGGCCCTGGCTGCGGCGCCGCCCGTCCCACTCGCCGGCGGCGGTCAGGGCCGCCCGGTGCGCCTCGATCCGCTCCCAGAGCTCGGGCAGGCCCTCGCCGGTGAGGCCGCTGCAGGTCACCACCTGCGGCGTCCAGGCGGCGCTGGCCGGCTGGGTGAGCCGCAGCGCCGCCGAGTAGTCGCGGGCGGCGGTGCGTGCGGCCTTGGCGTTGTCGCCGTCGGCCTTGTTGACGGCGATCAGGTCGGCCAGCTCCAGCAGGCCCTTCTTGATGCCCTGCAGTTCGTCGCCGGCGCCGGGCAGCATGAGGGCGAGGAAGACGTCGACCATCTGCGCCACCAGCGTCTCGGACTGGCCGACGCCGACCGTCTCCACGAGCACCACGTCGAAGCCGGCGGCCTCGAGCACCAGCATCGACTCGCGGGTGGTGCGGGTGACGCCGCCGAGGGTGCCGGCCGACGGCGAGGGCCGCACGAAGGCGTCGGGGTCGTTGGCGAGGCGCTGCATGCGGGTCTTGTCGCCCAGGATCGACCCGCCGGTCACGGTGCTGGTCGGGTCGACGGCCTGGACGGCCACCCGGCGGCCGTTCGCCGTGAGGTGCGTGCCGAGGGCCTCGATGAACGTCGACTTGCCCACCCCGGGGACGCCGGTGATGCCGACGCGGTGGGCGCCCCCGCTGTGGGGCAGGAGGGCGGCGAGGAGGGCGGCGGCACGCCCACGGTGGTCGCCGTGGGTGCTCTCGACCAGCGTCAGGGCCCGGCCGAGGGTCGCCCGGTCGCCGGCCAGGACGCCGTCGACCAGGTCGTCGACGGTGGGGCTCATCACGACCGTCCGCCCAGAACCGGGACGGTCGGGCTCATGCCAGCTGCTCGAGCAACTCGACGGCCGCTGCGGCGACGACGGTGCCCGGTGGGAAGATGGCGGCGGCCCCGGCGGCCCGTAGCTCGTCGTGGTCCTGGTCGGGGATCACCCCACCGACGGCGATGGCGATGTCGGGCCGTCCCAGCTCGGCGAGGGCGTCGCGCAGCTCGGGCACCAGCGTCAGGTGGCCGGCCGCCAGTGAGCTGACGCCCACCACGTGGACGTCGTTCTCGACGGCCTGGCGGGCCACCTCGGCCGGGGTCGAGAACAGCGGGCCGATGTCGACGTCGAAGCCGATGTCGGCGAACGCCGTGGCGATCACCTTCTGGCCCCGGTCGTGGCCGTCCTGGCCCACCTTGGCGACCAGGATGCGGGGACGCCGGCCGTGGACGTCGGCGAACCCGGCGGCGCGGGCGCGGGCGTCGGCCACCTGTCCGTCGCCGCCGACCTCTCC
>LULY01000331.1_pt1 | contig 13567 bp, 16 predicted proteins | sample 730031 | NCBI WGS metagenome assembly LULY01 (sample SAMN03860277, study PRJNA289734) | marine metagenome | biome: seawater column; feature: ocean; material: water; isolation source: Red Sea water column Station 91 - depth 200m | place: Saudi Arabia: Red Sea | collected 2011-10-15 | depth 200 m
TATGCAACGCAGTTCAGTTTCTTTTGTGATTAACCTAGTAGGTTTACATAATGCAGTTTATGGTATATTGGGATACGATAATAATAAAGAAGGAAAAGAAATTGTGCACAAGGTCATTGAAACTGCGATGAATGTTGCGTCAAAAAAAGGTAAAGAACTTGGAGTAAATGTTTTAGTAGGTATGACTGAAAGTGATGGTTCTAATAGATTCATTACTCTTGATGGAGAAAAATATGGAAAAGATTCTGTTCTTAATATAGCAAATAATTTGGTGTATTCTGAGGGAACCATACTTGATGCTGGTACAATAACAAAATTTACTGCAAAAAGTGATGAGATCACAGAATGTAATAAAATTGCAACAATTCTTAACGGCTCAATGCTAGTGCAGCTAAATATACCAAAAGACACAAAGGCAAATGAGATCAAGAAGGCAATTGAAAAAACAGCCAGTCTTATATCTTCATTCAAACCGGTCATGAAAGTGCCGATCTGTGGAAATTGTGGACTTAAAGATGAAAAACTAGCGGATAAATGCCCTGCATGTAAATCACCTTTTATAATCTAGCTCCATCTCAGGTTTTCATCTTCCATCTAACAAGATCTATCCGATCTACATTATGAAATTTTTTAAAACTTTGTCAGAAAAGTTTAGTTAAAAATAGATCTAGGATAATTAAATTTTGCCAGAGAAGTTATATGCCTATCAATCTCAACAGTATTGGGGAGACATTGGCAGACAATAAATCACAAATAGAGAATTCTATTGTTCGAATTCGTAAAAGAAATGGATCAATTTCAGACTTTAACAGAGACAAAATATTAAATGCTATATATGTGGAGGATATTCAGGATTTGGCTGAATCTACACTAATTGATAATGGTCATAGTGATATTGCCAGATCCTACATACTGTATCGTCATGAGCGTCGCAAAATAAGAGACCAAAAGTTAAAAATCTTAAATGCCAATACACTAGACCCAGTAGCAAAAGCATTTGATATTAACTGCCTAAGGGTTTTGGCGTCACGTTACCTTATTCGTGACAACAAGAATGAAATTATTGAGACACCATCTGAGTTATTTGAAAGGGTTGCGCTTTTAGTTGCAATCTCTGACATGTTAAGAGATAGTGAACTGTTTGCCAATGAGGGAAAGATTTCACAAGATGTAGAAGATGCAACAGCATATCTACAAAAACTGGATGACTTTAACTATAAATTCAAGTTAGGTACCTTTTATCTCAACAAATGGCATTTTAGATGTCTAATTAACACCTATGTTGATCTGGCGAATCAAGGAAAGATGAAAGTCTCATTCAAGGAATTATTAACAATGCTCGCTTCCAAAAAACTTGATAGTTATAGTGACAAAGTGTCAGAATACTATGAATTAATGGTATCTCAGGACTTTTTGCCAAATACACCAACTATGATGAACGCAGGTGGTCGTTTAGGTCAGCTTTCTGCTTGCTTCGTTTTGGCAATGCCTGATGACATGGCAGGAATAATGAAAACAACTTCTGACGCTGCTTTGATATTCAAGTCTGGTGGAGGTGTTGGAATAAATTATTCTGATCTGCGTGAAGAAGGAGAAATTGTAGCATCTACATCTGGAGTAGCATCGGGACCAGTTTCTTTTATGAATATTATCAATACTGTGACGGATGTAATAAAACAAGGTGGTAAAAGAAGGGGTGCAAACATGGGTATTATGGAAGTTTGGCATCCAGATATTGAAAAATTCATTACAAATAAGACAAAGCCAGGAATATTAGAGAATTTTAATGTAAGTGTTGGTGTTTGGGAGGATTTTTGGGATGTTCTTGTCAATACTGATGATGGTAAATACACATTGCATTGTCCAAGAGATAATTCTCCGGCAAGGGAATTAAGTCCACACCACTTAATTGATTTGATAGCTCAATCAGCATGGAAGAGTGCAGAGCCTGGTTTAATCTTCTTTGATAACATCAACAAATACAATGTATTTGCAAAGGCGCGTGGAGGACCATTACGTGCAACCAATCCATGTGGTGAACAAAGTTTGTATCCATACGAATCTTGCAACTTGGGTTCAATCAATTTATCAAACCTTGTAAAGAGAACTGCTGATGGTCAATACGAATTTGATTGGCAAAGATATGAAGAAACTATTAGAAAGACTACAAGATTCTTAGATAACGTAATAGATGTAAATCTTTATCCCATACCGGAAATTGATAAAGCATCAAAAGATTCCCGCAGGATAGGGTTAGGAGTTATGGGGGTTGCTGATCTATTATACAAACTACGAATTCCATACAACTCTAAAGAAGGATATGATTTCCAATCAAAACTTGCTGAAGCACTAACATATTATTCCATGGAAGAGAGTGTAGAACTTGCAAAGAACAGGAGCGAGTTTCCCTTATGTTCAAAGACTGAATATGTAGAAGGAAAGATTCCAGTTGCGGGATATTATGAAAAACCAAAAGAAGAACACTACTATGATTGGGATGCGCTCATCGCAAAGATCCAAAATTATGGAATAAGAAATGTGCTTAATACAACTGTAGCACCTACTGGTACACTTTCTATGTTAGCTGATTGTTCTAATGGAATGGAACCAACCTTTGCGCTAGTTTTTGAAAAAAGGGTTACTGTGGGTAGATTCTTTTACACTAACAAGATCTTTGAACAAGTCTTAAAAGAAAATAACCTATACAGTGATGAACTGCTTGCAAAGATTGCAGACAATTATGGATCTGTTAGGGGAATGTCTGAAATTCCAGAATGGATTCAAAAAATTTTTGTTACTGCAATGGACATACATTGGTCTGACCATCTTCTGGCACAGGCTGTATGGCAGGATTGGATTGGAAATGCAATTGCCAAGACGATTAACATGCCTAATGACGTCACTGTTGAGGATGTCAAGGCTTCATATCTTTTAGCACATGAATTAGGATTAAAAGGAATTACAGTATATAGAGATGGTTCAAGGCATAAGCAGGTTTTGCATATGACAAGTGAAAATGCAGAGAAGACGTTCGAAGTATCACCAAGTGACTATATTTCAAACTACATTGCGGGCCGTGTTAAAAACTCGTATATTAAATCTCAAGTTGATAGTGCAATAACTGTAACAGAAGACGCATCATCATTAACACAAAACATTGTAGAAGAAGAAAAAGAAGAGACATTGTGTCCTACATGCAAAAATAAGCTTATTTTTGTTGAAGGATGTAATATCTGCATAGACTGTGGATATAGTGGCTGTACTTCGGGCTAGAATTATAGCAACTTTTTTACTAACTTGAAACTTTGTAATTGAATGAGTAATCTATCATTAGTATTAGCAGAGTCTTCCTTAGAATTAATACCAAAAGAGATTCAAAATCATCCATCAGTATTATCACATTGTAAAAAACTCTCCAAGACTGCATCAAGAGTATTACTTGACAATTCTTGGCATTATGCTGCAATGAAAGGAATTGAAAACGAAATGAAGAGAGGAAGACCAGATTTAGTCTATTTTAGTATGCTAGAAGCTTGTAGCACACCTCTATATTTTGAAAAAAAGATTTCAGTTTATGTTCATACTTTGAATGATAAAGTAATCAAAGTTGGAGAGGATGTGCATCTCCCAAAATCATATCACAGGTTTGCTGGCCTAATTGAAAAGCTATTTTATGAAAAAAGAATAGAATCAGACGGAAATACACTACTTGAAATGACAGATATGAGTTTTCCAGAACTAATAGAAACTATCAACCCAAAAAATGTAGTTGGTTTATCTTCGATAGGTAAACCTAGCTCATATGTCCAAGTTGGTAAATCTCTTAATGAAGACTCGTGTATTGTCATAGGCGGATTTCAGAAGGGTCACTTTTCAGATTCTACAAAAAATAAAATAGATAACCTTGTTTCTATAGACTCGCATTCTTTGGAATCACATGTTGTCACCGCAAGAATACTTTACGAATATGAAAAAACCATTTTTATGTAAGCAGAAAAATTTGCAACCTATGCGGCCATAGTATAGCCTGGTTAGTATTCGGGGTTTCCAACCCTGCCACGCGGGTTCGAATCCCGCTGGCCGCATCTTAAGTTGTTTTCAAAAAATTTTACATACAAAACAAATTTTTAGAGAGTATAACATTTCTTAAGTAATGAAACAAGCTAAAAGAAAGCTCGCACTTGAGCGTATGTACATATTGATTAATAATGCAATATCAAACGCTAGATCAGATCCAGATTTAGCTAAAAACCAAGCTGATTTGGCAAGAAGAATAAGCACACATCAACGAGTTAGAATGCCTTACGAATTAAGAATGAATTTTTGTAAACAATGTAAAAACTTCATTGTTCCCGGTGTTAATGCAAGAGTAAGGATTGGTAGAACTCATCTGAAATCAATTCGGATAACTTGTAACTTTTGTGAACATACGTATAGGAAAATAATAGCTCAATGATTTATAAGACGATTTAGAAGTTTTACACCTTATGGCTAAAGTCTATGATGTACCAGCTGATGATTTGATTAGCAGACTAGCTGAAATTTTAAAGACTGAAGATGTACCTACACCAAGTTGGATACCTTTTGTGAAGACTGGTGCTCATGCTATTAAACCACCACAAAATTCCGAATGGTGGCATATTAGATGTGCGTCAATCTTAAGAAAGATTTACCTTAACGGTCCAATTTCAGTTAATAGATTACGAACAATATATGGTAGCGGTAAAGCGGTAGGATATGGTGCTGCTCATCACAAGGACGCAAGTGGTGCAATAATAAGAAATGCGATTCATGGTCTTGAAAAACTAGGTTACGTTCAAAAAGCTGAGAAAAAGGGTCGTATGGTAACAAAACAAGGTATGCAAAAGTTAGACAAATTAGCTACTGAAATATTATCTGAAATGATCTCAAAAGAACCACGTTTGAAGATTTACTCATAGTGATATCATGAGCTATCCGAACCCAGATGACGAAAAGAATTTGCATCAGGAGAAAGAAGCTCAACTAAATGCACAAAAAGAAATTTTGCTGAAGCAAGTTTTATCTCCGGATGCAAGACTACGTCTTAACAACGTAAGGATGGTTAAACCTGATTTGGCTAGTTTAGTGGAAAATTATGTTCTTAACTTGGCTTCCCAAGGAAAGTTTTCCGGACAGATATCTGATGAACAGTTAAAGCAGATATTATTAGCAACGCAGCAACCGAAAAGAGATTTTAAGTTCAAAAGAATCTAGTTCCTGAAAAAATATAATTAAGGGTAAAAAGGCGACAATATTCATGAAGGCTGTTGTATATCGTGAATATGCGCCTGATGACGATTATGCTAAAATTCTAAAAGTTGAGGATATTGATGATCCAAAACCAAAACCAGATGAGGTTATTTTTACAAACAAGGCATCTGCCTTAGGTGATAGAGTTGTTTCACATTCAAACTTAGCATGCAGAGTTTGTAAAGCATGTACTGACGGACGTGAATTTGATTGTGTAAAAAGACAAGTTTGGGGATTCCAAACTGGTCCATTATGGGGAGCATACTGTGAACAAATTCACCTTCCTGAAGTTAATGTTTCAAAAGTTCCTGAGGGAGTTTCTTATGATGATGCAGCAGCTGCATCAATGACAATTCTTACAGCTTGGCATATGCTTGTTGGAAGAGCAAAGATTATTCCTGGACAAACTGTTCTTATCATGGGTGGTGGTTCTGGAGTTGGAAGCTTTGGAATTCAAATTGCAAAATTATACAATTGTGATGTTATTGCAACCGCAAGCCCAGATAAATTAGATAAATGTCTGGAATTGGGTGCAGATCATGCTGTTGATCATAGAAAGGAGGATTGGCATAAGGAAGTTTTTAAAATTTCAAAAGAAATTGCTAAAACAAAAGGCGAAGCACCAGGAATTGACGTGTCATTTGATCATATTGGTCAAACCCACTGGAACAAACAAATCTCTATGCTAAAGTTTGGTGGTACACTAGTTTCATGTGGTGCAACAACAGGCTATGATGCAAAAATGGATTTACGACATGTGTTTTTCAAGGGCACAAATATCCTAGGTTCAACTCAAGGAACAAAGGCAGAACTTGATGAAGGACTTTACTGGATGGGTAAGGGTAAAATTAAAGCAGCAATTGACTCAATTCACACATTTGAGCAAGCTGCAGAAGCTCACACAAAAATGCTAACTGCTAAACAATTCGTAGCCTAGTTTTTGTTCCAGGTAATAATCCAAGATTTTTAGAAAAAGCAAAATCACTTCGAGCTGACATTGTTTGTTTTGATCTTGAGGATTCTGTGCCAGATAAAGAAAAGCAAAAAGCAAGAATATTGATAAAAAATACACTCAAGCAAAGAAACAAGTATTCTCCAGATGTTTTTGTTAGAACAAACTCACCAGAATCAGGTTTGGTCGAGGCGGATCTTAAAGAGATTATTCAAAAGGGAATAGATGGAATTGTAATTCCAAAGGTAAATTCTGCCAAGGAACTAAAGAAAATTGAAAAAACAATCTCATCTCTAGAGAAAAAAAGAAAGATCAAAGGAATTCGTTTGATGCCTTCAATAGAATCTGCACTTGGAGTTGTGAATTGTTACGAAATAGCCTCATCAAGCAAACGTATTGATGCTTTGGTATTTGGCATATTTGATTTATTAAATGATATGGGAATAGAATATACCAAAGGAAATCCATGTGGTGCAAAATATTCTAGATACAAAGTTCCAGTAGCAGCAACTGCTGCAGGTGTTGTTGCTATTGATGGAATATGGCAGGACTTGAAAGATAAGAATGGGTTTGTTAAGGATTGTCAGGTTGGCAGAAGTCTGGGCTATGCTGGAAAAAGTGTTATTCACCCAGATCAAATCAAAACTGTTCATAAGATTTTTCATCCAAGCAAACCGGAAATTGCGTGGGCCAAAAAAGTTTGTAATGTTTATGAAAAATCAACAAAGAAAGGTAAGGGTGCCACAGTAGTTGACGGAAAAATGATAGATGAAGTTCACTATAAGCGGGCCAAGGCGCTTTTGGAAATTTGATTTATAACGATCTAGTCAAATCAATAAAATTATGTTTACTGGCATAATTGTTGGGACTGGAAAAGTCACAAAACTTGATCAAAAAACAAAAAATAGAAGTGCAATACAGATGACTGTTAATTTAGGAAAGTATGCAAAAGGTTTGAAGATTGGTCAAAGTGTGGCAATTAACGGTGTGTGTCTTAGCGCTACAAAAATTTCAAAAAATAATTGTATATTTGAAATGATAGATGAAACAACCAAGAAGACTGATTTAGGTAATGTGAAAGCAGGAAGCACCGTTAACATTGAACGTAGCTTAAAGGTTGGTGATAGATTAGAAGGTCATTTTGTTTTAGGACACATTGATGGAGTTGCAACAATAACAAAGATTGAAAAAAAACCAAAGGAAGTAAAGTTTTGGTTTAAGGTTCCAAAAAAACTAACAAGGTATGTTGTCAAGAAAGGTTCTATTGCATTAGATGGAATTAGTTTAACAGTAGTTGATGCAAAAAAAGATCTTGCATCTGTTTGTTTGATACCACATACGATTAAAGTTACGAATTTTAAATCAAAAAAGGTTGGAGACAAACTCAACATTGAAACAGACATTCTAGGAAAATACATTAAAAAATAAGGCTAATCTATTACCACAAAATTAGTAATTACCATATTTTTAGTAAGTTTTATAACATCTTCAAAATCAATTTTTAGTAATGACGCAATTTCAAATGATTTAGCAAAAAAATTAGATCTAGAATACATGCATAACATACTTGCAAATTCTGAGGATCTTGATTCAGATTCAAAAAATATGGTAATGGGAACAGCACCATATGGGGATCATCCAACTTTTTCAATATCTGTAAACCACAAGCGTACATACACTGGAATCACTGACACTGATAGAGCTTTGACCATAAAAGAAATGGCAAACTTGTGCAACTCAGATAATCCAAAAAAACAATTCACTTCTTCATTCAAAACACCAGGACACGTTCCATTATTGCTTGCTTCAGATGGGCTTCTTTCATCTAGAAAGGGTCACACTGAAATGTCAATTTACCTAACAAAGCTGGCAAAATTACAGCCAGTTTCTGCCATATGTGAAATGATGGATGCAGAAACTTATGCTGCATTGTCTGTTGAAAAGGCAAAAAAGTATGCAAAAGAGAATGCCATTCCCTTTATTGATGGCAAGAAACTCTACGAATTTTCAAAGGTGCGTTAATTTTGAATATTGCAATAGTAGTTTCGGAATTTAACAACAAAGTGACGTCTAGAATGCATAAGGTTGCACTTGAAAAGGCCAAAGGTTTGAAGATGAACGTCAAATACGAATGTAAAGTTCCCGGCGTCTTTGATATGCCACTAATTATTGATACATTATTGCAAAAGAAAGAGATTGATGCGGTTGTTACGTTAGGCGCAATCATCAAGGGGCAAACTAAGCATGATGAAATCATTGCGGATGTTGTTGCAACGAGAATTTCCAAATTATCAATTAAATATCAAAAGCCAGTTTCCCTAGGAATTTCTGGTCCAGGAATGTCTGAAAGGCAGGCATTTGCAAGAATTCGACCGGTATCAGAAAGAGCAGTCGAGGCTATCTTGAAAGTATCAGAAGAATTGAAGAGGATAAAATGATGATTCAGATCACAATTATCAAAATCACAGGTTATGGTCCTTGGACTCTTACATTAGGAAGTGACCGGGAACATGAAATACAGATGCTTCAGGCATCACTCTATCTCCAAATACAGAAATTATTTTCTGACAAAAATGGTCTAGTTTTTTCGAATAGATCCGACGAGTTTTTTGCGATTACAAACGGAATTACACTGGAAGATCATATAGAAATCCAGAAGAAACTTGAATCATCTTTTGATTTGAAATTATCAATGTCAATAGGTTATGGAAATTCTCCATTTGATGCTAATCTTAGTGCATATGATGGAAAAAAATCTGGAATAAAACTAAATGAGGAACATAATATTTTTGGATTCATAGATGGCAAAGTAGAATCAAAAGTTACAATCATGCACCTAGATGTGGATAATCTAACTTCTAAAGGCAAGACAGTCTCACCATACGAAATTTCATCATTAATGTTCAAACTCTACGCAAAAATGTCTGAGTTTTTCTTATCTAAGAAAGCACTTTCATTTTTCATGGGAGGAGATAATTTTATGGTTGTTGCAAATTCAAACTATAAGGAGAACGCAGGAGAATTTATTGATATAATTAAAAACGAATTTGGAATTGAACTAAACTGTGGAATAGGAACAGGGAAAACTGCTAGAAATGCAGTAAAGCTTGCAACAAAATCTCTTGATACAATCAGAGAGATTCGTGATTCAGGAAAAGATAAACCAGAAATCTACGAGCTTACATGATATTAAAAAATATCAGCATACTGTATGGAAATAATTTAAAATTTATAGAGAAAACAAATGTGCTGATCACTGATAATACATTTCAAAAAATTAGTTCTAAAATTAAACCTACTAAACATAAAGTTGTAAACTGTGATGGTCTTTTACTAATTCCAGGTTTAATTAATTCACATACACATATTGGTGATTCAATTGCAAAAGATATAGCTCTGGATAAGGATCCCGATTCTAAAATCAATCCTATTTTCGGAATTAAACAAAAAATTCTCAAAGAAACTAATCCGAAAAAACTAATTCATTACATGAGAAAAACTGTGAAATCTATGCTAAAAAAAGGAACAACTACATTTGTTGATTTTAGAGAGGGTGGATTAGATGGGGTTTTACTTATGCAAAAGGCACTATCAGACATTCCAATTCGTTCCATAATACTAGGTAGGATAGAATACTATCAATCCAAAGACCAGATCAAAAGAAACATACCAATTCCACAATCATATCAAAATCAAATAGACGCATTGTTAAAAAATTGTGATGGAATAGGAATCAGCGGCTCGAATGAAAATAGTGATTCTTCTCTGAAACAATTTTCTAAAACAAAAAAGATTCGTGCTATACATTGTGCAGAAACTAAGCAAAGTTATTTGAAATCAAAGCAAACTACAAGAAAAACTGAGCCAATGCGTTCCATGTTGCTAAAACCAGATTTTCTTGTACATATGACATATGCATCAAAAAGTGATCTGAATATGGTATCCAAAAAAACAAGAGGCATAATTGTTTGTCCCCGTGCAAATGCATCTTTAGCTGAGGGAATTCCAAATGTTGTTCAAATGATGGAAATGAATTGTAATGTAGCAATTGGAACTGACAACGTAATGATTAATTCACCTGATTTATTCAGAGAAATGGACTTTTTATGGAAGGCAAGTATGGGTATTCATCAAAAACGCATTGAACCAAAAAATATTCTAAAAATGGTTACTGTCAATGCAGGAAAATTACTAGATAAAAAAATAGGGTGTATCAAAGAAGGTTATTTGGCGGACGCTGTTTTTATTAAAAAGAATGACTTGGATCTTGATCCCTTGCAAAACCCACATGCATCTATTGTTCATAGAGCAAATGAAAATTCTATTCAGGCTGTAATGATTGGAGGTGATATAGTTCATGGGAAGATTTAGATCATATGTAATATTCAGCGCTGCAATCACCTTAGATGGAAAGCTAGCAACACGAACTGGTGATTCAAAACTTTCCTCAAAAGCGGATAAAAACAGAGTTCATAGATTAAGAAGTAAAGTTGATGCGATTCTAATTGGAAAGAATACCGCCAAACTTGATGATCCAGTTTTATCTGCGCATAACGCAAAGAAAAAAAACCCAATACGTATAATTCTTGATTCAAATGCAACAATCAAAAACAATTCAAGAATTTTAAGAACCAGTTCAAAAATACCTACAATTATTGTAGTAGGAGAAAGAGCATCCAAAAAGAACCTACAAAGATTAGAAAAACTTCCTGTTCAGATTATAATCTGTGGGAAAGATAGGATAAACATAAAAAAATTACTCATATCGTTAAGAAAACAAGGGATAAAAAAAATTCTAGTTGAGGGTGGTGGGGCAACAAACTGGGCATTTGTGAAAGAAGACCTAATAGACGAAGCTATGATTACAATCACACCTTATCTTGTAGGAGGCATTAATGCCACAACATTAGTAGACGGTGATGGATTTTCAACAATCACAAAATCAATAAAACTTAAACTAAAAAACGTTGTAAAAATGAAAAATGAAGTTGTACTACACTATGAAAACTAACTTTGCATTTCTTTTTTCATCTTATCAATTTGTTTAGCAAATGCCTTTTGTGATTTCTCATTTTTCTTGAGGTTTAAAACCCCACCACACGATGGGCATTTAAAAAATTCATCAAGAGCATCTTCAAATGTTATTCTTGTGCAATCATCATTTCCACAATGATAAAACTGTGATGAATTTTCATAATCTAATCTCTGTTGAAGTCTCTCTGAAATCTTTTTTTTCTGATTCTCAATAAAGTTCTCAACCTCATCTCTTCTAGAACGCCAACGGTAGACAAACCAACCTTTTCTTTCATCTTTCACTCTAACCCCAGTAATGAGAGCCTTGCCAAAAAGATCATAGAGTACTTTTCGAACCATGTTAATTCTTAAACCAGTTGAACTTGCAATTTCTTCATCTGTTGCATCCTGTGATTTTAAGAGTGACCTTGCAACCTTGAGGTACTCATCACCACCAATCATATACGAAATTTTCACAAATGGATCTTCGTATTTGTCAATCAACAGAAACAATCCTTATTTTCCATTATTAATCAGTTTTTTATTCACCCTAACATCTTTGCCTTGTTCCTGAGGAATTATCATTCTCTCTGGATTCTCAAACTTGAATTCAAACTGTTTTCCCTGTTGAATACGGTCCAATAGTACGCCCAAAGCACTCACTTCTGAGTGTGGTTGACTACCAACTGCCACATTATAGTCTGCCAATTCGTAGATCTCTCTTGGAACTTTCTCAGCTCCAACTACAATCATAATTTTGTCTTCATTTCGTATTTTTGTTTCAATATTATTGATATTCTGACCATACATTGTAAGATGAACAATTTTTATCGCTGCATTTTTCTTTTCCTTAATAATTTTTTTCCATTCTGAAATAATTTCAATTTTAAAATTACCGCCCCAAGTTTTGTTAATGTCAGAAATAGTACGCTTTATCTCAGGATTTACTTCATTCATATAGATTTTTTGTGCACCAAATGATCTTGCAACTAGAGCTACATGAGTAGTAACTCTATCATCTCTAACAACCCGTTGACCAATTCTTAGAACTTCAATTTCCATAGGTTTTTGCTCCAACTTTATCATTATTCTGTGATATGTCATTTTGAAAAACGTTACCAATTATTTTTTCAAGTTTATCCATATTTTTTCCTGTAACTGCAGAAATATCAATCCATTTTTTACTTCCCTTTAATTCTAAGTAATCGACTATGTCTAAAATTTCATCGTCATCTAACAATTCTGATTTATTTAAAGCGAAAACCAGCTTGTTTGATTCTACACCAATTTCATTTAATGTTGTGTAGCAACTTTTGAATTTTTTTCGTAATTCATCTAGGTTATCACTTGCATCAATTACAAATATTATAACATCCGTATACAATAATTCTTCTAGTGTGGATTTGAAAGCTTCAATCATATATGCTGGAAGCTTGCTGATAAATCCTACAGTGTCCGAAATCAATGCAATTTCTCGGTTTATCATTACTCTACGAACAGTAGTTGAAAGAGTTGTAAACAGCTCATCGTTTTTTTCTTGTTGTTCTCCTGTTAACGCATTGAATAATGTAGTTTTACCTGCTGAAGTATATCCCGCAAGTGAAATTGTCTTGAAACCAAGCCGTTTTCTTGCTTGTCTATGAAGTTTACGTTGTTTTCCTGACTTTACCAGTTTTGATTTGATGTTAATCATTCTTTTTTTGATTTCGTTATAGTATACATCAACTTCAAATGTTCCAAGGCCCATAAATCCTGGCTGTTCACCTTTTTTTGAAAGTCTTACTTTTTCTTTAGCTCTTGACATATCATAGCGTGCCTGCGCCAGTTTAACTTGAAGCTTAGATTCAGCACTGGAAGATCTTTTCTCAAATATTTGTAAAATCAAAGCTTCTCTATCCAATATTTCCATTTTAAGCTCGGAAGCCAGATTATAGTTCTGGCTTGGCTTTAATATCTCATCAAAAACTATCACATCCGGTTTTACCGTAGATATGATTTCTTTAAGATCTTCAATTTTACCACCACTCAAGCCATATTTTGGCTTCTGCAGGAAGTTTTGTTTTATGACATGCTTTACTTTATAGTCAGCCGACTCACAAAGAGCTATTGCCTCATCAACCATATCATCTTGATCATATGTAATTAAAACAGCTGAATTCATCGCTAAAACTCTACATTTTTGGTTTTTTGAGAATTTTTTCTATATTCATATTTAGAACAATTTCCCCAATGTCGCTTGCATATTCTGCAACTCTTTTTACATTCTCCACAATTTTTCTAATTCTAAAAATTTCCTCCTCATCTTTACTTGTTTTCAAATTGTCCAATATT
>LULY01000042.1_pt1 | contig 13474 bp, 17 predicted proteins | sample 730031 | NCBI WGS metagenome assembly LULY01 (sample SAMN03860277, study PRJNA289734) | marine metagenome | biome: seawater column; feature: ocean; material: water; isolation source: Red Sea water column Station 91 - depth 200m | place: Saudi Arabia: Red Sea | collected 2011-10-15 | depth 200 m
CATTAACCGTAGATTCCAGTTGTATTATTCACAATGACGGAAGTGACGGTGGAGATGGAACAAATGGAGACGAAAGTAGTGCAAAAACAGGTGGAACTGCTGGAGCTGGAGGTGGTGAATCAGGTTGTTCATTATCACCAGGACCTGATGGTGGAACAGGTGGAAATGGTAGTAATCAAGCAGGTGGTCACTATGGTGGTTCTGGTGGAGCTGGTGGTGGAGCCGGAGGTATCGTATTTATCGCCGCAAGAACATTAGTTAACAATGGAACAATTCGTTCAGTAGGTGGAGATGGCGGAGATGGTGGAGATGGTTCTGCTAATGGAGAAGCTCCAGTCGGAAGTAACAAAACAGCGGCAGCAGGTGGAGCAGGAAACGCAGGTTCAGTAATACATATAAAGATTTAACAATGGAAAAAGGAGAATAAAAAATGGCAACATTTACAGGAGGAGCAGCAGGTGGAGCCGGCGGAACAACAACCGCTGTAACCCGAATAAAAGTAATTGACCCGCATATTGTTATTATGATGCGTGATGTTATGGACGCATCAGCAACAGCCGCAAGATTAACCGTTGGTGGTGGAGCCGGTGGTGGAGGTGGTGGAGCAGGATACAATTTAGGAGCATCATCAGGTTATGGTGGGTATATCGCAGGAAGTGGAACAGCCGCAACAAGTGCTATTAATACATCAGCAGGAGCCGCAGGTGGTAAAGGTGGTGATATTGATAGTAGTGGTGGAGAAGGTAGTGGCCCCGGTGGCGGAGGCGGTGGTGGTATGGGAGGTGCTATTGTAATAATAACAACTTCTACATCAATCGGAACAACAGCCGTAACTGCAGGAGCCGCAGGAGCCGCAGGTAGTTACTAATTGAACTAAAAATATATCACTATAAGTGAAATAAAAAATTCTAACCTAATATTTATATACGAGGAGAAAAACTATGGATTATAAAGAAATTATCAGTAAAGTATTACACCACGAAGGTGGGTATGTTAACGACCCTAAAGATTTGGGTGGTGAAACCAATTTCGGTATCACAAAAAGATGGTATCCAGACTTGGATATTAAAAATCTAACTAAAGAAGACGCAATAGAAATTTATAAAAAGGATTATTGGGATAGGTTTAAATTAGACGAATTTCCAAAACATTTACAACACATTTATTTTGATATGGTTGTCAATATGGGTATTCGTAATGCTGGAAAAGTAATCCAACGAGCTTGTAATTCAAAGGGATGTAAATTAGCAGTAGATGGTATCGCTGGTAGTGGAACAAGACAAGCAGTAAAGAATTGTAGATTAGAGCATGATAGAATTAAAGCATTCAGAATTAGATATTATTGTGATTTAATTAACGCAAAACCTGAACAAGAAAAGTTTTTCTATGGTTGGGTAAGACGAAGTTTAGAAGTTTAACGGAGAAAATAAATGTTTAAATCATTAACAAAATGGTTATTTGGTATTTTACTTTTTAGTAATGTATTCGCACAAAATCCTATTATTAGGGTTGAACAATTAGGAACTTGGACTTCCCCAGATTTTTGGTGGAGAGATAATACTGAAATTGCATTAAAAGAATATTTAGCAGACGATAAAGATTTACCAGCATATAAGAATAATAACTTTGATGCGTGGAGAGATGATATTATGATATTGGAAGTTACTCTTGATGATGTAGGTTCAGATATCACTGCATTTAGATTTGATATCGCATTTGATAATGATATTATTACTTGGATAGAACCTAATGGTGCAAGTGGAAACGCCGAAGTAAATGGAACTTCAGCACAAAAACTTACTATGAACACAACTGGTAATAATAAAGTTGAACAAGGTAGTTATCTTGCAAATTATACTGAAGGTGATGAAAATGCAGGAGCAGATTATTCTTATGAAATCGTTTATTATCCAAATGTAGGCTATCGTGATTCATTAGCAGTTGGAACTAATACAAATGTATTTGAACAATCTATTTCAGATAATGATTATGATTGGTTAAGAATTACTATGGTTTCGCATGATGTTAATGATATTACTTTTGGTAGTGGAAACGGAAACGAAACACAATTAATAAAATTATATTTTAAAATAGATGATGTAAATGATAATTTTTCAGCAAAATCATTTAGAATACCAACATTTTATAATGGAAATCAAGGATATTATACTTATGTATCTGATGACTATCTATTAGATTACAAAGTTTATATTGATGGAAATTGGGGAACAGATTCAACTTATGACGGTGGTGCTCGTGGAGATATCACATTACACCCGAAACTTGTTGATGTAGAAGGATTTTTTAGATATGTAGATAACCCAGTTCAAGTTAATAATGACCCTGAAAGTGCAGGACCAGACGGAAGTGCAACTGATAGAACATATCCATATTGGAAAGTAATGTTTGAGTTAGATAAAGATAATCCAGACAATACTTCAAATTGGTATAATATAGAACTTATCGCAGATGATTCAAATACAGTAGATGAAGATTTAAGTGATGATGTTATTGGTAATTTCCAACAAGGAGCCCCAGGATATTATCATTATCAAATAACAGATATAACAAGTGGAACAACAGCCGACCAAGTAGTTCCTGGTGAGGGCTTTTTAGGAGTATCATATTGGGATTATACTTATACAGACGATAAAGGATATTTCAATATTCAACTTCCACGAAATAATCAATACAGAGTTTCATTTTGGCCACCAGACGCGGCTGATGAAATTGGTGACCACTCACAATTAGAATTAGATAGAGGAGCTATCACAAATGTAAATGACGCAATTGCATCATTTAATTTCCAATCAGGTAAATATCTAAATTCAGATGATATTGTTATTATAGACCCGAGTTCTTATTTAATAGGTGATGTTGATGGAGATGATGTGTTTCAGTTAAATGACGCTTATTTCTCTTGGGCATACACAAGTGCTATATTTGATAATTATACACACGAAAATGGAAATTCATATGAGGATTGGTCAACAATTGATAATTTAAAAGCAGGTGGAAGTTCAGAAACATTAAATTATTATCAAGCAGTAAATGGTGGTTCAACACCACAAAGAAGAGAATTTTCAATCTTTGTTGATGAAGAATTACCACAAGAAACAGCAGAACTTGATGTGGGTGAAGTTGAAGTTTTAAATCCAGATATGATGGATGCTGACGAAATGACACAAACAGGTTTAGATACATTAAATATTACAATCGGAGCAGGAACTTCAACATTTGATGACCCAGATGTAACTACTGACGGAGATGTAAATCCAGATTATACTTTTGACGGAGATAATCTTATAGACGGAACAGACGAAGAAAGTGATATTGGATATTACTTTACAGGTGATATAAATAGAACAGGAACAAAAGTTCAAGAAAGTGGTGGTGACGGATATATTGATGTGAATGGAACAACATTTTATCGTTGGGCTACAGCACAAGGTGGTAGTGGAACAGCACCAGCTGATTGGACAAATTCAGATACTAAATATGATGCTGAAAGAACTATGGCAAGTATGCAAAACTTCTTAACAAATCCAGATGTTTTATTCTCACTACCAGCAGACTCAACAGTACGAGTTCAAGCAGGTAATCAAGTTGTAGTTCCATTAACAATTAAACCAAGTATTGATGAAGAAACATTAATCCCTACAAAGATAGCAGGATTTGAGTTTGAGATTGAATATGATACTAACCAATTACACTTTATAGACGCTCAAACAGGATTACTGCCAGGGCCTTGGTTGACTTATTTAAATGAAAGTGAAGTTGATGAAAACGGATATAAAAGAATTAGTTTTGGTGGATTTGACCACTCACCAAACAACGCACCAGAGGATTATTATATTACAGAGGAAATGGTAGGACTACAATTAGTATTTACCGCCGATTTCCCTGACTCTGAATGGACTGAAGCAGATTTATCATTTGTTGGTAAAGCAGTCGCAGGTAATCCAAATGGACAAGATTTATTAATGACAAGACAAGATGGAAAAGTATTAGTGTGGAATAAATATTGGGCATTCGGTGGTGGACAACCAGACGAAGATGAAATGACTTATGTTTATCCAAATCCATTTGAGATGAACGCTAAGTTCCAATTCTTTATGGAACAAACAAGTAATGTAAAGATTAGTATTTATAACACAAATGGACAAAGAATTGGTGTAGTATTAGATGAAGAAGTTGGTGAAGGTATTCATCAGTTTGATTTTACTAATTCACCAAATGTTTGGTTACCAGAAGTATCAGTTTATGAAGGACACCAAGTATTACAACCTGGTATTTATATTTTTGTAATGGAAACTGAAAATAAAATTAAAGCAAAGAAATTTACAATATTAAGATAAGGAGAATAAAATGAGTAAATTACTATTAATATTATGTTTTATGTTCCCTTTAATGGCACAAGACATTGAGGAAGAAAAACGACAACAACATAAAGATAAAATGGAAGTTCGTGAAAATCGTAAAGCAGAGTGGTTACAAAACCAACGACATTCTGAATCTCAAAAAATGATTATGCAACTGAAGATGCATGAAAGAAGAGGAAATTACGATATGAAAAAAGAACAATGGAAACGATTTGAAGATGCTCATAAAAGAATGCATATGAAACATCAACATCCATCTTTTAAACACAAACAACCAAAATGGAGAAAAGCTCTTGTTCTTATTTCAATCGCTGGAATATCATACCATATTGGATATGACTCACACGAACATAATCGTAAAGATAAAATAATAAGAAAGACTTGGACAAAAGATAACTGGAGACGCTAATGAAAAAACTTTTAAGTATAATTTTATTAACAACAAGTTTATTTGCACAAGCAAATAACATATTTACAATCAACCCAAGTGTTTATAGTGCAAGTATTGGAAACGCAGGTATTGCTGACGCAAGTGTAAAAAACTTGTTTCACAATCCAGCCTTCGCAGGACTTAAACAACAACATAGTGAAGTTAGTTATGTAAAATGGTTACCAAATCTTGTAGATGATATGGGATATCAAAATTTATCTTATACAAGTAATTTCGGATTTACTTCAGAACTATTTTATTTTGATTATGGAACACAAACACAAGCAGACCCTGATGGAATTATTGTTGGAGATTTTCAATCATCATCAATGAGATTTGGTCTTGGTTATGGTTTAGATTTAAAAGGTTGGTTATTTGGAACTCGTTTAAATCTTTATCAACACCAATTTATTGATAGTTTTGATATCAAGATGAATTATGGACTTGATGTTGGAGTTCACAAACAATTCAATAATACTTCACTTGGTATCGTATTGAAAGATTTAGGTGGAGAAACAGAATTTTTAGATGAAAAATTAGATTTACCTATGTCAATTGGATTAGGTATAAAACAATCAATACCTTTTAGAGAAAATATAACATACAATATTTTATTAGATGTAAAGATGTATGAGGATTGGAATTCAATTGGTATTGGTGATGAATTAGTTATTAACGATATGTTTTATATACGCGGTGGATATTACACAGAACCAGATTTTGATGTTGATTACATAACATTAGGTGGTGGAGTTGATGTTGGGTTTATCAATATTGATTTAGCATATTTGATTAATGAAGAAAGTTTTCACAACGAAACTGTAATGTTATCATTCGGTTTTGATTTTTAAGGAGTAAAAAATGGCAAAAGAAGTAATAGATACAGAAAAAATGTTAGATGATGTTCAAAACAAAAAGTTTGGATTATCAATAACAAATATCGTAAGTTTAGTAACCGTATTATCAGGTTTGATAGCAGGTTGGTATACTTTCACAGGTCGTATTGATTCATTAGAAGAAGTAGTTACAGGATTTGCAGAAGCAAGTGATATAGAAATTGTTTCTACTAAACTACAAACTTTTGAAGATGATATCGTGTGGTTAAGAGAGCAATTAGATACCGTTGGTGAAGTTGATTTATCACCATTAGAAAAAGATATCGTAAATCTTCAAAGAGATGTTAAAGAACTTGAAAGTTCTATCAGAAATCTTAATAACAAGATTGAAGAATTACACGGTGACCCATTAGCAAATTTTAAAAAATAAGAGGCAAAAATGACATTTATAATTACAGAGCCTTGTGTCGGAGTTTGTGATGCAGCGTGTATCCCAGTTTGTCCAGTAGATTGTATTCACGGACCAGACGACCCTACAGGAGTAGGAGCAGAACTTGTTGGTATGGAAGACCTTTCTGGGAAACAACTTTATATAGACCCAGACGAGTGTATCGATTGTGGAGCGTGTGAACCAGAATGTCCTGTGGATGCGATATATGATGAAGATGACGCACCAGAAGAATACGAAAAATACATTGAAATTAACGCAAACTTTTTTAAGGAGTAAAAATGAAATATTTAATTAGCTTATTATTAATACTTGGATTAACTGATTTAAATGCCCAATCAGGTAAATCAAAAGTTCAAACAAAAATAGCATCTTATGAAGCAGAAAAAACACTTGATGATATTAAGTGGTATGATGGAGAACCAGAAGGTATCCAAATGATTAATATCAAAGTTCCACAAGAAGTCGTGAATATGTATCCAGAACTAAAAGAAAAAAGAGTTGGATTTGGTATGACTAATAGAATAATTGAAGCTCTTGAAGAAGCAGGTAGATTTTATTTTGTTGAAGAAAAAGATGAAGTAATTGCTAAAATGGTTCAAGAGTGGGAAAGAAGTGTTAGTGGAATGTTAGAGGAAGAAATAAGTGTTGGTAAATTCGCAACTACTAAATATTTTATTTATGCAGAATTATATGACTTTTCAGTATCTAACAACGAGGAAATCCACAAAAGAAAAATTAAAGTAAGTAATACCACAAGTGTTGGTATTCAAGTTCGTTTAGTTTCAGTTGAAACAGGAAGATATATTACAGGTAGTGGTTTAGGACAATCAACAAAAGAAGGAGCAGGATTTCTTAAAAGTCCAAATATGGAATTTGACCAGTCAACGGTTTCATATGCAACAACAGGAGCAACCATTACAGCAGTCGCAAATGTGTTAAGACGAATGGAAAAACGAGGTTGGTAAGATGAATGAAATGGTTACTTACAATATTATTAGTATGTAGTCTTTATGGACAAAATAGGGATTTTGGTTATAACTATTTAGACCCTTGCACTCAACAACCAGTCAATCTTAATTATACAACAGAAACAACTGAAAATGGATTTTGGGTAACTTATTATAACCAAAGACGATTTTTTACTTGGGAACAAGTTCTTGCTGGCGAATTAGAAGCGTGGACACAACAAGTTTATAGAGAATTTGAAAAATTGTTTCCTTGTGCGGTTAATGTAGCGGAAGAAGCGTTAGCATCAGCAACTACATTAAATCTATCGGACGCTTTAGAGGAAGAGGAGGAAGATATATCACAAGCAGAACCAAGTTTTGTTGGTGGTGATATCGTAGCAACCAAGTATGAGTTTGCTTGGGTTACTTCATTGAACTCTACTTATATGACAGAGAACTTTGATTTAACAAGAGAAACAAATTATACTGCTAACATTACAACGGACGCTAAAAAAATATTAGGTTTATACGGACAAGGATTTAAATTAAAGGCGAAAAAACAAAATTTATTTTGGAATGTAGGTGGATTATATTATAATACTTTTGAGGGTAGTGATTGGTTAATAACAGGAAACTACGGAAAAGTATTAAAAAAAGACATAGGTGAAGTAGCATTAGTAAGTTCAAGTATTGGTATGATATCAGAACAAACTTTTTTTAATGTTAATACTATGTATGGTGTTAGATATATGATACCAATTAACAATACAAAACTTGTATTACAGACATTTGTCAGTTATACATTATTTAGATATTTTGAGGGGTTAAAATCAGAAACTAAATATTTATTATTAGAAAGTCCTATATTGATTTATCCAGGATTTAATGTTGATATTCCATTTACGGAAACATTTAAAATGAATTTTGGATTTAATGTAGGCATAAATACATTGGTTAATGATTTAGGTAAAAGAAATATTACCTATTCATTAGTATTTGGAACAAACTTTTAGGAGTAAAAATGAAAAAAATAATCGGATTATTATTATTAGGTATTCTTGTCGGACAAGATTTACCACAAGCAAAAATGACAGAAGGTCAATGGCCATCTTTAAGTATATCTAATTTTGTTAATCAAGCAGAAATTGAAGGACTTGAAGACTCACGAGTATTTCTTGGTGTTAGACAAATTCTTACTGAAAATGTAATGGATTCAAGATACGAATTAGTTGAAGGTGATTCAGACTATGAACTTAAAGCAAAAGTTGTTTATCTTGGTAGACCAAGAAAATCAGCAACTATTTTAGGAATATTTAATAGAGAATCAACAACAACAGAAGTTCGTGTTGTGGTTGAACTTATTAATAAAAGAAATGGTAAAGTCACAACAGGTCAAGGAACTGGATTTACACAAAGAGATATTAGTTCTACTGGGTTTCAAATAAATGAAGATTTGCCTTTTGACAGAAGTGAGCTCGGTGGAGCATTAAAAGAGGCAATCAACAATGCAGTTAACGAAATATTTTAAGAATAATTGGAAAGATTTACTTTCGTTATTAGCATCGTTGTCGTTATTGGCAACCGTTTATTTTCTTAACCATTACGATATAAAACAACTATATCGTGAATTTGTTGAACTACGATTAAAAGTCCAATCACAAGAATTAGTAATTGAGGATTTGGAAGATGAAATTAGAGAATATAAAAATCTATATTCGAGTTTACAAGTTGAACTTGAAGAACACAATGAAACGCGTGGTAAGGAAAATTCAGAACTTTACCAAAGATTGTATGAACTTGAAAGGGAAGTAGAATTACTATCAGATAAAGTAAGAACTTCCAATTTTTCAGCAGGTAATGATGTTCGTATGTTTTCAGATAGACAAGAAAATCGTTTAGGATTTTATGAAACAGAAGGACAAGCCTTACTTGGTTGGAAAGATGACTATCTAACAACCGCTCAATTCAAACTAAATACCATAGGACAAATCACATTAGAACCAAAAATTCACAAAGTAGATAAAAAAGAATTTTACGCTTATATAGATGAAAAAAGTATTGGTGGTATCACAATCACAGGACAAGGCCCAATACAAAAAATACCACCACCAAAAAATCAAATCTCATTAGGGCCATTTATTGGAATAGCATATAACAACACAACAGGATTAACAGAGCCAATTGTAGGGATTGGCATAACCTATAACCTATTTAAACTCTGGGATTGGAGATGATTTTTTAATTTGTTTATATTTATAAACGAGGAGATTTTGCATTATGGACATTAAGAAAATTATCAGAGAAGAAATAGAAAAATTAAATGAAGAAATTCAATCTGATTTAGTTTTGCCAAAAGGAAAAAGAGTTATTTTAAGAGCAGATAATCCAAAAGTTAATAGAGGGTTAATCGTTACTTGGTTGGAAAAAGGTGGTTATAATGTAGAATATTGGTATAAAGACCCTTCAAAGATTTATCCAGCCGAAGTTGTTATTGACGGAAAACCAATTACAAAAGACGGAAAAGTTGTTCATCTTGGTTATCACCCAGAAATTGATGAAGGATTTGGTTCTGATGAATTTTTAACCAAAACAGAAAAGAAAAAATTTGAAAAAGAAAGATTAGAAAACGCAGAAGTGTTAGGTTATACATTAACAGGAACAAAAGATATTAATGAATCAATAAATGAAGCTTCATTAACAATACCACAATACAAAACTTCAATAAAAAAATTGAGTTATTCTCAACAAGATAAACTTTTTCATTTCTTACATAAGAAGTTAAAGTTAATGAAACTTATAGATTTTATAAATTATCGTGATGGCAGTCTTCATATAGCTAAAAGTAGTATAACACCTAAAATAAAAAAGGCCATTGAAAGAAAATTTAAAATTAGGCTAAAGGAATCAACAGCCGCTGTCAATCTTGATAAAGAGAAAAATGACGAAAGATATCCAGAACAACCAAACTTTAATTTTGACCCTGAAAAAGGAAAAACAAGAATAAGAAAGATAAGAAAATGATTAAACTAACAGATTTAATAAAAGAAAATAAAAGAAAAGACTTACTTATGTTATCTACTATGATTAGTAGACGACCAAGTGATGTTGCGAAATTTTTAAAAAAGTATAAACTTGACCCAGACGATTTATTAGATGTATTAGATGCTGGTTCTTCAAGTCAAAGAAGACGATACTCAATGGCTATATTAGCTGCAATGAAAGGTAGTCGTAGAGCATTAAGAGATTTAGATAACTTATTAGGATTTTTATAAGGAGATATGATGAAATTAAAAGACATAATAAAAGAAGCAATCGGTAAAGACTTATATAGTGATTCTTTACCTAATGCCAGAACAAATGAGTTCAAAGCCGCTTTATATGAAGTAGAAGACACTCTTTTTCATTTACAACGATATATGAAAATAGAACAAAAAGGTGGTAAACCAGGTAAAAGAAAAGGTGATGTTAATTATAATTATTGGGTAGTTCATACTGACCCAAGAAAAAGTATGTTAAAAAGATTAGATGTCGCTGTAAGAAAACTAACTGATATCGGTTATAAAAATCATAAAAAAGCAGAGAAAATAAAAAAATATGTGATTAAAGGTAAAATAAAGATTTTAGGTCTCGACAAATACGGACAAAGAAAAAAATGATTAAATTAAAAGACTTATTAAAAGAGTGGAACGATACTTCGTTTAAAGATTTACCAAAAAGGTGGTCTAAAAATATTAATGAAAAAGACGGACTTACTGAATTGGAAAGATTGGAATTGGATGAAGATTTATCAATAAAAGAGAAGGGAGTTGACGGACGCATTTATAATTGGAAAGAAGAAATGAAAGAGGGTAAATTTGACCCTGAAAATCCAATGGTTCATCTTATGGGATATGGAACAATGCCTTACAAAAGTTTACAAAAATTTACTGCAATTGATTTAGAAAAAATAGCCAAACAATTAAAAAGAGGTGATGTAAGTAAAGCGTATCATCATCTAATTGGTAATGAGATTACAGTATGGAAAGTTAAATGTTTAGAAGATGTTAGAAAAGAATTAAAAACTTCAGTTTGGAAACGAAGAATTACAATCTATAAAAAGAAAAAGAAATATGGTTAAATTAAAAGACATATTAAAAGAATCAAAGGTAGGATATCTTGTGGAAGCAGAACCAACTGCCGCCGAAAAGAAAAAGAAAGCCGAACAAGAAAAAATTATGGCCACAAAGATTGATTTTACTATTAAAAAAGGGAAGAACAAAGGTAAAAAGGACACGATTACAGTTCGTGGAGCATTAAATCAAGGTGAAGACCACCCAGCTTACACAAAAGCAAAAAGACTGACAAAAAAAGTAGACAAAAAACAAAAATCAGCAGATAAAAAAGTTTCTAAAAAAGTTGAAAAAGATATAGAAAAAATTAAAGATATAAAATTTACTATACAATCCCCAAAAGGTGATAAAGAAGTGTCAGTTAAAGATGTGTTGCCAAACTTTGGAACAGACAAGAAAGATAAAGATACCCCAGCAACGAAAAAAGCACAAAAAGAAATTCACAAGTATTTTGTAAAAAAATACGAAAAACAAGCTGAAGCTGAAATCGAAAAAAGAATGAAAGATGTAGATACGGACGGTAACCCTAAATTAACTGAAAGTGAACAAGAAGCATACGATAAATATAAAAAAGAAACTGAAACATTAACTGTTAACATTTCAAATCTAAATAATGAAATATTAAATTCTCACACTGGGGACAGTTATTGGGATAGAGAAACTGGGGATGATGGAGATGATGATGACTGGTTATCAGATTTTGGAGATGATGATGACGATTGGGATGATTGGGGTGGAAAAAAAGAAACAGACGATTATGGTAATAAATTATCAAAAAGAGGTGATAAAACTCAACAAAGAGCTGTTGAATTCAAATTACGGTTAGGTGCTGGAACTTTAAAAAAGCAAAAACAAGAAGGACACCATTATACGATAGGTGAAGATGGAAAAGCCATACCACTATCAGTATTTAAAGACCCTAAAACAAATAAATATTATGCAGTTGATGATGAAGGTAATATCTATGAAAACGACACAGATGATTTTAGAGATATGAAAGAACCTACTACTAATGCGAGAGGGTTTGAAGGAGCCGTAACAAAAGCAGGTCAGAAAAAAATAGATATAAGAAAAGGCAAAGGTGAAGATTCAGACGAATATGATAAAACATCTTTTGCAGATTTATTAGGTATGTTAGGAATTGAAACAGATATTGATTGGGCAGACCCATTTGGTTCTATGTAAAAATGAAAGATACTATGAAATATACAAAAGTAAAACCAAAACGATTCGGAAATTTGATAACACTATCAAAACAAGAATTAGCAGATTTCCTTAAAACAAAAGAACCTATTGTTAAAAAAGGTTTTGATTTAGAATTGACTAAAAGAGATTTAGTTGATTTAATAAAATTTAAACAACCAGTTCAGAGAAAAGGGTATAATATATTAATGGAAGAGGAAATGTGGACTGAATTATATGATAATCTAAAAACAAAGTTTGGTAATGAATGAAACGATTAATACAACAACTAATTTCACCGTTCTTAATGGAACAGGTAAAAGCAAAAAAAGTTATAGCAGTATATCCTGGTAGGTTTCAACCTTTCGGGCCACACCATAGAAAAGTATTCCAAAATTTACAAAAGAAATTCGGTGATGTCTATATCACCACATCCAATATTAAACAACCACCAAGACACCCGTTAAATTTCAAAGAAAAAGTTCGTCATATGACTAAAATGGGTATTCCAAAAAATAAAATCATTTTTGAAAAAAATCCTTATGTAGCAAATAGTTTGTTAAAAAGATTTGACGGAGAAAAAGTAGCCGTTGTTTATGTGTTTGGTGCTAAAGACGCTGGTAGATTAAAAGGTGGAAAGAAAAAATCAGGTGGATTAAGTTATTATCAAGATTTTAAAAAACATAAAAATAATTTAATGGGTTATGAAACACACGGATATATTTATACTGCACCGCATGTAAAAGTTAGTGGTATTACAAGTGGAACTGAAATAAGAAAATTATTGGGTAGTTCCAAAATGGAAAGAAGTAAAAGAGAAAAATTATTTAAGAAAACTTTTGGTTATTTTGATAAAGGTGTTTTCAGTATGTTGACCAATAAATTTAGAAAACTAACAGAAATTAAAAAAGCTATTAAGAAAGAATTAGACTTATCAGAAGAAGTTCAGTTAATTATTGAAGGTGGAGCGTATGGACATATGGCACACCCGTTTGATGATAAAAATTTAACATTTGGTGATTTGAAAAAGATTATCAAGTTAGGTTTATCAGGACAATTAAATCGTGAAGATGATGTAACAGAAAAAACTGACGGACAAAATTTAATGATTACTTATCGTGATGGAAAAGTTTTAGC
>LULY01000099.1_pt1 | contig 13452 bp, 9 predicted proteins | sample 730031 | NCBI WGS metagenome assembly LULY01 (sample SAMN03860277, study PRJNA289734) | marine metagenome | biome: seawater column; feature: ocean; material: water; isolation source: Red Sea water column Station 91 - depth 200m | place: Saudi Arabia: Red Sea | collected 2011-10-15 | depth 200 m
AGGCAAGCCACTCGGCCGGCTTGATCAGCTCGCAGTCGCTGTAGTCGAGTTCATCCCACGTCACCGCCATCTCGACGATGCTCGTCAAGGACTCCAAGTCGGCCTGCTCGATGCCCAACAGATGGTCGTGATGCTCCGGTGTTGCCGCATGGAAAGGGCACGAGCATGCCGTTCGCGAGATCGTCGAGATCCTCAGCAACGCGGACCCCGAGGATCGCAAGGCGGTCTACAAGGAGCTGAACCTCACCGTCGTCTACCACGACGACGGGCGCATGCAAGTCACAGCAGGACCCGACGCGTGTACTAACGAGTGTGTCGGAGGGGGGACTTGAACCCCCACGCCCTTGCGGGCACCAGCCCCTCAAGCTGGCGCGTCTGCCAATTCCGCCACTCCGACGTGGCGCTTCCGGGGGACCCGGAGCGGACGACAGGCTACCGGCGGGCAGGCCCAGCGGGAACCGGCTTCGAGCCCCGGGTCACGCCCAGTCGAGGGTGCGCCGCACCGCATCCGACCACCGGGCCAGCAGGTGCTCGCGCTCCCCTGCCGGCATGTCCGGCTCCCAGCGGCCACCCTCCCGCCAACGCTCCCGCAGGTCGTCGAGGTCCGACCAGAAGCCCTCGGCCAGGCCGGCGGCGTAGGCCGCGCCGAGGGCCGTGGTCTCCTCGACCACCGGCCGCACGACCGGAACGTCGAGGACATCGGCCTGGAACTGCATGAGGAGTTCGTTGACGACCATGCCGCCGTCGACCCGCAGGGAGGTGAGCTCCACGCCGCTGTCGGCCCGCATTGCGTCGAGCACCTCCCGGGTCTGGAAGGCAGTGGACTCCAGCGCTGCACGGGCGACGTGGCCGCGGGTCGAGAAGCCGGTCAGACCCATCAGGAGCCCCCGGGCGTCCGACCGCCAGTGCGGGGCGAAGAGGCCCGAGAAGGCGGGCACCAGGTAGACGTCGCCGTTGTCGTCCACCGAACGGGCCAGCGCCTCCACCTCGGCCGACGACCCGATGAGGCCGAGGCCGTCCCGCAGCCACTGCACGAGCGCCCCGGCCACGGCGATCGACCCCTCCAGCGCGTACACAGGCGCCTCCCCGGCCACCTGGTAGCCGACCGTCGTCAGCAGCCCGTTCTCGGAAGGCACGGCCTCGGTTCCCGTGTTGAGGAGCATGAAGCAGCCGGTGCCGTAGGTGTTCTTGGCCTCCCCCGGCGAGAACGCCGCCTGGCCGAACAGGGCGGCCTGCTGGTCGCCGAGGATGCCCGACAGCGGCACGCCGGCCAGCGGTCCGGCGGGCTCCCCCGTCAGCACGCCCAGGCGTCGATCGTCCCGGCCAGCAGGTCGCCGGCCGCTGCCCGACCGGTCAGGCCACCGACGTGCTCGAGCAGCCACGCCACCTTCGGACCCGAGAAGTAGGTCGCCAGCGGCAGTCCGGTCGTGGCCCGCCAACGGTCAGGCCCGACCTCTCCCGCCAGGTGCTCGACAAGTTCGGCGGTGCGGGTGTCCTGCCACACCACCGCGTGCTGCACGGGCTCCCCCGTGTGCCGGTCCCAGAGCACGGTCGTCTCCCGCTGGTTGGTGATCCCCACCGCCACCAGGTCGGCTGCCTCCAGGCCCGCCCCGGCCAGCGCCTCCGAGACCACCGCCGTCGTGTTGGCGAGGATCTCGGCGGCGTCGTGCTCGACCCACCCCGGCTGCGGGAAGACCTGCCGGTGCTCCCGCTGCGCCTGCGCCACCACGCCACCGTCGTGGTCGAAGACCATGAAGCGCGTACTGGTGGTCCCCTGGTCGATCGCCCCCACGTAGCGGCCCATCAGCCCAGTCTCCCCCATCCGGCGCCCCCATCGGGCCCCGGCCGTGTCACACGGTCGGCCTACACCGTTCCTGCAGACCCCCCTGACGAACAGGAGCCCCCACCATGGCCATCCCCACCCTCGAGTTCGCCGCCGTCGGCCGCCCCATCACCCGCCTCGGCGTCTCGTTCTTCCCCGTCTACCTCCCGCCGGCCGACCTGCCCCCGATCGCCACCGGCCCCGGGTCCGGGCTCGTGGTCGACGAACTCCCCAACGCCTCGGTCCCGACGCTCACCGTCACCAACCCCACCAGCGACGCCATCCTCCTGGTCGAGGGCGAGACCCTCGTCGGGGGCGCCCAGAACCGCACGCTCAACGTCAGCGTCCTGGTGCCCGCCGGCGCCACCCTCGAGATCCCCGTGACCTGCCTCGAGCAGGGCCGCTGGGGCAGCCGCCGCGAGTTCTCCTCGGGTGAGGTGATGGCCCCACGGCGCGTGCGCCGTACCAAGCAGGACGCCGTCGCCGCCCGGCTCGCCACCGTCGGCGGCCGGGCACCGGAGCGCCACAGCGACCAGGGCGCCGTCTGGCACTCGGTCGACCTCGAACTCGACCGCATGGGGGTCAGCTCTCCCAGCCGGGCCATGGCCGATGCCGATACCTACCTCGAGCGCGACACTCGGCGCAGCGCCGCCGTCGCCGACCTCGCCGGCAAGGGTCCACTTCCCGGCCAGTGCGGCGTGGTGGTCGCCCACGGCCGTCGGATCGTCGCCGCCGACCTGTTCGCCACCCCCGACCTGCTGCGCCCCCACTGGCCGGCCCTCGTGCGCTCGCACCTACTGGAGCGACCCACCAGCGACGGCCACCACTCGGCAGGCCGGGCGCTGCGGTTCATCGGCCGGCTCGCCGGGGCGCCCTCGGAACGACGGGAGGGCCTGGGGCACGGCATCGAGCACCACGTGCGCACCGACCGCATCGTCGGCCAGGCCCTGGTGCTCCCGACCGCCTGCATCCACGCTGCCGCCTTCGCCCGCTGAGGGGCGCCGGGCGGCGCTCAGTACATCAGGCCGAGGGCCACCGTCGCGAAGACGAAGACGAGCGCCGTCACGACGGTGATGCGGTCGAGGTTCTGCTCGACCACGGTGGAACCGGCGGTCTGTGCGCCGATGCCGCCACCGAACATGTCCGACAGCCCGCCGCCCTTCCCGCTGTGGAGCAGCACGAGGAAGATGAGGCCCAGCGCCGAGGCGACGAAGAGGATCGCGGTGAGGACGAACATGGTGGCGACAGGCTACCGGCGAGGTTCCCGGATCGGCCCGGCGCCCAGCCCGGCCATCAACCGACGAGCCGGTGGTACGCCACGATGCGGGCGAACTCATCGGCGTCCAGCGAGGCCCCGCCCACCAGCAGGCCGTCGACGTCAGGCTGCACCATCAGGTCGGGGGCGTTGACCGGCTTCACCGAGCCGCCGTACTGGATCCGCACGGCGTCGGCGGCCGCCTGCCCCCAGCCGTCGGCCACGACCTGCCGCACGACCCGGCACACGGCCTGGGCATCCTCGGGGGTGGCGGTGAGGCCGGTGCCGATGGCCCAGATGGGCTCGTAGGCGACCACGAGGCCACCCACCTGGTCGGCGGAGAGCCCGGCCAGCCCGGCCTGCACCTGGCTCGTGACCCGCTCCTCGGTGGCGCCGGCCTCGCGCTCCTCCTGGGTCTCGCCACAGCACATGATCGGCGTCATGCCGTGGGCCAGCACTGCGCCCACCTTCCGGCGCACGTCGTCGTCGGTCTCGCCAAACACCTGCCGGCGCTCCGAGTGGCCGACGATCACGAGGGCCACGTTCAGCTTGGCCAGCATCCCGGGGGCCACCTCACCGGTGTAGGCGCCCTTCTCCTCGAAGTGGCAGTGCTGGGCGCCCAGCAGAAGGCGCATCTCGTCCGACTCGATGACGGTCTGGACCGACCGGATGTCGGTGAAGGGCGGGTGCACCGACACGTCGACGGCGTCGTGGTCGGCCGGGTTCAGCACGAAGGCCAGCTTCTGGACCGTCTGGATGGCCTCGAAGTGGTTGTGGTGCATCTTCCAGTTGCCGCTGATCAGCGGTCGCCGGGTGGTCGCCATCGTCTGCGCTCCTCGTCCTCGGATCGTCGTCGGGGTCGTGCGGGTATGGGGGGTCAGGCCTCGCCCCGCAGGGCCGCCAGGCCCGGCAGGTCGCCCTGCTCGATCAGTTCCAGCGCCGCGCCCCCACCGGTCGACACGTGGTCCATGCGGTCGTCCACGCCGAACTGGCGGGCGGCAGCCGCCGAGTCGCCGCCGCCGACGACGGTGAAGCCGCGGCACTCGGCCACGGCCTCGGCGACGGTGCGGGTACCGGCGGCGAAGCGGGGGTCCTCGAAGACACCCATGGGGCCGTTCCACAGCACCGTGCGGGCCTCGGCGATCACGTCCGAGAACTCGACGGCTGAGCCCGGGCCGATGTCGAGCCCCGCCCAGCCGTCGGGCAGCGAAGTGCCGGCCTGGCGGACCTCACCGCCGGCCGACGGGTCGCCGATGCGGCCGCCGGGGCCGAGGGCAGTGATGTCGATCGGTAGGCGGATCGGGGCGCCGGAGTCGAGCAGGCGGGCGCAGGTCTCGACGATCACGCCGAGCTTGTCGCTGACCTTGGCGCCGCCCATGATCCCGACGAACGGCCGGCGGGGTGACTCCCGGAGGCCGCCGAGCACCTCGACCTCGCGGGCCAGCAGGCGGCCGGCTGCCGAGGGCAGGTGGCGGGGCGGACCGACCACCGAGGCATGGGCACGGTGGGAGGCGCCGAAGGCGTCGTTGACGTAGGCGTCCTGCCCGTCGACCAGGCGCTGGATGAACGTCTCGTCGTTCGCCGTCTCGCCCGGGTCGAAGCGCAGGTTCTCGAGCAGCGCCACGCCGGGCGCCATCTCGGACAGCCGCTCCCGGACCGGGTCCATGGCGAACGCTGGGTCGGGCACCCCCTTGGGGCGTCCGAGGTGCGAGCAGGCGGTGACCTCGGCGCCGGCGTCGAGCAGGTACCGCAGCGTGGGCAGCGCCGCCCGGATGCGCAGGTCGTCGGTGATCTCGCCTCCCGAGAGGGGGACGTTGAAGTCGCAACGGACCAGCACCCGGCGGCCGGCCAGGTCGCCGAGGTCCTCCAGTCGGGGGACGTCCATCGCCGGTGCCTCCGGTGTCGCTACCTGCGGCCTCTCTTGGCCTTGGCCTTCTTGGTGCGGCGGGTGCCGACGACCTTCGAGAGGTCGACCAGGCGGGTCGAGTAGCCCATCTCGTTGTCGTACCAGCCGCAGACCTTGACCATGTTCCCGGAGGCCATGGTGAGGCCGGCGTCGATGGTGCAGGAGGCGGGCCGGCCCACGATGTCGGCCGACACCAGCGGGTCCTCGCTGTAGTCGAGCACCTTCGAGAGCGGTCCCCGGCGGGCGGCCTCGGCGTAGGCGGCGTTGACCTGTTCGATCGTGGCCTCCTTCCTGAGGGTGCCCACGAAGTCGGTGATCGAGCCGTCGGGGATCGGGACCCGCAGCGATATGCCGTCGAGGCGGCCCTTCATCTTGGGCATCACGAGGCTGGTCGCCCGTGCCGCACCGGTGGAGGTCGGCACGATGTTGACGGCCGCGCCGCGGGCGCGACGCAGGTCGCTGTGGGGGCCGTCCACGAGGCTCTGGTCGCCCGTGTAGGCGTGCGTCGTGGTCATGAAGCCCCGCTCGACGCCGAACGTGTCGTCCAGCACCTTGATCATCGGCACGAAGCAGTTCGTGGTGCACGAGGCGTTGGAGACGACGTGGTGCTTGGCGGGGTCGTAGTCGTCGTCGTTGACGCCGACCACGAACGTGGCGTCGCAGTCGCCCGACGGGGCCGAGATGATGACCTTCTTGGCACCGCCCTCGAGGTGCAGGGCCGCCTTGTCCCGGGCCGTGAAGATGCCCGTGGACTCGATCACGACGTCGACGCCGAGGTCCCCCCACGGCAGGTCGGCCGGGTTGCGCTCGGAGAGGACCCTGATCTTCTGGCCGTCGACGACGATGCCGTCACGGGTGGCCCGGACCTTGGCATCGAGGGCGCCGTGCACCGAGTCGTTGGCCAGCAGGAAGGCCATCGTGTCGATGGACCCCAGGTCGTTGACGGCGACGAACTCGAGGTCGGCGCCCTGGGCCCTGGCGGCCCGGAAGAAGTTGCGGCCGATGCGGCCGAAGCCGTTCACACCCACGCGGACGGTCATCGAGATGGAGCCTCCTGCGGCGCGACGGCCGCGTCTTGAAAAGGGGGGGCGAAATGCCCCCCCGCATTGCTAGCCGATGAACGCCGCCTCGCCACCCTCTCGCCCGCATTTCGACGCGGGAGATCGGTCACACGGCTCCGTCGGGCGGCCGATCAGCGCTGGATGTCGCGATGGGTGACGATCGGCTCCTCGCCCCGCTCCCGCAGCGACTCGGCCACCGCCTCGGCGATCGCCACGGAGCGGTGCCGACCCCCGGTGCATCCGAACGCCACCGACAGGTACGAGCGCCCCTCCCCCATGAACGCCGGAAGGAGCAGGTCGAGGAGGCCCTCCAGGCGGGCCAGGAAGTCGCGTGCCAGGTCGCTCCCCAGGACATGCTCCTGCACGGGGGCGTCGCACCCGGTCAGGGGTCGCAGTTGGTCGACCCAGTGGGGGTTGGGCAGGAACCGGCAGTCGAACACCAGGTCGGCATCACGTGGCGCCCCGTGCTTGAAGCCGAACGAGGACACGGCCAGCCGCAGCGTCCTGTCGTCGTCCCTGCCATAGAGGCCCTCGACCTTCTCGCGCAGTTCGTGGACGTTGAGCTGCGAGGTGTCCACCACCACGTCGGCCACCGACCGGACCGGTTCCATCAGTGCCCGCTCCGCCTCGATGGTGTCGGCCAGGCCGGCGCCACCGCCCAACGGATGGGGTCGGCGGCTGCCCTCGTAGCGCTGGACCAGCACCTCGGTCGAGCAGTCCAGGAAGACGATGCCGAGTTCACCGACCATCGTGCGGAGTTCCTCGATGCCGGCGAGCGTCTCGCCGTCGAGGGTGTCGCTCCTGAGGGCGAAGGCCACACGATCCCACGGCGAGTCGGGGCCGCTGGCAAGGTCGGCGACCTTGCCCATCAGGTCGGCGGGCAAGCGGTCGATCACGACCCAGCCCAGGTCCTCCAGGTCACTGGCGAACTCGGTACGCCCCGCCCCGGAGAGACCCGTCACCACGAGGAACTCGCTCACGGCCCCGATGCTAGGCGGGGCCGCCGTCCGGATCGGACCGGGTGGCCGGCCGGTGCGCGGTGGAGTGCACCGCCTCGGCGACGGCGTCGGGCAACCAGGAGAGGGCCCGCAGGTCCTCGAGGGATGCCGCCTGCACCTTGCGCACCCCACCCAGTTCCTTCACCAGGCGGGCCCGGCGGGTCGGGCCGAGGCCGGGGATGCCGTCCAGGACCGAGCCCGTCATCCGGCGGGAGCGCAGCTGGCGGTGGTAGGCGACGGCGAAGCGGTGCGACTCGTCCCGGATCCGCTGGAGCAGGTACAGCGCCTCGGAGCCCCGCGGCAGGAGGATCGACGCCTCCCGGCCCGGGACGAACACCTCTTCGAAGCGCTTGGCGAGGGCCGCCACCGGGATCCGGTCCCCGAGCCCGAGGCCGGCGACGACCCGTTCAGCCACGCCCAACTGCCCCTTCCCCCCATCCACCAGCAGCAGCTGTGGCGGGTAGGCGAAGCGGCCGGGTCGTTCGGCGACCGGCAGCGCGGCCTCCTCGAGATAGGCGCGGAGTCGACGGGGGAGCACCTCCTCCATGGCGGCGTAGTCGTCGTTGCCGGGGACACCGCGCACCCGGAAGCGCCGGTACTCCTGCTTGCGGACAAGTCCGTCCTCGACGACGACCATCGACCCCACGTAGTCGGTGCCCTGCAGGTGGCTCATGTCGAAGCACTCGATCCGCAGGGGCGCGTCCGGCAGGCCCAGGGCGTCGCGCAGTTCCTCGAGGGCACGTGCGCGGCTGTTGTGGTCGGCGGCCCGCTTGAGTCGGTGCCGGACGAACTCCTCCTCGGCGTTGCGAGTGACCGTCGCCTGGAGTTCGCGCTTGTCGCCCCGCTGCGGAACGCGGATGCCGACGCGGCTCCCCCGCAGCCCACCCAGCCACTCGGCCAGGAGGTCGGCCTCGGTGGGAAGGTCGGGAAGCAGCACCTCCCGCGGAATCCCCTGTGGTGGATCGCCCCGGTAGTGGGCGGCCAGCACCTCGCCGGCCAGGTCACCCGGGGCGAGGTCCTCGATGCGCTCCACGACGAAGCCCTTTCGACCGACCACGCGTCCCCGCCGCACGTAGAAGACCTGGACAGCCGCCTCCAGTTCGTCACCGAAGATCCCGAACACGTCCAGCGACTCGTTGCGGGTTCCGACCATCTGCTGCCGCTCGGCGACCTTGCGGACGCTGCCCAGGCGGTCCCGCCAGCGGGCGGCGGCCTCGAACTCGAGGGCCTCGGAGGCGACGGCCATCCGCTCCTCGAGGCGGGCTTCGACGTCGTCGGTGTCGCCGGCGAGGACCCGTCCCAGGTCCTCGAGGAGTGCCTCGTAGTCCCCCTTCGTGACCTCGTCGACGCAGGGCCCGGCGCACTTCTCGATGTGGAAGAGGAGGCAGGGGCGTCCCAGCCGACGGTGCTCCTCGAGCTTGTTGTCCGAGCAGGTTCGCACGGGGAAGGTGCGCAACAGCAGGTCGAGCGTCTCGCGGATCGCCCCGGCGCTGCCATAGGGCCCGAAGTAGCGGACCCCCTTCCGGCGTCGGCCCCGCACGACCATGGCCCGGGGCCATTCGTGGTCGAGCGTGAGTGCCAGCAGCGGGTAGCTCTTGTCGTCCTTGAGGTCGACGTTGAAACGGGGCGAATGCTCCTGGATGAGGCTGAACTCGAGCATCAGGGCCTCGAGTTCGTTGGCCACACGGATCCACTCGACCGTCTCGGCGGCGTCCAGCATCTGCGCGGTACGCGTGGCGACGCGGTCCCGGCGGCCGAAGTAGCTGTTGAGGCGGTGGCGCAGGCTCTTCGCCTTCCCCACGTACAGCACCCGCCCCTCGCCGTCCAGGAACTGGTAGGAGCCGGGGGCGTCGGGGATGGTCCCGGAGGGGGGCCGCTCGAGCATGCCCGCAGGGTATGCGGCAGTCCGGCTTCCGCCAGCGCCACCACCGGACCGGACGCCCCCTGGCCCGTCAGGGAGGGATCAGGCCTCCAGAATGTCCCGCAGGAAGCGACCGGTGTGGCTCTCCGCCACAGCCGCAACCTCCTCGGGGGTTCCCGCCGCGACGACGGTGCCGCCGCCACGCCCGCCCTCGGGACCGAGGTCGATCAGCCAGTCGGCGGTCTTGACCACGTCCAGGTTGTGCTCGATCACGATGACGGTGTTGCCCTGGTCCACGAGGCGGCTGAGGACGGTGAGCAGCCGGCGCACGTCCTCGAAGTGGAGGCCGGTGGTGGGCTCGTCGAGGATGTAGACGGTGTGGCCGGTCGGCCGCTTCGCCAACTCGGACGCCAGCTTCACCCGCTGCGCCTCGCCGCCCGAGAGGGTGGGCGCCGACTGCCCCAGGCGGATATAGCCCAGGCCGACGTCCACCAGCGTCTTCATGTGGCGGGTGATCGAGGGCTGCCTCTCGAAGAACTCCAACGCCTCCTCGCAGGGCATGTCGAGCACGTCGGCGATGGTGCGGCCCTTGAACTCGATGTCGAGGGTGTCCCGGTTGTAGCGGGCGCCCCTGCAGACCTCGCAGGGCACGTACACGTCCGGCAGGAAGTGCATCTCGATCCGGAGCGTGCCGTCGCCCGAGCAGGCCTCGCAGCGGCCGCCCTTGACGTTGAAGCTGAAGCGTCCGGGCTTGTAGCCCCGTACCCGTGACTCCTCGGTCTGGGCGAAGAGCTTGCGGACGTGGTCGAACACGCCCGTGTAGGTGGCGGCGTTGGAGCGGGGGGTGCGGCCGATGGGCGCCTGGTCGATGTTGATGACCTTGTCGACCTGGTCGATGCCGTCGATGGCGGTGTGGAGGCCGGGCGGCACCTTGGAGCGGTAGACGGCCTGCATGAGGCCCTTGTGGAGGATCTCGTTGACGAGCGTCGACTTGCCCGAACCGGACACGCCGGTGACGGCCACGAACCGCCCCAGGGGGAACTCGACGTCGACGTCGGCCAGGTTGTTCTCCCGGGCCCCACGCACCGTGAGCACGCCACCGGTGCCGGGCCTGCGGGCCTCGGGCACCGGGATCGCCTTCCTCCCCGAGAGGTACTGCCCGGTGAGCGACGCCCGCTTCTTCAGGAGCGCCGGCAGGGTCCCGGAGTGGACGACGGCGCCGCCGTGCTCGCCGGCGCCCGGGCCGATGTCGACGACGTAGTCGGCGCTGCGGATGGTCTCCTCGTCGTGCTCGACGACGACGACCGTGTTGCCGAGGTCCCGGAGCCGCAGCAGGGTCTCGATGAGGCGCCGGTTGTCCCGCTGGTGCAGGCCGATGGAGGGTTCATCGAGGACGTAGAGCACGCCGACCAGGCCGCTGCCGATCTGGGAGGCGAGGCGGATGCGCTGCGCCTCGCCGCCGGCGAGGGTGGCTGCCGAACGCGAGAGCGACAGGTAGTCGAGGCCCACGTCGAGGAGGAACCCGAGGCGGGCGTTGACCTCCTTGAGGACCGGTTCGGCGATCATGGCCTCCCGGTCGGTGAGTTCCAGGCCGGCCAGCACCTTGGCGGCCTCGCCGATCGGGAGCTCGCACACGTCGTGCACCGAGTGGCCGTCGATGCTCACCGCCAGCGACAGCGGGTTGAGCCGCGCCCCGCCGCACTCGGGGCAGGGCACCTGGCGCATGTAGCCCTCGATCTGCTCCCGGGCGCTGTCGCTCTCGCTGTCCTGGTGCCGGCGCCGCAGGTACGGCACGACGCCCTCGAAGTGCGCCGAGTAGACCCGGTTGCGACCGAAGCGGTTCTTGTAGCGGACCTGCACCCGGTGGTCGATGCCGCCCTCCAGCAGGAGCCGCTGCTGCCTCGCCGGCAGCGACCGCCAGGGAGCCGCCGGGTCGATGTCCTGGTCCTCGGCCACGGCGGCGACGAGCCGCTTGAAGTAGCGGTTGTGGCCGCCCGACCAGGGGGCGATGGCACCCTCCTCGAGGCTGAGGTCCCGGTTCGGCACGACCAGTTCCGGGTCCACCTCGAAGACTGCGCCGAGGCCGTCGCAGTGGCTGCACGCCCCGTAGGGGCTGTTGAAGGAGAAGTTTCGGGGGGCCAGCTCCTCGAAGGACTTGCCGTCGCTGGGACGGGAGAGGTGCTGGCTGAAGACGATGGTTTGCGGCTCGACCGGCTCGCCGTCCTCGTCGACCTCCTCGGTCCGTGGCACGACCTGGATCTCGGCGACCCCCTCGGCCAGGGCGAGGGCCGCCTCCATCGACTCGGTGAGGCGGCGTTCGATGCCGTCGCGCAGGACCAGCCGGTCGACGACCACCTGGATGGTGTGCTGCTCGTAGCGGGCCAGGTCCATGTCGTCGGTGAGTTCGTGCAGCTCGCCGTCGACGATGGCCCGGCTGAAGCCCTGCGTGGCGAGGTCGGCCAGGAGGGTGTCGTAGGTGCCCTTGCGGCCGCGCACCACCGGCGCCAGCACCTGGAAGCGGGTGCCCGGCTCCATCTCCAGGACCCGGTCCACGATCTGCTGCGGGGTCTGGCGGACCAGCCGCTCCCCCGTCTCCGGGTCGTGTGGGACGCCGATTCGTGCGTAGAGCAGACGCAGGTAGTCGTAGACCTCGGTGATCGTGCCGACCGTCGAACGCGGGTTGCGCGAGGCGCTCTTCTGGTCGATGGAGATCGCCGGCGAGAGGCCCTCGATGAAGTCGACGTCCGGCTTGTCCATCTGGCCGAGGAACTGCCGGGCGTAGGCCGAGAGCGACTCGACGTAGCGCCGCTGGCCCTCGGCGTAGATGGTGTCGAAGGCCAGCGACGACTTGCCCGAGCCGGAGATGCCGGTGAAGACGATCAGGTGGTCGCGGGGCAGGTCGAGGTCGACGTCGCGCAGGTTGTGCTCGCGCGCCCCGCGCACCACCAGTCGTTCGGACACGGCGGCGAGCCTACCGGTAGCCCCCGCAGCGCTCCGGACCCGCGACCACTCCGGTCAGGCGTGCTCGGCGAGGTCGCGGAGTTCCCGGCGGAGCTCGCTGATCTCGTCCCGGAGGCGGGCGGCGTACTCGAAGCGCAGGTCGCCGGCGGCCTCCTTCATCTCCTCCTCGAGGGAGCCCAGTAGGCGCTCGAGGTCCGCCCGGGGCAGGTCGGACATCTCGTCGACCAGGCGCTCGCCGCGACGGCGACGCCCCTTGGGCACCGGCGCCCCCTCCCGGTCGGGGCGGATCACCTCGAGGATGTCGCTGACCGCCTTGCGGACGGTCTGCGGGTCGATGCCGTGCTCCTCGTTGTACGCCTGCTGGAGCGCCCGCCGCCGGTTCGTCTCGGTGAGGGCCCGCTGCATCGAGGCGGTGACCTCGTCGGCGTACATGACCACCTGGCCGTCCACGTTGCGGGCGGCCCGGCCGATGGTCTGCACCAGCGACGTCTCGCTGCGCAGGAATCCCTCCTTGTCGGCGTCGAGGATCGCCACCAGCGACACCTCGGGCAGGTCGAGGCCCTCCCGCAGCAGGTTGATGCCGACGAGCACGTCGAACTCGCCGAGGCGCAGGTCGCGGAGGATCTCGATGCGCTCGACGGTGTCGATGTCGGAGTGCAGGTAGCGCACCCGGACGCCGTGCTCCAGGAGGTAGTCGGTGAGCTCCTCGGCCATCTTCTTGGTGAGCGTGGTGACGAGCACCCGCTGGTCGGCCGCGACCCGCTCCTCGATCATCCCCTGGAGGTCGTCGATCTGGCCCCGGGTGGGACGCACGACCACCTCGGGGTCGACCAGCCCGGTCGGGCGCACGATCTGCTCGACCACCCGGCTGCTGTTGTCGAGTTCCCACTGGCCTGGCGTGGCCGAGAGCAGAACCACCTGCCCGACCGTCTCGAGGAACTCCTCGAAGCGCAGCGGGCGGTTGTCGGCGGCCGACGGCAGCCGGAAGCCGTGCTCGATGAGGGTCTCCTTGCGGCTCCGGTCGCCGTGGTACTGGCCGTTCAGCTGCGGGACCGCCACGTGCGACTCGTCCAGCACCACCAGGAAGTCGTCGGGGAAGTAGTTGAGCAGCGTGTACGGCTGCTCCCCGGGTCCCCGGCCATCGATGGGGGCGCTGTAGTTCTCGACACCGTTGCAGAAGCCCAGTTCCGAGAGCATCTCGAGGTCGTGCTCGGTGCGCATCCGCAGTCGCTGGGCCTCGAGCAGCTTCTGCTCACCCTCGAAGAACGCCAGCCGATGCTGGAGCTCGTCCTGGATGCGCTCCATGGCCCGGGCCAGCACCACCCGGTCGGCGGCGTAGTGGGTGGCCGGGAACACCACCAGTTCGTCGAGCTCTCGGAGGTGTTCGCCGGTCAGAGCGTCCACCTCGGTGATGGACTCGACCTCGTCGCCGAACAGCGAGACGCGAACCGCCGTTTCCTCGTAGGCGGGGTGGATCTCGAGCGTGTCGCCCCGCACCCGGAACTTGCCGCGGCCCAGTACCAGGTCGTTGCGCTCGTACTGCATGTCGACCAGCCGGGCCAGGGCGGCCCGCTGGCCCACCTTGTCC
>LULY01000254.1_pt1 | contig 12980 bp, 12 predicted proteins | sample 730031 | NCBI WGS metagenome assembly LULY01 (sample SAMN03860277, study PRJNA289734) | marine metagenome | biome: seawater column; feature: ocean; material: water; isolation source: Red Sea water column Station 91 - depth 200m | place: Saudi Arabia: Red Sea | collected 2011-10-15 | depth 200 m
GTACTTACAAAAGCAAAGAAAATAAAAACTGTGTTAATAATTACATTGAAACCTTCACTTGAACGTAATCTTGCAGAAATGATTGAAGCAATAGAACCAAATAATATTGCACCAACTATCGAGCTGAAAACTATTAGTGGAATTGTAATTAAGCTAAATTCTGCTGATTGAAAAAATAGTGGATACCCAACTGCCGCAATTAGTGCAGCGCTGACTAGACCAACTATTGCAATAGTGGTAATATTACTAAGAATGTAATTTGATCTTGTAAATGGACCTGACATTATTTGTTCAAACATCCCATGCCGTCTATCATTCCAAATTATAATTCCAGAAACAAGAGTACTGTTCATAATGTTAAAACCAATCATTCCAGAAGCTAAAAACGCTGGATAGCTAAGATCCTTAGCTCCAAAAGATACTTCATCTATAAGTGCAGTGTATGCAAAACCAGCTACAAAAATCCAAATCAAGGGAAAAATTACCTGCCAGATTAAAAAACCTGGGTTTATTGAAATCGTAATGTTTCTATTGACTAATCTAATTATCGGGTGCATTAGAATCACTCACAACTTTGAGAAATATTTCTTCAAGATTTGTTGGCATTGCCGACAAATCATCTATAGATATATTATTTTGATTTAAAATTTTTAGAACGTTCATTAAAACAAGTTCAGAATTAGTAGACTGTATTGTGATTGTTGCCCCTGTATTAAACTCAATTTTACAGTCCTGTATATTTTCTAAAAGACTTTCCAACGTTTCAATGTTAGAAGAAACGTGAATTTTGATTGTTTTTTCACGACCAAATCTGTTTTTAAGATCATTTGGAGAATCAATTGTAACTATTCTGCCTTTGTTAATGATTGCAATATTATCACACAGATATTCTGCCTCGGTCAGAACATGTGTGGTATAAAATATTGTTAGGTTTGTTTCCTTCACCTTATTTTTTAAAAAATCCAATAATTGTCGTCTAGCGGTTGGATCCAGACCGACAGTAGGCTCATCTAAGAACAATAAATCCATATCATGCATGAACTCACGTGCAACCTGAACTCTTCTGCGCTGACCTATGGACAAATCTTCATTTTTTTTCTTTCTGATTTCAACTAGATTAAAGGCGATTAACAGTTCTTCAGTTCTGTCATTCCTAGTTTTTTTGTCAAGGTTCCACATCATTCCATATTTCTCCAGGGATTTTTCTACGGAGAGTGTTGGTTCATAACTTGGCTGTTGTAAAACTACGCCAATTTTTTTTCTTATTTTTAGTGGTTCCTTAAGAGCATCAATTTTTAGAACTGAAATTTTGCCGCTGGTTGGATGAATTAATGTGGTTAACAACTTAATCACAGTTGATTTTCCCGCGCCGTTTGGTCCTAGAAAGCCAAAAATTTGTCCCTCATCGACATCAAGATCTATACCATCTACTGCATTTATTCCGTCGTATGATTTGAAAAGAGATCTGGTAGAAATGCATTCCATGAATTTCAAAATTCTATCTCGCTTAAATTTTAATAGGAGTAAAAAAATAAAATTCAGGGAGCATATTGTCTGAATTTGAAGAATTAGTAGAAAATATTCTGAAACAAAAACCTGAATTGACTAAACAAGATGTTGAAGATAGGATTAAACAAAAAAAAGAGAAGATAGGAACGGGTTATTTGACTGATCATGGTGCTCTTTTTCTTATCGCATCTGATCTAGGAATATCATTACAACAGACTGTTAAAGAAGAAATGAGCCTAAAGGATCTTTACATAGGTGCTAAGGAGGTGTCTGTAGAAAGTAGAGTGCTGAATATTTCTCCTGTAAAGCAGTTTTCGCGAAAGGATGGTTCTCCATTCTCACTTAGAACCATGACTGTTTATGATAACGACTCTGCGATGAGTGTAAAACTTTGGGATGAAAAGGCTAACTTGCCAGGTATTGAAGAACTGAAACCAGGTGACTTGATAAAAATTATCAAGGCTTATGTGAAAGAAGACCTAAACGGAAGCCCAGCAATTAATGTCGGTGCCGGTTCTAATATACAGACAACTAATCAAGAGAGTGAAATTCGCCCAATTGAGGCTTTAGCTATTGATGCAAGTGAAGTTAAGGAAAATCAAAATAATCTGGTGGTTTCAGGCAAAATAGATGGTAGTATAAACACACTAGAATTTACAAACCGGCGTGGTGAGCCAGCAAAGGCACTTAGAATGAGATTGAAAGGAAATAACAATGCTTCAACAAGGGTTGTATTATGGGGAAAAGATGAATCATCTTTACCTAAAGTAATTTCGCATAATGCAAAGGTTAGTCTTTTGGGTGTTAGAACAAAAACAGGAAACCAAGGTCTTGAAATTCATGGTAATGAAGCAACTGTTGTTGAAATTGAAGGGGTCAAAGAGGTTGAACCTATAGCTATCCGTCTTGTTGCAAAAAAAAGAAATGAACAAGAAAAAACTGTTGCAGTGTGTATTGATAATAAGAAAAACATGATGTACATATCTGATTCATCACAGATGCTAGATTCGTTTAATATTGGAGATGTTGTAGAGTGTATGCCCTCGAAGGCTTATGGAAATTCACTAACAGTTGACCATGATTCGTTTGTAAGAAAGATTGATGACGATAAAAGTATTGCAACATTATCTGATCTAAGAACAAAAATTTCTGATGTTAAACCTGAAAATGATTACTGTGTTGAAGCTATAATTCTGAAAGAACCAGAAAAACGGGAAATACAAACTAAAGCTGGAGAAAATATTGTTTTAGGTGAAATGTTTGTAGAAGATGACAGTGGACAGATATGGATAAAAGGTTGGCGAAAACAAGCCGGGCTTATAGAAGGTTTCTCTGTAGGTGAAATAATTTCTATTACCACTGTTAATGCAAAACCGGGTCTTGATGGAAAAATAGAATTATTTTTAACACCATATTCAACTATCGCAAAAAAGATCTAATCGTCCCAGAAACCCCTTGTCATAACGTACTGTCTTTCAGCTTCGTAAATTTGTTTATACATAAGTTCTTCATCAATCATGTTTCTTAAAATTCGCGCAGCAGTATCAGCACCCACTCCATAACCTGACAAAACAATAATGGCATTTTTCCCAAAGGTTTCAAGCAGCGAAGCAACTTTCCAAGCTCGCTTAAATTTGTGGTTTTCTTCGCGTGAGAGCCTCTTGGACCCGTGTTTTTTCTGAATAATTTTGATCAAGTCATAATCTGAATAGTAAGTAGCAGTAATTTGCCTACTTTTGCAATATTTACAAGGCTGATTTTCTTTATATTTCTCAGTAGTTATAGCCAACTGCCATTTTCCACAACGGGCACAAATTAGACGATGTTTAGATTTCAACAATCGCTTTTTTACCAAATCAAGAATTGCCTTATCTACACTTGCCGGAGATGAATAATATGAAAACTTGGCAACGTCAACCCATTCAATCTTGATTTCCTTGTTTCTAATTCTGTTTAAAATAATTTCAGTGTTTTTTAGATCAAATTTATCATGGAATAACTCTCTTAATGCTTCCATAACAACCGGCGTGTTTTGATATCGCTCATAAAGAAAACGACCTGATTTTCTATCATAAATAGCACCACGACCTACCATTCCAAATTTTTTTGCAACACACCATGTTCTCCAATTAACATTATGTGTTCCAATCAAAGATACAGATACAACATTTGACAGATTAAATTTCTCCATTAAAGTCTCAACAAATATCTTCTTGCTAATTCTTGAATTAGACTCCAAAACAATTCTATAAGCATCTGATCTTGATTGAACTACATATCCAAGAGTAGATTCTAGTAGTGAAGAAAGTATGGTTGCCAGTGTTGAATTAATTTTTGTGCCAAAACATGCATGAATAACAACATTACGATCTGTTCTTACAGATTCAATTACAATAGTTTTCTCATCAGGTACTATGTTAAAATCTAGTTCTGAAATTGTTTTGTTAAGCATTGATAATGAACCATGTTTTACTTTATTTCTGAATAATCCAACTTTTTGCGCAGTGTCATAATCTACAGGAATATTTTCGCCCTCCCAGTAAGGTACATTTTTTCGTTCACCACTAATTGGTTCAACATTTACTTGCAAAGCTTTTTCATCAATATTCAGTATTCTCCACTGCATTCCACGAAGAACAAAGATGTTTCCCGCTTCACCATGGTCACCTACAAATCTTTGATCTAAGGATCCTATGATCTTCTTTCCAACTGAGTCAAACACTTTAAATTTTAAAATATCTGGAATTGTTGAAAGATTCTCAAAATAATATCTAAATGCTTTTGTTTTTTTCCAAAATTTCATTTTCTTCTTATCAAAAAACAAAATAAAGATCTCGTCTAAACTTTCTAAAACATTACAAAATTCATCTAATGTTATATTTCTAAATGGATACGCTTGTGTGATTATTTTATACGCAAAATCAATAGACATTTCTCCCATTTGTAGTGATAAGCCTACTAGGTGGTGAGCCAAAACGTCAAGAGACTTGTTATGAATTTTTTGTTCTTCAATAGAACTATTTTTTATTCTATCGAGAATTGCTTTTGTTTCAAATTCATCATCGGGACTATTTGTAATGATTAGCCCTTTGGCAGAAGAATTTTTAAAATGTCTACTTCTGCCTATTCGTTGCATTAATTTTGATACCTGACGTGGCGAGCCATAATGAATCACAAGTTCTACTGAACCAATATCTAATCCTAATTCAAGAGATGATGTGCATACAACTATACCGCTTGCCCCACTTCGAAGTATACTCTCTGTTTCTTCTCTAACTTGTCTTGATAATGAGCCATGATGTAGCTCTATATTCATCAAAGTTTTTTCCTTTAGGATTGAAGCTAAAAATTCTGATTCACCCCTAGTGTTAGTAAACAAAAGAATTGGAGAATTTATGTCTGATTTTTCAACATATTCAATAATCGAATCTGCCACTTCAGAAATTGAGCCTTTAACAAATTTTACTTCAACATCATATTTTCTGATCGATTTATCCTGAATTATCTTACAGGGTTTATTTGTACCAACAAGAAAGTGACCTGCTTCTTCAATATTTCCAACAGTCGCTGATAAACCAGCTCGTACGATTTTCTGATTGGAGTTCAACTGTAGCCTTTCTAGACTTAATGAGAGTTGGGAGCCCCTTTCACTAGCCAAAAGTTCATGTACTTCATCAATCACAGCCCATTCTAGTTCGGAAAGTGCGGTTAACATTTTCTTTTGAGTAAGAAGAATAACAAGTGTTTCGGGTGTTGTAATCAATATATCGGGTGGTGATTCTGAGATCTTTTTTCTGAGTGATTGAGAAGTATCCCCATGTCTAATCTGAACCGTTAAATCTTCAAGTTCTGCATATTTTATTATTCTACGGAAAACATCTCGGTTGAGTGCTCTTAATGGCGTAACATAAAGAACTTTGATCTTTCCTTTTTGCTTTATTTTTTTTACCATGGAAAAAATAGGAATTACAGTACATTCTGTTTTTCCGGATCCAGTTGGAGCAATAATTAATGAATCTTTTTTCTCAAAAATTTTAGGTAATGCTTTTTTCTGTATAGAAGTTAACTGTTCAAAACCTAATGAACGAAATTTTTCCTCGAGAAAAGTTTCAGTCGGAAGATTCCTCAATGTTTTTCGTTCTAATTCGCTCATAAACTACCACACCTGTAATTCCAACCACAAATAAAATGACTACCACGATAGGTATGTAATCAAAGAATCCTGACATTAAGTATATTCACATTTTTTAGTATTAAATAGATTAAGATGGAGAGCTTAGACCATCCAAAGTTTTCACATATGCAAAACTTTCATTCTGAAAGGGAGAAATGATTTCACAAAAAAATTCCCCATTTTTTTTTGCAAGTTTAATTTTTATATGCGTATACATGCTTATGGATTTTTCCAAGTTTTCTTTTTCTTGTTCGTCAACATTTCTTACAATGTTGGTTACAACTATTGGAATTTTGTTGTTTATCGCAATGTTGGCTAAATTCTGCATGTATTTCATAAAGTATAGATTCTTTTCAAAAGTCTGCTCTTTTTTTGAATATTCGAATGAAAATAGATCAGTCACACTATCTATTATAATCAAAGAAAAATTTTCGATTGGTTTGTTTAATAAATATTGGATTTGTTGTGAAGTGTTGGTAATACGCCCTACTTTGATTTTATCAAGTAGTGCAGGATCCATCTGTTGTGCTTCCATCATTTCTAATATTCTTTCAGGTCTAAAACCACCAGTTGTATCTTGGAAGAGAACCTCCTTACTGCTTTTTAATGCATTAAGACAAATTTGAAATGTCAGCTGTGTTTTCCCAGCAGCAGTTTGTCCATAAATATCAGTAATTAATCCCTCTTTGATACCACCACCAAGACATTGATCTAATTTTTTGAATCCTGTTTCAATCATAATATTACTAAATATAATAAAATTAAAGAGATTTGCTCAATTAGTTCAAATGGGCAAGGCTTTTAAAATATTGTTGTAAGACTGAAAAATGAAGTGGAGTACAAAGGTAAGATGGAGAACGTCGATTCTTATATGAATCTTATAATGACTGATGCAGAAGAACTTAGCAATGGAAAACTAGTTGGAAAATTTGGAAGGGTCATTGTTCGTGGAAATAATGTATTATTTATCAAATTACAAGACGACTTTTAGGGTGTAACACATGCCAAAAACCTATATTTTTACATCTGAATCCGTAACTGAAGGTCATCCAGATAAGGTATGTGATCATATATCTGATGCAATACTCGATGAATTTCTTAGGCAAGATCCAGATTCAAGAGTTGCAGTTGAGACACTTGTAACAACAGACTTTGTTACAGTTGCAGGCGAGGTTACATCAAAGGGCAAGTTTGACATTGAGAAAGTAGTCAGAGATACTATTGCAGAAATTGGTTATGATGACCCTGCATTGAAATTTGATGCAAAAACCTGTAAAGTTATTGTAAAAATAGACCCACAAAGCCCAAATATTTCTCAAGGAGTAACGGTTTCACAAACACAAAAGGAACAAGGTGCAGGAGACCAGGGCTTGATGTTTGGGTATGCTACAAATGAAACGGATGAGCTTATGCCTTTGCCAATATCACTAGCCCATAAGCTGACAAAAAAACTTGCTGATGTTAGAAAATCAAAAGAATTAGCATGGGTCAGACCTGATGGTAAATCTCAAGTTTCTGTTGTATATGTAGATGACAAACCACAAAGTATTGAAACCGTTGTAATTTCAACTCAACACGACCCTGAAATTTCAAATGAGGAGATTAGAAAACAGATTATTGATAAAGTGATTAAACCTGTTTGTGGAAAATGGTGGAATGATGACATTGTAATTCATGTTAATCCAACTGGAAAATTTGAAATTGGCGGACCTCATGGTGATGCAGGACTTACTGGTAGAAAAATTATTGTTGATTCCTATGGTGGAATGGGAAGACATGGTGGTGGTGCATTTTCTGGGAAGGACCCGTCAAAGGTAGATAGGTCAGCTTGTTACATGTGTAGATATGTTGCAAAAAATCTTGTGGCAGCTGGACTTGCAGACAGATGTGAGGTACAGATTGCCTACGCCATTGGAGTTTGCCAACCATTATCATTAATGGTTAATACATTTGAAACGAACAAAATACCTGAAGAGAGCATTGAAAAAATTCTGAACTCACACTTTGACATGAAACCTGCCTCAATCGTTTCTCATCTAAATCTAAAGAGACCAATTTTCAAAAAAACTGCTGGTTATGGCCATTTTGGTAGAAACGAACCGGAGTTTACTTGGGAAAAAACCGATAAGGCCGAAGAGCTAAGAAAGACTGCTGGACTCTAAGAATTTTTCAACTGGTGTCAGCTTAATACTGGCTAATTTTTGAAGTTGCATCATATCAGACGTATAATCTCCAATCAATAGATCTAGAGATTCTGAACTGTACGTACCTTCATCGTATACATTCTTTAGGTTTATTTTTTTTAGTTTCACTTTCCTGTTTTTAGAAAAAAGTTTAACAAAATCTTCAAAACTTATCTTTCTAGGTCCCACCAGATCTAAAATTTTGTTAGAAAATTTTTTCTTAAGAATTGACTCTAGTATTATTTTTGCAACATCTTCTACAAATATTGGTTGCAACCGATACCTACCTGAACCGGGAATAACTATTGTACCTTTTTTCATCTGTTTTGTAAGAGATTTAGTGAGATGATCAGTTTTTCCGATGATATATGAAGCACGAAATATGGTATAGTCTAAACCGGAATTGATTATTTCCTGTTCAGCCTTGTATTTTGAAGCAAAATAACTAGATATACTATCCTTGGAAACACCAAGACCACTGATATAGATAATTTTTTTAATACCAGATTTTTTGCAGAGTTTGATTGTATTTTTTGTTAGATTAACATTGATTTCTTCAAAGGTAGACCCTGATGATTCTATCCCTATGCCTATAAGATGTACCAATGCATCATAATTTTTCAATTTCTTTTGTAGACGTTGTTCCAGGAGATTTTCGGATTGAATTTTTGTTTCGGTAGAATGCTTGACAAAGTTTTTTCTAGAAATTCCTAAAACGTTAACTTTGTTTTTGTAAAGAAATTTTCTTACATTTTTACCCACAAAACCATTAGCCCCAGTAACTGCCACTCTTGTAGATATGTTTGACATACAAAAAAATCACATAACAATTGATTTTAAGGATATCATTAGTTACTCATTGTGGATGTGCAAGAAAAACCCCCTGGCAAACTGAGAACCGGATTTACAACTGGTACTAGTGCTACGGCTGCCTCAGTAGCTGCGATTTTATCAATTATTGATCAAAAAAAAATTAAATCTGTTGGTGTAATGCTTCCAAAAAAAGACAAAATCAAGGTAAGCATTAACAGCTGTGAATTTGAAAAAAACAAGGCATGCTGCTCAGTGATTAAGGACGGTGGAGATGATCCCGATGTCACGCATGGTGCTGAGATAGTTGTAGACTTGGAATTAACATCAAAGCCAAACTCTATTGAAATTGATGGTGGAGAAGGAGTAGGCAGGGTAACAAAGCCCGGGATAGGTCTAGAGATTGGCCAAGCTGCAATAAATCCCACACCAAGAAAAATGATCACAGAAAATTTAACTCAAGTAGGAAAAAAAATTCTTGGAAAAAATGGAATTAAGGTAATTATATCAGTTCCAAAAGGAAAGGAGCTTGGACCAAAGACTGACAATCCTAGAATTGGAATAATGGGTGGGATATCAATCCTAGGAACAAGTGGAATTGTAATACCATACTCTACCGCTTCATTTGCTGCTGCGATACGGCAACAAATTGACGTTGTGGTTTCAATGGGAGATAACACGGTTGTCTTGACAACGGGGGGAAGAAGTGAGGACTATGCAAGAAATATCCTGGAACTTCCGGAACACTCGTTCATACAGATGGGAGATTTTTCTGGATATACAATTTCCCAATGTGCAAAGAAGAGTATAAAGAAAGCATATGTCGGTGGATTTATCGGAAAATTTGCAAAGATAGCCACAGGTGTCAAGCAGACGCATGTAAAGGGCTCCAAGGTTAACATGGAATTTCTCTCGGAGCTGGCAAAAAAATGCAACGCAGAAGAAAAGTTAATCCAAGAAATAAAAAATGCAAATACCGCCAGAAACGTACAAGAAATTATTCTTGAAAACAACGTAGAGGGTTTTTTCGCTCAGGTCTGTTCCGAAGTTTACAAACAGATGAAAAACCATTCAGAAAATAAGACCACAATCGAAGTCATACTGTTTGACTTTGATGGAAGCGTTTTGGCACGCTGCCCCGAACAGTAAGAGATTTTATTAAACTAACTAACTAACAACGCATGGATAGAATATCTGTGATGGCTATCACAAAAAATGGCATAAAAATGGCCAAAGAACTGAAGGAAAAGTTCCCATCTTGGCAGGTGTATGCGCCAGACAAGTTCTCCGATCAAAACAACAAAATTAACTGGTATGCAGATAGCACTACAACAAAAATTATGGAATTGTTCAAATCAAATGATGCATTAATTTGCTTATTCTCATTAGGTGCTGTTGTAAGATTAATCTCGCCACATTTGAAAGACAAGAAAACTGATCCTGCGGTTATTGTAATTGATGATAAAGCGCAGTTTGTCATTAGTACACTTTCTGGACATCTAGGCGGAGCAAATCAGCTTACAAATGATATTGCAAACCAACTTGGCGCAACACCGGTAATAACAACAGCAGCTGATGTAAACAAAACTATTGCGGTAGATCTTGTTGGAAAAGATTTTGGGTGGAAAATTGACGATGACTCTAATGTAACTAGGATTAGTGCATTCATGGTAAACGAAGAAAAAATTGGTGTGTACCAAAACTGTGGAAAAAAAGATTGGTGGCAAAATAAGCTGCCAGAAAATGTTTCAGTTTATTCAACACTTGAGGAATTGAAAAAGTCACAGCCAAGGGGTTACTTGATTATCTCGGATGAACAGATTCAGGATAATGAAATACTAGAAAATGCAGTTATTTACAGACCGCCAAGTCTGGTTGTGGGAATAGGTCTGCATTGGGACACCACAAAGGACAAGATCATACAGGGGCTTGATGATACTTTAAAAAAATTCAATCTAAGTGCAAAATCAATAGCTAGGTTTGTATCCATTAAAAAGGAAAAAGATGTTGTAGGACTAAACAAGTTAGCAAATGAAATGAACATTCCGTTAGAATTTTTTGATAAAGATGAATTAGCAACTATCAAAACTCCCAACCCATCTAAAATGGTTGAAGGCTACGAAGGAACCCCTAGCGTATCCGAGGCTGCCGCAATAAAGTCGTCAGGTGGAAACTTGATTATTGAAAAACAAAAATTCCCACCAGACTTGACAATAGCTATAGCGAGGATTAACGAATGAAACGTGGGCTATTATTGATAGACAGAGGAAGTAGAGAAAGAGAGGCAAAACAAGAGTTAGAAGTTATCTGCAAGAAAATAAAAGAAAAGGGAAATTACAAATTTTGTAACTATTGCTTTTTAGAAGTCATACCTCCATTTATTGAGGAAGGAATTAACCAAAGCATTTCTCATGACATTGATGAGCTGACAATTGTTCCTTACTTCCTTTATCCCGGAAAAAAGATCAAGGCAGCTGTAAATGAATCAATTGGATTTCAAGAAAAAACGGATGTAAAACTACGAATAACCAAACCTATGAGCATGCATAAAACCATGATTGAGCTTGTACACAATAGAGTTACATCTGCGCTTAGTGAAAATTCTGTTAGCATGCCTACTGATGCTGTTGACGTGTTAATTATCGGACATGGAAGTAAGGATCCAAACGCTAAACGCTCTATGGAATATGTTGTTGAAGGGACAAGTCCAACGTACAGGAACGTAAGCTCCTGCTTTTTGGAAATCGAGGAACCAAATATTGAGCAGGGAATTGCCAAATGTAAAAATAACAATCCTGAGGTTCTGGTGGTTGTGTTTTATTTTCTACATGAAGGGGCACATGTAAAGCGCGACATATATGAAGACTTGAACCCGGCATTGGAAAAAGCAAACCTACCAAAGGTGCTAATAACAAAACATATTGGAACTGATGAAAAAATGATAGACTTGGTTTTGAAGAGAGCAAAGGAGGTAGAAGATGCAAACTAGGAAAGGGCAATCAATAGAGGATGAAAGCATGGAGATTATTGAGCGTGAAGTTGGCTCTCATCCATACACCGACATGGAGTGGCCAATAGTCAGAAGAATTATTCATGCCACGGCAGATTTTGATTTTGCTGGAAAAAACAAAATAGTTTTCCACAAAGATGCAATCACAAGTGGAACTAGTGCGCTGAAAAATGGCTGTAGTATAATCACGGATGTGAATGGTGTGATAGGTGGACTCAACAAACAAAACCCAAAAGATTTTGGAAATAATATAATATGTAATATTTCTGATCCAGGTCTAGCTGAAAGAGCAAAGCAAGAGAACAAGACTAGAGCGCAGATGTCAATGCGGATTGCAGATTCCGATATGAATGATGGAGTTGTAGTAATAGGCAATGCCCCAACCGCATTATTGGAAGTAATCAAGATGATACGAGAGAATGTTACAAAGCCTGCGTTAGTGATAGGAATTCCTGTAGGATTCGTGTCTGCTGTAGAATCTAAAGAAGAGCTACAAACGATTGATGTTCCGTTTATCACCAATACTGGTAGGAAGGGTGGAAGTTCCTGCGCTGCGTCAATTGTTAATGCATTATTCAAACTACTAAGAGAGAATTCCTAGTTCTGAACTAACGTTGTTGCGTACTTTGCACTGTCAAAGTACAGATGGCAATATGATGCAAGCGTATTGTATTCAGAAAGCGCATCTCTTTTTCCAACTATTCCCTCACCAATCTTTAAATCATAAACAAGCTTTGCATCTCTTGGAAGGTTTCTAATATTTGAATAATGAAACTCGTGGGCGCGAAACTTTGCCGGAGCAGAGACAATACAGTTTGATCTAATTCTTCCTTCGGTATAGTTCAGCGTCATCTTTTTTGTCATCTGTGTTTCTGCATCGAACAAGCCAACCATCTTGTATTTTTTATTACCAAAACTAATCGATTTTGTAAGATACATCAATCCACCACATTCAGCATAGATTGCTGTTCCTTCTTCCGCACGTTTTTTGATTAGTTTTCTCATGGTTGTGTTCCGTTCAAGTGATTGCCCTAGAACTTCTGGGAAGCCTCCACCAATGTAGATCAAATCACAGGCCGGAATTTTTTTGTCGCTTACCGGGCTAAAAAATTTCAGTTTTGCCCCTTCCCTTCGTAGTGCTTCAAGATTATCATGATAGTAGAAATTAAACGAGCTATCAAGCGCAACTGCTACAGTAGATGTTGGTTTTTTGAATTTTTTTGGTCGAACCTTTGGCAGATGTGGTACGCTTTTGCAAATCTGAACTATCCTGTCAATGTCAAGGTCGTCAGAG
>LULY01000166.1_pt1 | contig 12298 bp, 8 predicted proteins | sample 730031 | NCBI WGS metagenome assembly LULY01 (sample SAMN03860277, study PRJNA289734) | marine metagenome | biome: seawater column; feature: ocean; material: water; isolation source: Red Sea water column Station 91 - depth 200m | place: Saudi Arabia: Red Sea | collected 2011-10-15 | depth 200 m
TTCAAACCAGAAAATTATACGGACTGGACTGTCGGCTACTGTTGGAAATGTTGATGATGCTGCACACTTTCTTGTTGGAACAGAGAAACCATGTAAGATAATTCAAGATAAAACAATGAGGAAGTATGATGTTGAAGTAAAATTTGTTAAAGGTTCAATTTCTGAGGTAGCTGATTCAATTATTCAATATGTTGAAAAATTAGAAATAAATTCTCCAGTTCTTTTGTTCACTAATACCAGAGGTGAATCTGAATTTTTAGCCTCAATTTTAAAAGAAAAAACTGTGATGAATGTAGAGTTGCATCATGGTTCACTGTCAAAGCAAGTTAGAGAGGAAACAGAGAGCATACTTCGTAGCGGGGCAAGTGGTATAGTTGTATGTACGTCATCTCTTGAATTAGGATTAGATATTGGTTCAGTGGAACTTGTAATTCATTATGGCTCACCACGCCAAGTATCAAAATTAATGCAACGTATAGGCAGAAGTAAGCACTTTCGTAATTCTTCAGCAAGGGGTCTAATTATCACAAACAGTGCTGATGATGAATTTGAAACCAGGGCAATTCTTGACAGAATAAAAAATAGTTCTATTGAAGAACAAAAAATTCATGATGATTCGCTTGATGTTTTAGCCCACCACTTAGTAGGTCTGTCACTCCAGATGGGTGAATTATCTATTGATTTTGCTTATAAAATAATCAAACAAGCCTATCCATTTAGAAATCTAACATTAGATGAGTTTTGTAATGTTTTAGAGATCTTGGACAGTATCTACATTCTATCCTTTGACAAGAAAAAAATGAAATTCTGGAAAACACGAAAGGCATTCAGATATTATTTTGAGAATCTATCAACAATTCCAGATATTTTAAAATTCAAAGTATTTGATTCAGTAGGAAAAAAGATCATAGGATCCTTAGATCAAAGGTTTGTTGGTGATCATGGTGAAGCAGGGAACATCTTTGTTCTACGTGGAATGCAATGGAGAATACTGAATGTTGATGAAAAGGCTTTACAAGTAAACGTTGAACCAATTCGAGGTGAACGAAGGAATGTTCCTTATTGGGAAGGAGAAAACATTCCGGTAGATTACAATACAGCGCAAAAAGTTGGGTTATTCAGGAATAAAGTAAAACATGGCTCATTATCAATGCTTAACAAAATAATTCCAGAACTAGATTTTAGCGTTATACCAGATGAGAAAACTATTGTAATTGAGTCCGTAAGAACAGATCGCAATGTTGTCATTCACGCATGTTTTGGTACAAAAATCAATTCAACCCTCGCAACCATACTTTCCTCACTACTAGAATCTATTCTTGGGCAAGTTGTTCAATCAAGATCAGATGCATACAGAATTGTTTTGGAATCAAACGCAAGAATTAACCAACAGATGATTATCGATGCTTTAATTGAGAAATTTGATCTTCGTGATATTGTAACTGCATCATTGATTGGAACACATAACGTTAATTGGAGAACATGGTGTGTTGCAAAAAAATTTGGGATGGTAGGTCGTGGGGCTATTTATGATAGAAAATCAGGTCGTTTTCTTTACGAACGATATCAAAATACGCCTGTTGTTATAGAATCATTAAGAGAGCTATTCCATGATAAGTTTGATCTACAATCAACTGAAATCATTTTAAATAAAATTAGAAATAAGGAAATTCAGATTGAGTGGGTTAATGTCAGCAAGTTTTCCAAATTAGCTGAACCACTATTAGATCACACTACAAAATATTATTCATCCCCAGCAAGTGTTGATAAGGCAATTCTTGATTTGGTAAAAAAACGGTTATTCAAAGCCAAGCATCGTCTAATCTGTGCTCGCTGTGGAAAATGGCAGTTAGCTGTAATTACGGAAGATGTAAAGAATCACCTTAGTTGTAAATATTGTAAAAGTAGGCAAATTACAGCCACATTTTATTCAGATCATGATTTAGTCAAGATCATTCAGAAAAAACATAGTGGGAAAAAACTTTCAACTGAAGAAAATCAAAAATTTAAACGTGCTTGGAAAGTAGCTTCGTTAATTGAAACTTTTGGTAAAAATGCTATAATTGTTTTATCAGGTTATGGTGTTGGTGCTGATACTGGTGCGAGAATTTTACGAAATATGACTGATCAGGAGCTAATGTATAAACAAATTTACGAAGCTGAAAGACAGTATGTAATGACAAGAGGTTTTTGGGATTACTAATTCTTTTTTACAATAGTTGAAAACGGTGTCAAAAACAATTCAGTTCTACCCTCAAGACCAGCTTTTGCGTTAACAGCAGTAACAGAAATTATCTCTCCACTAGAAAGTCCATCTAATAGTATTGCTTGGTTTCTCCACCCTTTAATCCAAATTTGACCGCTATCATCTTCAACAAACATTTCTGATAACAGGATCGTTTCGCCAGTTTTTGTTTGAATTTCGCGCTTTTCTGGTTCTTTCAAAATAATAGCTTCTATACAATAATTATTTTCCAATTCAATCTCAGAAATTTTTGTCCTCAGGCTAGATAATTCTGGTATATTCTGATCATCATCAATTTTTCTTACAAATGAATCATGATTTAGTGTTACAGCATTACCAAAAACTTGTGAAGGCATGCATTCTATAACATCTTCCACATTAATAGAATCCAGCATATTTGAGAAGTCTGATAAGTACATCATGTTTTTCTTATTGTCTATACCAATTGCAGAAGTTTTGTCTCCATCATTTCTTTTGATTGATGCAATGCGTACAATAATAGGCTCTGACTCTTTTCCTCCCTCAATTTCAACTAACGTTGCCTCATTTCCATGTATTTCGAGACCCTGATTTCCTATCTTTGTTCTAACACCTAACAACCTAACTTTTGCATTCTGGGAAATAACTTTAGGCAAAAATGATTCATCTTTTCCCCATATGACAACTCCTTTGGTGGCACCATCTTTCCCTTTCAATCTCATTCTAAGTCCTTTTCCGGGTTCTCCACGACGATTAGTGAATTGTAGTGTAGTGATATTACCATCTATTTTACCAGAGACAACCATATTGTCTTGATTTTCTTTAACTTCACTAACATCAATCGTTAGTTCATCAACTGCTCGAATTTTACTCTCTTTATTGGTTGATTCGATGTTAGATCCTGAACCAACATTTAGTGTTGGGCTGCCATTAAGATCTGCCTTAACATAAGCCTTGATTATTTTTATCAGATCACCCGGCTTAAGATCTTCAATTCCTGGCAGGTTAGCTTTTTCATCCCAAAGCTTAACGCTCACAGTAGAATCATTATCATACACAGTCATAGTTCTAAGTAGAAAGGGTGAACCATCTTTTCTAGAAAATTGCTTTGTTGGTGAAATATTTAGAACTCTACTTTCTATTGATACGTCCTTAGCACCCACGTAAATGTCCTTTAATCCAATTTCAGTTTTCAAATTTTGTTTTAATGATATTCCTAAATCTCCCGCAATAAGAAAAAGAGCACCTTCGTCTGTTAAATATCCTGGACCTATCTTTTCCATTTTTTGTTTAATTTTATCATCGATATCTTGTTTAGTTAATTCAGGTTTTTGTTCTTGGATCTTTTCTAACAGTTCTTCAAACTCTGACAAGTTGCTCCCTTTAATTTTCCACTTTTCATCTCTTATTAACATTTAAGGAGTCTAGAATTTCAAGAAATATGAAATCTGTTTTTGCCAGATCGCTTTTCAAATCATATGATGGAATAAACGCAGTAGACGGTATAGATCTTGATGTAGATGAGGGACAAATTTTTGGTTTTCTAGGACCTAATGGAGCAGGAAAATCAACTGTGATTAAACTGTTAACTACATTAATCCAGCCAACTAGTGGAAAAATTTCAGTTCTAGAAATTGATGCTGCAAAGGAACCATTGAGTATAAGGAAAAAAATCGGTGTAGTTTTACAGCAACCAAGTTATGAACCGACACTAACAGTAGAAAAATCACTTGAGAAATATGGAATGATGTGGAATATTGAAAAAAAAACTAGAATGAATAGAATGGAAGAACTTCTTTCTGCTTTCAATCTAGTTGATATTAGAAAGAAAAGAAATGAGGATCTTTCCATTGGTCAAAGAAGACGAGTGCAAGTTGCACGTGAATTTATGCATGATATGGATCTTTTGTTCTTAGATGAACCGACAGTTGGATTAGATCCAACTGCAAGACGACAGTTATTAGATTTTTTAAAAAATAAAGTAAAGGAAAAAAATTTGACAATATTTTACACGACACATGTGCTTACTGAGGCAGAATATTTTTGTGATAATATTGCAATTATTAACAAGGGTAAAATAATCACTGTCGATTCACCAAATGGACTAAAAAAAAGATTTGGGCATGAAAAAACAATCGAAATTCACGTTTCCTCTAATACTAGCACATTAGAAAGTATTTTAAAAAATATTAAAGATTGTAAAATTGAATTTAACACTGGTGCAACAATTACAATACGTTCCACTGATTCTGAATTTGTTTTAATGAATGTTCTAAAAATTTTAAATCAAAATAATATAGTAATAGATGATTTATCTGCAATGCCAACAAACCTAGAAGACATATTTCTGAAAGTTGTGAGTGATTCTAATGCATCCGATAATTAGATTAGTTAATAGAAATATTACCATCTCGGTAAATCCAGGTTTTTTAATCTGGCAGGTAATTTTTCCTTTGATTTGGATTTTTGTAGCTGGTTTTGCAAATATTATGAACAGTACTCTGATTTCTGGAATTATAATTTGGAATGATAGACGACATGGAATGTTTGAACAGATAATGTCAGGTCCATTCACACGATCAAATTATATTCTTAGTAACATCGTAACTATTGCAATAGTTGGTTTAGTTAGCGCAATATTAATCGCAGCAGTTGGCTATCCAGTATTTTTCCAATCAGTAGAGTTTAGTATAGTTACAATTCCACTAATAGTTTTCAGTTCAATTGTTGGTGCAATATTATTTGGTTCTATCGCCTCAATTATTTCTGCAAGATTACGTTCAAGTGAGGGATTTAATGTAATTATTAACACAGTTTTTATTTTCTTTGCTTTTGTTAGCACCGCTTTTTATCCTGCTGCAGGTGCACCACAACCACTTGCAACCATATTTTATTTGAATCCATTAACATATCTTGTAGACATAATTCGAGCTGGGATTTTTGGTACTATTACAGAATTTGTTATTTTAGAAATGGTAGTTTTGATAACATTGGCTTCTATTCTTTTTGTTATCGCAACAAAACTGCTGACTAGAATGGATTTTTAAAAAAATAGCCCGGCCCGGACTCGAACCGAGGTCAAAGGCTCCAAGGGCCCCTATGCTTGCCACTACACTACCGGGCTTCGTCATTTTTTTTCATTATCCCCTTATAACATTACTTCAAACAGATTTCATTGTTTTTACAAGTGTAAGATAAGGGTCTTCCATAGAATTCATCATTTTTTTAGAGCGTTTTTTTATACCTAAATTGGATGACCTAAGAATTTTTTCAATTGAATTTGCTATTTGCTTAGGGTTTGTTTTTCTTATTACCAATTTTTTCTTCACAAGATAGGCTTCTATAATATTTGGTACTGCATTATATGAAATCGTTGGGATACCAAGCAGTGCGGATTCAGCAGTCATTGTTCCACCAGATCCAATGAAAACATCAGTGTTTTCCAATAATTTTTTACTATCAACAACTTTGTTTAGCACTCTAATTTTCTTACCAAAAACTTGTTCTAAGTGTTTAACTTGGGAAGAATATCTTCCCATTACAACTATTTCTTCATTAGAAAAATTTTTGAGTATTTCTTTGATAATAGGAATTGCTGGTCTTCTTTTTGTTGAATATGATGCATATTCCTCTTCAACTCTCACTAAAATTATTTTTCTTACATTTTTTTTGCTTCTGGTTTTATTATTTTTTGAAATCTTACGTTTCGCGATTATGGCAGCATCAATCGCTCTATAACTGACAATATCTTTGCTATCTATGCCAAATTTTGTGAATTCCTTTTTTGGAATAATCCATGGGATAAGCAGTTTTTGTACTAGTGGTACAACAAGCCGCATAACAGCTGTAGCATGTGGTGAATCAGAAAAACAGATGTGGGAGATACCCAATCCATAGGATACTCTTGCCGCTTCAGGAGAACAGAAGCTCACTGTTATATCGGGCGAAAACTGCTTTATCCTTAAAGATAGTGATTTTGACCTATGCAGACTAGCATTTAGTTTGTCATGTCTTTTAGTTCCTCCATGTTTTCCTATTATTTTCAGCTTAAGATCTCGTATTTTTGCTAATTGTGTAACTTGCTGATAATCACGTGATGTACATAAGACAGTATGATTTTTTTTAATGCGTTTAATCATTGGTTCAAAAAAAAGAAGCTGTTTTGGAGTCAAAACATCAAACCAAACCTTCAAGAATTTGATTGAATTTCAAACTGCAATAAGTATTTCTTAGCCTAGATTCTAGTATGAATACAATATGAAAGAAAAAGTTGTATTTTTTGGGCTTAGTACAGAAGGATATCATCTTGCTAGCAAGATGGTCGTTAATGGAGCAGATGTAAAAATAATTGATGAGTCTGCTCAAGGAGCAATTGTATTGAATTCTGAAGTTGCACAAACCTATACAGATGTAATATCTCTTCGAGAAGATGAACCACTACTTTCTATGGAACCGGGTAATGTTGCAATATCCAAAGCTAAATACCTTTTCTTTACACCACGAATAAGAAAAACTGGTCAGGATTTAAAAACGGAAGTAAACTCGAAATTTAAAGATGCAGTAGCTGAATTGAAGAAAGGCAGTTCAGTCATTAATTGCCTTCCAACAGGATTTGGTGGTAACAATGAAAACATTTCACTTTTAGAACACGTTACTGGACTTAAAGCTGGAAAAGATAGTTCATATTTCTATTTTCCACTAAATGATCTGAATAAAACACCAGATGTAATAGGTGCAATAAAACAAGCTGAGGAAAAAAAGCTTTTATCACTTTTAAAAACTGATAAAAAAGAAAAAAAGTTTGTGGATATTTCTTCAGCAGAGAATCTACATGCAATTGATACAATTCAAAGATTTTCAAATCAATGTAGTATTATAGAAGTGTGTGGAAAATTTGTAAAAAATAATTCAAAATATACTACATCATTTAATGAATTTAAGGATCTATATCTTGACGATATGGTAAGTGGCTTTTATGATCTGCGCATGTTGGGTTCCTCATTTGAAAGTGCACAAACTTTGATGTATCTTATTAATGGAAGTGTTCGAGGAATTCATGGTTATATCAAGAGACTGATTGATACTATTAGAATAACCCTGAAAAAAAATGATCTAAAAGCTAGTAAGACAAAAATTGTATTATCTTGGACATTAGACACAAACGAGATGCGAGGAGATAAGATTGAAATGCTAAATTCTATTTCGTCTAAACTGCGTGATTATATTGGTGATGTAGAAACTTCATCTGGTTCCATAGATCTATTTCATCAGGATAAAGTAACAATCGTAGTAGCTTGTTCTAATCATGACTATAAAGAGATAAAAGAAAATTCAAAAGATGATAACATTTTTGTAATTAAGGCAAATCCTTTATGTGAAACCTAGTCATAAAGAATAAAATTATCTAAAAAATTAGAAGGCTAATGGCTGAAAACGAAAATAATGATAAAGGCTTTGAGCAAGAAGCTGACGAGAAGAAAGAAACTGAAGAACCAATAGACTATAAACAAAAAATAGATGAATTAGATTCGCTTTTAGAAAAAGAGAGACAAAAATCTCTACGACTACTTGCAGATTATCAAAATCTTGAAAAGCAGATCATTGATAGGATAAATTCACGTGGGGATAAGATAATTTTAGATTTCTTAACTGTGTATGAAGATTTCATTCGTACAAAAGATGCATATGAAAAGGAGGGAGGAAACGTAGATAATCTAAACGGCATCATAAAAAATATGGAATCCATCTTGGGAAATTATGATGTGAAACCAATAGAAACAGGAGGAAAAAAATTTGATCCTAAGCTACATGAAGTAGTGCAAGAGATTGAAAATAATGATCATGAGGAGGGAACAATTGTGAAAGAGATCGCAAAAGGATATATTATTCGTGGAGAGGTAATGAAATACTCGAAGGTATGTGTTTCAAAAAAAATAATTAAAGAATAGATGATAAAATATGGCAGAAAGAATAATTGGTATTGATCTTGGAACAAGTAACTCAGCTGCTGCAATTATACAGGGTGGTAAACCAACAATAATTCCTGCAGCTGAAGGTCAAACGGCACACGGCAAAGCATTTCCGTCAGTCGTTGCCTTTCCAAAGGATGGTAGTGCTATGCTTGTTGGTACACCAGCTGTAAACCAAGCTGTAACAAATCCAGAAAATACTATTAGCAAAGCCAAGAGAAAGATGGGAACAGATCATGTTTACAAAATTGAAGGTAAAGAATACAAGCCACAACAAATCTCTGCGTTTATTTTACAAAAAATCAAGAAAGATGCTGAAGCATTTACTGGAGATAAGATTGACAAAGCGGTAATTACAGTTCCTGCCTATTTTGATGATAATCAGAGACAAGCTACCAAAGATGCCGGAACCATAGCTGGTCTTGATGTAGTACGAATTATCAATGAACCAACAGCAGCTTCTCTTGCTTTTGGTCTTGACAAAGCAAAACAGGACATGAAAATATTGGTGTTTGACTTTGGTGGAGGCACATTAGATGTTACAATAATGGAAATGGGCGGTGGTGTCTTTGAGGTGATGAGTACTTCTGGTGACACTAAGTTGGGTGGAACAGATATGGATTTAGTAATAATGGATTATGTCAAGGAAGAATTCAGAAAGAAAGAGGGTATTGATCTTTCAAGCGACAAGAAAGCTATGGAAAGACTTAGAGAGGCCTGTGAAAAGGCAAAGATTGAACTTTCTGGCGTAATGGAAACTGACATAAACTTACCATATATTCATGAAAAAACTGCGCTTGAAGTTAAACTAACGAGAGCTAAGCTAGATAGTCTGGTGACACCATTAGTCGAAAGATGCAAGCCTTCAATTGACAAGTCACTTGAGGATGCAAAAATTTCTACTTCAGACATCACCAAAATCGTCCTTGTTGGTGGACCTACCAGAATGCCAATTGTGAAAAAATTTGTTGGGGATACGATTGGAAAAGATGCTGAATCTGGAGTTGATCCGATGGAGGCTGTAGCCTTTGGCGCTGCTGTTCAAGCTGGTATTATGGCAGGAGATGTTGAAAGTGATATTGTCTTACTAGATGTTACTCCCTTAACATTAGGAATTGAAACCTTAGGTGGTGTACGTGAACCAATAATTGAGAGAAATACGACAATACCCACATCCAAGGATAAAACCTTCACGACAGCTGCTGATAATCAAACTGCAGTTACAATAAACGTGGTACAGGGAGAACGACCAATGGTTGCTGATAATGTTTCATTGGGAAGTTTCAATCTGACTGATATTCCTCCTGCTCCTAGAGGTGTTCCACAGGTTAATGTGAAATTTGACATTGATGCAAATGGTATCATAAATGTCACAGCCAAGGATCTTGGAACTGGAAAGGATGCTAAAATTACAATAGAATCTACCACCAAACTCTCAGATGAAGAAGTAGAAAAATTGAAACAAGATGCCGAAAAGCATGCAGAAGAAGACAAGAAGAAAAAGGAATCTGTAGATATCAAAAATGAGGCAGAAAGTTTCATCTATACAACCGAAAAACTAGTCAACCAAGATCTTAAAGATAAGATATCACAGGAACAGGGAATTAAGATTACAGACGCGGTAAAGGAAGTAAAGGAAGTGCTAAGTCAGGATTCAGAGCAAATTAAGACAAAACTAGATGCATTGAAAGCTGTAGTTAATGAAATCACCACTGAATTATACAAGAATGCAACTCCACCACCAGGTGCAGAGCAACAGCAAGATGGAGCCAAATCTGAAGAAAAATCAGAGCCAGAACCGGAACCAGAATCTAAACCAGATGAAGAGCAATCTAAATAAAATTCAAAACTAAAATTATTTGATTACAGATGAGTGCAAAGCGTGATTATTATGAAGTCTTAGGCATTTCAAAGGATGCCCAAATAAATGAGATCAAATCTCAATACAGAAAACTAGCTTTAAAATTTCATCCGGATAGAAACAAATCATCTGAGGCAGCTGAACATTTCAAGGAGATTTCTGAAGCATATGCAGTTTTATCGGACACGAAAAAACGACAACTCTACGATCAACATGGTCATGCTGGTGTAGATGGTCGATATAGTACAGAGGATATTTTCAGAGGAGCTGGCGCTAACTTTGATGACATCTTTAGTGATTTGTTTGGTGGTAGAGGTAGAAGAACAACAGGAGGTTTTGACTCCATTTTTGAAAATCTGTTTGGAGGAGGACAAGGATTTGGTGGTTTTGGAAGACAAAGAGGCTCTGACATGTTGTATGAAACCTCTGTTTCACTAGAAGATGTGCTGAATGGGAAAAAAATGGATCTTGATTTACAAAAAAATGTGGATTGTCCTGATTGTAATGGTTCTGGATGTTCTCCCGGAACATCTAAAATAAAATGTTCAGATTGTGATGGTCAAGGACAAGTTAGGGTAAGTCGTAATATGGGATTTTCTACCTTTGTAACTGTTCAACCGTGTAGAAAATGTAGCGGACAAGGAATGATGATAGAAAAACCTTGCAAAAAATGTAAGTTAGGAAAAGTAAAAGGAACCAAACATATCTCATTCGAACTTCCTGCTGGCATAGACAATGGTGATTATGTGATATCTGGTGAGGGAGAATCAATACCTAGTGGTGCGAACGGTGATCTAATAATAAGAGTCGGCATTCAACCTCATCCTAAATTCAAACGTGACGGAAGAGATATTTTTTATGACGCACAAATTTCAATGACGGATGCAAGTTTAGGAAAAAAGTTTGAAGTTCCTACACTAGATGGATTCAATAAAATTACTGTTGAACCTGGCAGCCAACCAAACTCAATAATCAAACTCAAGGGTAAAGGTTTGCCTGGACGTGGATTTAGAGGCAGGGGTGATCAATATGTTAGATTAGTTGTTAACATTCCAAAAAAACTAAACAATCACCAAAAAGATTTGTTAAAGGAACTGGACGACTCGTTCGATTAATATCAATTATTCTAGGATTTTTTCTTGTGAATTTTTATGTGGTGCCCACCACGAGTGTGAACAACATGAATCGTCTGAATTAGCTCCGCTATCATATCTGTTGAGTAATATTTTGTATTATACCTAGCAAGCACCTTCTTGCAGTCATTGCAGTATATCTCCCTGAATTCCACTAAATTGATATGAATACTCGACTATTTTGTGTTTACTCACAAAAAACAAACTTATTCTATGTTTTTTCTTTTCTTGTTGCGGGAGTCGCCCAGCCTGGCCAACGGCGTAAGGTTCAGATCCTTATCTCCTAGGAGTTCGTGGGTTCAAATCCCACTTCCCGCATTTTATAATTTTGAGATCTTTTTGCGTAGGAGATCATTAACTATTTTTCCTGATGCCTTACCCCTCACTTCTTTCATGGCAATTCCCATCAGTGTAGTTATCGCTTTATCTCCTAATTTCTTAACAAGTTCCATGTTACTTTGAATGACTTGGTCTAAAATTCCATTTAACTCATCCCTATCCATACTTGAAACATCTGCACTTTGCATAGCCATTGAAACGTTTTCTGATTTTCCAGACATGATGTTTTCGAAAATAATCTCCAATGATTCCTTAGGTATTTTATCAGCAGCTAACAGCCCAAACGCCTCTATGATGTGTTCTGGTTTCAATAAGGTTACATCAAGTCCCTGTCTCTCCATGTTTGTTATGCTAGAACAGAGTATAGAGGCTACAAAGTTTGGCGAGTTTTTTTTGTTTTCACAGATTTTTTCAAACATCTCCATGTATTCCGAGTCAAAAATTTGTTCAGACAATTGAAGATTTAGATCATATTTTTGTTGAATTTCAGTGATTGATTCATCCCATGATTTTGGAATATTGTCTTTTGCAAGTTTTATTTCTTCAGGGATTACACTAATCGAAGGGATATCAGTTTCTGGATACATTCTTGACGCACCTGGACGCGGTCTAAGAAAAACAGTTTCACCATCTTGTGTTGCAGCTCTAGTCTCAGCTGGAACCCCGTTTGCTGCATCTTGAATTCTCTTTATTATAGAATTTACAGCATAATCCAACTTTGAATCTTCACCAGCAATAATCAGAAAACCATCTCCGTCTACCAATTCAAGAT
>LULY01000095.1_pt1 | contig 12226 bp, 10 predicted proteins | sample 730031 | NCBI WGS metagenome assembly LULY01 (sample SAMN03860277, study PRJNA289734) | marine metagenome | biome: seawater column; feature: ocean; material: water; isolation source: Red Sea water column Station 91 - depth 200m | place: Saudi Arabia: Red Sea | collected 2011-10-15 | depth 200 m
AGACAGGATAGCCGCTGAAAGTTTCGCGCTCGGATTCAGTCGGTTGTCTCACTTCGATTTCCATAACATCTCCTCAGAACGGTTGAGTCTGTCGTTTCACAATGTATTTTCCTGTCGGCCCGTCATCCGGGAGGGTCGCCGCATAGATGATGCTTTCGGCCCCCTTTTTAGGGCTCAGCGGCGCGACCATTGTCCCCATCCTTGTCCTCACCCAGCCGGGATGGACGCAGTTTACCAAAATTCTCTTCGATTTCAGTTCGGCGGCGAGGTTGGCCGTCAGCGCGTTTACCCCTGCCTTCGAAATTCGATAGGCAGAGTATCCCCCCGTCATGGCGTCTGAAAGATTGCCCATGGCGCTGGTGACATTTACAATCCTCCCCCACGGCGCTTTTTCCAGCAGGGGCAAGAACGCCTGACAGACGCGGTAGGTGCCGAAGAGGTTTACATCCATGGTCTCACGGAAGGCACCTTCGGGCAACGTCCCAAACTTCGATTTCCGGTCTTCTCCGGACAACATTCCCGCATTGTTTACAAGGATATTCAGGCTGCCTTGGCGGTCTTCCACTTGACGAGCCGCCGCCTCAACGCTCGCCGGAGACTGTACATCCAGTTGGACGGCCTCAGATGAACCGCCGTTCTTCATAATCCGTGCGGAAACTTTTTCTCCGGCCTCCAGGCTCCTCGAACCGACAATGGTGTGGATCCCTTTCGCGGCAAGCCCCAGACAGACCGCTTTGCCGATCCCTCGGTTCCCGCCCGTCACCAATGCCACCGCAGGTGAATCTTCAGCTTTCAATCTGGAATCTTCAGTGCCCATTCTTAAGACTAAAACTCTTCACCGTTCCACTCATCCAATTCTCCATTTCTCCAACTCTTCCAGTTCTCCATCACTCCACTGCTCCGATCTTCAGACCTCCTCCACACGAACCGTGACATCCAACCACTCTTTTGGAACCGTCGTCGGCCAGTAAGCGAGGACCTGTTGAGGCTTGGGGCGGCCACCTGCGAAACCGGTAATTCCCGGCGGCCCGTTGGTCACCACTGGCGCAATCTCTTTCCCAAAACGTGCGACCTTTGCCTTGTCGCTATCCCGGACGCTCAGCCTCAGTGTCAGTTCCGGGGGATCATCCCCGATTCTGTTTCCGAAGATCGCCCCGGCCCCTACCAGTTCTGACCGCTTCTCGTCGTAACTGAATCCCGCTTTTTCGAGGCGAGTCCAGATAATGTCGGCGACGGCCTCCGCCTTTTCCACCGCTTTCGGTCCGCTGACGGTCAGTTGCCCCGTCGCTTTGTACCCTCCGTGAAAGGCCATGGAAACCTTGTAGTGTTCCGGCGGCGGCACCCCTTTCGCGCCGGTGACTGAAACTCGGTCCTTGCCCGATTCTGTCAGCGAGAAGGAGGTGAAATCGACGGTGACGTCTGGAGAAAGATATGCCTTGGTATCGCCAAGCTCGTAGAGAATCTGTTCCGTCACGGACGCCCGATTGACAACGCCGCCTGTTCCCGCCTGTTTCGTAATATCAAAACTGCCGTCGCCGGAGACCTCCGCCATAGGATAGCCGATGGCCGGATAATCTTCCACTTCCCACCATCGCGAAAAGTTGCCCCCCGTCGCCTGAGCGCCGCATTCGATGATGTGTCCAGCGACAGTGCCGGAAGCGAGTAGATCAAAATCTGTCTTGCCCCAGCCGAACTCGTGGATCAGCGGCGCCAATGTCAGGGCCGGATCGACCACGCGGCCTGTGAGAACGATATGAGCCCCGCCATCCAGCGCCTCTGCCATGGGGAATGCCGATATATAAGCGTTGGCCACGGTCACATCTTTCAGCCTTTCTCCCAGCGGCTCACCCGTGTCGATGTGCTCGAAGGGGTGGCCCTGTTTTACGAATTCATCGAGCCGCGGCAGAATATCGTCTCCTTCCACAACGCCCACCTTTACGGGACCGACGCCGGACTCCTTCACCACTTCCCTGAGGGCGTTCAGGCACCCCGAGGGGTTGACGCCCGATGCGTTGGCGAGGACGCAAATCTCTTTTTCCGCTAGCTCCGGCAATAACCTCGCCATGAGCGCCACAAAGTCGTGGGCGTACCCCATGTTGCCGTCCCTCATCATCTGCCGCTTGAGGATCGACATGGTCACCTCGGCGAGATAGTCGAGAGTGAGATAATCGATGTCGCCACCTTCCACGAGCTGGATCGGTGCATCGATGGAATCACCCCAGAACCCCTGCCCGTTGGCGATTCGGACACGCTTATTCATGGCGACGGTGGTGGAATCACGGCGACCCCGATGTAACTTGGCGTTTCTCGGTTACGAGGCTCGTATCGGTTACGGTAAAATGCGACTGGCCGCGTGACCGTCTAACGACAAACGAACCGCGCTTAGCTCTCACACCTGCAGGACGCCGAAGACCGGCGCCGGCATTTTTGGCTGCTGCTCACACAGTTTGAGCGAATGGATAAGTACCTTCCGCGTATCTACGGGACTGATGATTGCGTCCGTCCACATCCGGGCGGCGGCATAGCGAGGATCGCTCTGAACCCTGTACCGCTCCTTGATTCTGTCGATCAGCGATTGCCGTTCTTCATCTGTGGCATCACTCTTCCCCGAAAGTTGGATTTCCGCTAACGTTTCCGCCGCTTGATTCCCGCCCATAACAGCCAGACTTGCCGTAGGCCACAAATACATGAACCTCGGCGAATAGGCTCTTCCGCTCATGGCGTAATAACCGGCGCCGTAACTGCCGCCGATTACAACCGTAATTTTCGGCACGACTGAGTTGGATACAGCCTGAACCATCTTTGCGCCATCTTTCAGGATGCCACCCCACTCCGCTTTCTTGCCTACCATAAAGCCGTTCACATCGTGCAGAAAAATGATGGGCGTCCTGTCCTGATTACAGTTCATAATAAAACGGGCCGCCTTATCCGCAGAATCGCTGTAGAGTACGCCCCCCATCTGCATCTCCCCTGCACCGGAGGTGACCATCTCCCTCTGATTGGCCACAATCCCCACAGCGTAACCGCCGATCCTCCCGTTGCCGCAGATCACTGTCTTACCGTATTCCGCTTTGTACGGTTCAAACTCACTCCCGTCAACGATGCGGGCAATAACCTCCTCCATGTTGTAAGCGCCACCATCTTCCGGTACTACGCCGTTCAGGTCTTCGATGGGGAGCAGTGGTTCCGCGGCCTGAATCTTGTTGAGCGATCCTGTTTCCGGCGGCGGGAGATTCATGACGAGACGGCGAGTTATGTCCAGCGCCTCTTCATCGTTCTTTGCATGATAGTCCACGGCACCGCTGATGGCGCTGTGCGTGGTGGCTCCCCCCAGTGATTCCCTGTCCACGTCCTGACCGATGGCCGCCTTCACCAGCGCCGGTCCCGCAACAAACATATTGGCTCCCTCCGTCATGACAAACTTGTCGCACATCACCGGGAGATATGCGCCGCCGGCAACGCAAGGTCCCATGACGACGGCGATCTGCGGAACGCCCAGCGCCGAGAGTCGAGCATTGTTATAGAATATTCTGCCGAAGTGTTCCTCGTCAGGAAAAACCTTATCCTGCAGCGGAAGGAAGACGCCGGCAGAGTCGACGAGATAGATTACAGGGAGATTGTTTTCGAGGGCAATCTGTTGTCCGCGGAGGTGCTTCTTGAGCGTCACTTCGAAATAGGCGCCCGCTTTAACCGTGGCATCGTTGGCGATGATAACACAATCTCTCCCCGACACAGAAGCAATTGCGAGAACCATCCCCGCCGACGCCGGTGAACCGACTTCGGGATACATCTCCCAGCCGGCGTAGATACCGAGCTCGAGGATTTCCGCCCCCTCGTCCACAAGATGGGCGACCCTCTCCCAGACAGTCATCCGCCCCTTCTTGTGCTGAGATTCAATTCGTTTCTCACCGCCGCCAAGCTTCAGAACGGCCATCTCCTTTTCATAATTCTCCAGTAGAGACACCGTCCATGCCTCGTTGCGGGAAGCGTCGTCAGACCACTCTTTACGGACAGTGCCTATGGAAGGCATACTACGTTTCTCCCGTCATACTGAAGGGACCGCCTCGGGCGTTCTCAGGCGATAGCTGAAATAGATGAACGGCGTGTCGATGGCCGCAACGAGAATCTTCAGGAGATAGGTCGAGAGAACAATCTCAGCGACGACGGCGATCGGGAGTGCATTTTCACCACCGAAGAACATCGGGAGGATAAGAAACGCCAGCGACGCAAAGACGACGGAATCGATCGCCTGACTCACCCACGTACTCCCGTTATTCCTGAGCCAGAGGAACCGCCCGCCGGTCTTCTCGCGGATCAAATGAAAAGCCCAGATGTCGTGGAACTGAGACAACAGATAGGCGACGAGGCTTGCGATGATAATCGATGGGGCCGCTGCAAAAATCGACGCCATACCGGCAGCAGCGCCCCAATCGGCACTGCTCGCTTCGTAGAGAAGGACAAGCTGCGACATGACGGTGTAAAACAGCGCCGCACCAAAACCGAGGTAGACCGCCTTCTTCGCCTCACTTTTCCCGTAGTGCTCGGCCAGCAGATCGGTGGAAAGAAAAACCGCTCCATACACCACATTCCCTCCTGTTGCGGCGATACCGAACAGGGTGATCTGCTTGGTGACAAAAATGTTTGCAAGGACGATGCAGACCGCGATGTAGCCGAAGAGCCACGCCCGTCCCATCCTGAACGCCACCAGCGTGAAGGCGAGGCCGACCACCGTCTGCAGAAAGAATATCAGTTCGTTACTCATGACCGTTCAGCCTGGAGTTCAACAGAGACAAAAGTTGCTTCGGCGGCCGGACCGCGTTCCCTTTGCGGTTCATGAATGTGTGCACAGTATGGCCCGTGGCAACGAGCGTTTCGTCTCCATCCAACACCACGTCGTACTCTATCTTCATCCTCGACTTTGGGACATGGCGGATCATTGTGCGGACCGTCAAAAGATCATCGTATGTGGCGCCGTGCTTGTACTCGCAATGGCTCTCGATAACCGGAATATAAATCCCAGACTGTTCGATCTCGCCATAAGGAAGTCCCAACTCCCTGAGGAAGTGTGCTCTAGCCGATTCAAAGTATTCGAAGTATCGGCCGTAATAGACCCTCCCCATCATATCGGTGTGGCCGTAAATGACCCTGACGGAGTGGTCAATTGAAATCATTCTTCCCAGATTCCGATGCGGTCGTACTTGGCGATGCGTCTGTCGATAAGCTCGCTGCTGTCGAGAGACGAAAGGTCGGCCAACTCTTTCAGGATTGTGCTCTTCAGCCGCTCTGCCATCAGGTCGTAATCTTTGTGCGCCCCCCCGAGAGGCTCGGGAATAATTTCATCGCAGATTCCCATCTGGTGCAGATCCTGTGCCGTCACTTTCATGGCATCGGCAGCAATCTCTGCCTTACCGGCATCCCGCCAAAGGATGGAGGCGCACCCCTCCGGACTGATGACAGAAAACCATGTGTTCTCCATCATCAGCAACCTGTCGCCGACGCCGATTCCAAGGGCGCCGCCGCTGGCACCCTCCCCAATCACGACCACAAGAACGGGCACGGAAAGCACAGCCATTTCCATCAGGTTTTTCGCGATGGCTTCCGCCTGCCCCCTCTCTTCAGCGCCGATGCCCGGATACGCTCCCGGCGTGTCCACGAGGCAGATAACGGGGCGGTTGAACTTCTCCGCCAGCTTCATCACCCTCAGCGCTTTCCGGTATCCTTCCGGTCTCGACATTCCGAAGTTCCTGTGAAGATTGTCCTTGGTGTTCTTCCCCTTTTGCTGACCGACCAGAGCAACGTGCACCCCTTCAACCGTGCCGATACCGCAGACGACGGCGTGGTCGTCCGAGAAATACCGATCGCCGTGCAGCTCCACAAAATCGGGACACAGCCGCTCGATATAATCGAGAGCGTAGGGTCGTTTGGGATAACGAGCGAGCTGAACCCTCTGCCACCTGCTCAGATTGGTGTAGACTTTCTGTGCGAGTTTGTCCCGCTTCTCCCTCAAACGACTGATCTCGGAAGAGTGGTCAACACCATCTTTTGAATTCATTTCGATGAGGTCGTCGATTTTCTGATCGAGTTCGGCGACGGGCTTTTCGAAATCGAGATAATACTCAGCCATCGGACTAGAGCGCGAACATGCTCCGAATCAGGATTTCGACATCAAAGGCCATGGACTGGTGCTGAACATAATAGTGATCGTAGACTGCCCGCTCATCACTGTCCACCTGCAGTTTTCGGATACGGTCGAGGCCGGTCAGCCCCGGCTTGCAGATCAAATGGACAGTTCCCTCTTCCCGGGGAACCATGGCGCTACCTACGAAACTCATCTCCCCTGAGAGAATCTTCAGAAGCAGGGGCAACTCCCGCAGGAATCGATTGCTGGCCGGTGTGAGCCACCCCATAAAGGCGGTCCCTTCACGGCCCCAGAACTCGATCTTTTCCCACCTGGGATACCGAATAAGCAGCGCCAGGAAAAGCGGTGACGCGACCGTAATGGCGACGGCGGAGAACAGCAGATCGAAGAGTCGTTTTGAGACGACGTTCAATCGGTGATAAAGAGTGTACTCGATGCTGACAAAAGGGAAATCGCTCACATCCTCCACCGAGGCCTTGCCGAGAAGAATGTCCCGTTCCCGCGGCACCACGCGGTAAGTGAGGCGGAGTTGTTTGGTCTCATCCATGATCCTGACGATTGCCGTATTGTCAAGGCGGTCGGAGGTGAAGATCAGTTCACGGACGTTGTGCCGCTTGACGATGTCATCGATGTGCTCAGTGGAGCCAAGCAGTGGAAGAGTACTCTGATCTGAAGCGGAGGAAGGGGCAACATCTCCCGGATTGGGATCGGCGAAACCGACCACATAGATTCCTGTGTCCGGCCTGCGACCGATCCGGTGAGCGATCCTCTGCCCCTCATCGCCCGCGCCGACGATAATGGCAGGTCTTGAAAAAATCGGCGCCTGCCCCAATCCCATCGTTCTCAGAAATCCCCTCGATTTGAGCACATGAGCCACAAGCCGCCATCCGGGGATGAGCAGCGTAATCATGAGAGATGCTCCCAGGAGCACGGCACGGGAATAGGCAATCTGTTTGAAAAAATAGGTGAATGCGACGCTCAGCAAGAAACCGAGGATGGATGACAGCATCGCCCTGTTGTAGGCGAGAATAAAGCGGGAGTATATCTGGAAGACTCCTCCCACGGCGACCCAGAATAGGGCGTAGAGTGCGACCACTGGCAGGTAGGCCTCAGCGGCAGGCGCCAACGAGCCGAACCGCGCCGAAATTGCCACGCCAAAGGCGAGAGTCACCATGGTAACATCCAGCAGGACGGGGAAAACCTGTACAAGAAGGGATGATCCAAGCGCCGTGATCTTCTTTGCAGTAATCCCCATTCGTAACGCCATTCTTGTGAGGAGCGATGCGGTTCGCGAGAAATGTTTGTTCACAAACAGATTCATCGCCTCGTAGAACCAGTTAACGCTGTTGATGGGGGCGCTTTTCACACTCTCGCCCTTGTAGTGGATGATCTGTGTGTCCGGCACGTAGTGGATAGCATACCCCTCCCGAATGGCACGATAGCAGTAGTCGAGGTCCTCTCCGAACATGAAGAACCGCTCGTCCAGTTCGCCGACCTTTTCCACCGTCGCTCGCCTCATAAACATAAACGAACCGCTGATCGCCTCCACAGAATGGTGCTTCTCGGGATTGAGATAGGTGAGATTGTACCGGCCCGTCCACTTCCCCCCGGGGAGGAGCCGACTGAGCCCCAACAGTTTGGGCAGCGCCACCCACGGTGTCGGAAAGCTCCTCTTGCAGGCAAGCTGGAGTGAGCCGTCTGCGTTAAGAATCTTCGGCCCGCAAATCCCAACCTCTGGATGCTTCTCCATGTATTCAGCAAGGACGGCGAGTGTCTTCTCCTCAATCACCGTGTCGGGGTTCAGGAGAAGTTTGTAGTCTCCGCTGGACTCTCTCAGACCGATGTTCACCGCTTTCGCAAAACCGCGATTGGAGCCGTTATCGATGAGCCGAACGGAGGGAAAGCGCGCCTTCACCATGGCGGCTGAGCCGTCGTACGATCCGTTGTCTACCACAATAATCTCAATCTGGCCGGCATAGTCTGACTCCTCAACTGACCGCAAACAGTTGGCAAGGTAGTCCTTGACGTTGTAGTTGACGATGATAACTGAGATCGGCCTGCTCATCTGTGCCATCCAAACAGTTTCCACAGTCGGAGACGAGGGATCATGATCGCCGCCTCCAGCATGATAGAGCGTGTCATTTTTGATTCACCGACAGTTCGATCTACAAAAATAATGGGAATTTCCGAAATTAGAAAACCTTTGAGCCACGCCCTGTAGCTCATCTCAATCTGGAAAGAATAGCCCTGAGACCGAACACTGTCGAGATCGATAGCCTCCAGAACTTCACGCCTCCACCCCTTAAAACCGCCGGTGGCGTCCTTCACAGGAAGACCTGTCACGAGGCGAGTGTAGATGTTCGCGCCATAGCTGATGATGAGCCGCTGTATTGGCCAGTTGACAACGTTCACCCCCGAGATATATCTGCTCCCTATCGCCACGTCCGATTCGTCGAGTTGAGACACGAGAGAGAGAACATCTTTTGGATCGTGAGACATATCGGCGTCCATCTGTACTATCGCTTCGTAATCGCCCTTGAGAGCGCGTTTGAATCCGGCCACATAGGCGGAGCCGAGACCACCCTTCTCACGGCGAGAAAGTAGATGAAGATTGGGGCGTGATTTCTGAAGTTCACGCACGATGTCCGCCGTGCCGTCTGGAGAGTTGTCATCCACCACCAGAATATGGAACTGAGGGTTCAACCGAAACAGGGTGGCCAGAAGCTCCCTGATGTTCTTTCTTTCGTTGTAGGTCGGCGTAACAATAACCGTTTTCACGCCACAATCCCCTCTCGAACTTTCCGGAGGCAGTAGTCCACACCGTAAGTCCTCAGCCCGAGCATTTCCTCTATTTTGACTGTGGAAAGTCCTGAGTTCAGCGGTCTCGGCGCCGGCTGGTTGAGGTCTGACGTTTTGATTGGATGAATCAAGCTTGCGTCAAGGTCGAAGACGCTGGCAATGCTCTGGGCGAACTCAAACCGCGACATGAATTCGGCGCCGGCGTAGTTGAGGATTTCCTGGATATCCATGATGATGGACAGCTTGATCGCCTCCGCAAGGCCCGCCGTCCATGTAGGATTGTTGTGCTGATCGTCCACCACTGAAATCTGATTGCCGACAGTCAGTGAATCTACCACCCATTTGACAAAGCTGGCAGACGACCGAAGCGAGTTTCCGTAAAGTACGTTTGTCCTCAGTATCACCCACGGCGAGCGTGGACGATGTTCTCGGTTCCGGTGACGTTGGCGTTCCACGCCTGCTCCCGATTCGTTTCGCAGCCGTCCACGTCCGTCATGCACGCAAGGTGAACCACCACGTCGGGTGAAAAGCTGTCCACCGTTTCGGCGATCGTCCTTTTATCGGTGATGTCCATCACGCGTTGCTCGCACAGTTTAAGATCGTCGTCAGGGAGAGCACGCCCGGTGGCCCACAGTTCAAAGTGAGGCTGAAGTTCCAGTACCACAGCATCGCCAAGCTGGCCAAAGGCTCCTGTTATGAGAATTCGTTTTGACATGAAGAACGTCTATTGCTGAGTCCGATCTCTGGGGCTGAGCCAAATTTAGGGCGATGAGTTACCCTCTCCAATGCACTTGATCTGAAACGGATGTGAAGGGATCAGCCACCTTCGGTGGCGAATGTGTGTGCCATGATCTCCATCTGGCGGAGTGAGAGTATCTTTTTCTGCCCCGGACTGTAAACCAGCAGATTGAGATGGAAAAGACGGTCGGACGCCTCATCGTAGAAAACGTATGAGATAAACGGTCCCCCCTTAACATCTTCGGTATGTTCCCAGAGCCCCTCGACGCGCCAAGCGTTCCATCCGCTGAGCTCCACAGGCTCCACCCGCTGATAAGCGTCGGTAAACTTGATCTTGCTGTAAAACGCGGCGGGAAAATCATTCACCATTTCTGTTGCGACGAGGTGGTCAATTGTCTTGGATCTCGGCACTTCCACCCAGTTTACGGAAAACCATCGGTAGGGAAACGCTCTCCCGATCCAGACGAAATTGCGATCGGGCTGTTCCCTGATTATTACGTAGTCGTGCTGGATGCGAAGCCGCCATTTGTACTTCTCCCACAGCTCGGCGGCCAGCTCCTTCTGTTCGCGCCGTTTGAAGACATGTTCGGTCTGCCGCTCAATGAACGCCTTATCGTACTGTCGGAACAGCCACGAACCTCGTTCTCGAAGGCCCCGGATGAGATCTCCGGGCCGTTGCCCAACAACGAGCGAGAACACTTGGTCCCGGGCGAAGAAATCTTTTTTTGAGAAGACCTGATTGGCCCCGCCCGTGGCCTGCTCAAGCTGATCCGGCGGGAGGACAGACCGAGCGATTCTATCGGCCGTGGTATCCTCAACCCCCTGCACCGAGACCAGAAGGAGGTTGTGGCTTCGCTTCACTTCGTCAAACGCGAAGGGGTCGATGTAAGTGATATCGAAATATGTCTCCGGTGCGGGCGTATAGACAGCCCTGCCGAAGACAGAATCGATGGCCGCCTTGACGTGCGGCAGGTCTTCGAATGAGGCGACGACGTGGAGCTGGTTCTCCACGCCGCCGGCCCGGGGCTTGTAGTCGCACCCCGAGAGAAGGAGACTGGAGAGAACAATTGCCATCACTCTATTCCGCATCACGCTTCCACCAAGTCAAAGTCGGCACGGCGCTTTTCTAGGCTGACGCTCCTGACACGGATCTTCACCTGTCGGCCGAGCCGGTACATTTCTCGAAACCGTTTGCCGATGATGGCGATCTCCAGTTCATCGTAATAGTAGCGATCATCCGTTAACGACTCCACACTGACAAATCCTTCAACCATTGTATTTTCCAGTTCCGCAAAGAATCCCGCCGAGATCACGCCTGAGACGACGGCGTCAAATTTCTCGCCGATCCGCCGTGAAAGCCAACGTATTTGCTTCAGCTTGATATATTCCCGCTCAGCTTCCAGCGATTTGATCTCGGCCTCAGTCACTTCCCGAGCGACGGCGCTTGCCCGATCTCTGGAAATTCCCTTCATCTCACTGTGCCGGAGGATATGTTTCTTGAGGTAGCGGTGAACCATCAGATCGGAGTAGCGGCGAATGGGGGAAGTGAAATGGGTGTAAGTATTGAAAGCGAGTCCGAAGTGACCACGATTGTGGACGGTGTAGACAGCTTTTGACATGGTTCTGAGCGCCAGTTTTTCGATGAGAGCCCGGTAGGGGGACGTCTCCACCATGGCGAGGATATCCCTGAAATCGGCGGGCTTCAGCCGAGGCGGAATCGACTCGCCAAGGTTCAGCCGGCGCAGGACACCGACAAACCGCTCCATGTCATCGGCGGTCGGTTCATCGTGAATTCGGAAGATGAATTCATCTTTACGCTTCCTTCTCTTGGTCACTTTTCTTGCGACCTCCCTGTTTGCCAGCAGCATAAACTCTTCCACAAGACGGTGGCTCTCGAGCCGCTCGCTGGGCGAAATCTCGTGGGGAATGCCGCCGTCCTTGAACTTGAAGATCGGCTCGGGAATGTCAAAATCGATACTTCCGGCCTTGTCCCGATCGGCGGTAAGTCCTTTGGCGATCCGGTTCATCTCCATCAACTCTTTGACGAACGGCCCTTTCTTTTTACCGTCAAGAACAGTCTGCACTTCTCCGTAGGCGAGGGCGCCGCGGCTTCGGATCACGGTCTGTTCTACTCGCGTTGAAACGACTTTGAGGCCGCTATCCAGTTCCATCAGCACCGACATGGCGAGGCGGTCCACTTCGGGCAGGAGCGAACAGAGGTCGGCGGAGAGGTTATCCGGAAGCATCCTTACCGTCCCTTCCGCGAAGTAGACTGTGTTTCCCCGTTTCTGCGCTTCACGGTCCAGTTCAGATTTTTCTCGAACAAAGAAAGAGACATCGGCGATATGTACTCCAACTCTCACGTTTCCGTTCGAAAGAGACTCAAGAGAGATGGCGTCGTCTACATCCCGGGCGTCGGAGGGATCGATGGTGAGGGCGGTCAGGTGCCTCAAGTCAGTTCTGTTTGGAATCTCCCCCTTAATGTCTTTCTCGGACCACCTCTGGCTCTCCTTCTCGACGATGGACGGGAATTCGGGAGTCAGATCATAC
>LULY01000036.1_pt1 | contig 12158 bp, 10 predicted proteins | sample 730031 | NCBI WGS metagenome assembly LULY01 (sample SAMN03860277, study PRJNA289734) | marine metagenome | biome: seawater column; feature: ocean; material: water; isolation source: Red Sea water column Station 91 - depth 200m | place: Saudi Arabia: Red Sea | collected 2011-10-15 | depth 200 m
GCTCAGCCCTTCTGCCATTGCTAACAAGGAAACCATAACAGCAACTGAACCGGCGATTCCTATAATTATTACAATTGAAGAACCTGATCTAGCCAATATAGTTCTAAGATTCATTCCTAAAATAGCCAATATCTGTTTCATAACTAATCCTTTCTTAAAGCATCCACAACTTTTAACCTCATAGCGCCAACAGCTGGCGGTAAACCAGATATCATGGCCATCAATAGAGCGGCTACTAGTGCCCATAATATTACCGAATATTCAAAAGTAATATCCCCTGCAAACTCTGATAAATCTCCTGAAATTCCTAGAAAGACTAAGAAGCTTAGAATAATGCCAAGAGCCATAGATACTAGACAAATAACAATAGATTCACACAAAACTAAAGACAAAATGGTCTTATCTGAATAGCCTATTGTCTTAAATACAGCGAACTCTGATGTTCTCTCTCTAACTGCCTGACTCATGGTATTACCGGTTACTAGCAACATCGTAAAGAACACTGCACTTAGAATAGAATTCATAATAAAACCAATGTCACCTATTTGCTCAGCAAACATCTTACTAAAAGCAGATTCTGTTGAAGTCTTGGTTTCATTGAAAGAGTTAGCAAACATCTTATCAATCTCTTTGGCTATCTTTTCATTGTCAGATTTGTTTTTAACCTTGACTATGTAATTTCCAACTGTCCCCTTACCCCAAGCTCTTGTTTCTTCAAAATAGTCATGGTTAATGAAGACTTGTTCATCACCTCCATAAACAGGATCGGATTCATTTACCTCAAAGATACCCACTAAATCAAATTCCCATAGATTCGTCATATCTTCTTTTGGCCATATATCACCAATAATGGGAATTTTATCTCCAACTTTCCAATTAAATTTATCGGCCAAGGCTTTTCCAGCAACCATGCCTGTTCTTGTATTGATGAAGTCTCTTTTTTCTTGTTCGCTAATTATGAATCCGTCGTACACTTCAAACCAATCCTCTGCAGGAACTGGCCACTTAGGAAAAAAGTTTGCTCTGTCTACATATGTTCCGCCAAACCATTCTCGGTGGGCTACATGGCTAACTCCTTCTATTGCTCTAATTCTTTCTCGATAAGAGAGAGGTAACGGATCAGTAAAAGAAAGTTTTGACATGACTATAAGACGATCATCACCTTCAAAATCAACCTCGGCAGTAAAAGCAACCGCCACCGATCGGAGCATTCCAAACAGCAAAAAGGCTACTGTTAGAGAAGCTATTGTAAGTCTTGTCCTCCAAGGTTTTCTATTTAGAGCAGCAGAAATTAAAGTCCAATACTTCATTGTTACCCTTTAGCTAAAGCATCCACTACTTTTAATTTAAGTGCTTGTCTTGCTGGCATAAAAGAAGACACAAAAGAAACAAGAACTCCAATAAGAAAAGCGGTTGTGAATGCAGAACTAGTTAAATAGATTGCATCTTGAAGCATGTCTTGACTAGCAGCCACTATTAAAGGAATCATCAAGAGAGTAATCCCCAGACCAAGTATTAGACCTGAAAAGATAATAATAAATGCTTCTAACATAACTGAAACAAACAGCTGGAAATCTCCATATCCTATACTTTTGAGCACTGCTAAGTCTGCCGTTCTTTCTCTTACAGCTTGACTCATGGTATTGCCTGTTACTAAAAGGATCGTAAAAAAGACAGCAGATAATATTAAGTTCATAATCAACTCAATATCTCCGAATTCGCCCACCATTTCCATAGCAAGTTGGTTTTCTGGACCGCTTCTTGTTGCCCTGTCTGAGTTCTCAAAGTTTTTATCAATCTTGATTGAAATGCTATTGGCCAGTTCTGGAGATAGGACTTTAGCGATAATATAACCGGTAGTCCCTTTCATGGTCATTCGGCTGTCATCGATATACTTATAGTTAGAAATAATACCCATTTCATCACCGGTAAATTGCTCTACTGTGTAAAACCCAACCACTTCAAATTCCCAATTGAACGTGCCATCTTCGTGTTTGAAAGTAGCTTTGGTCCTTATCTTGTCGCCTATCTTAAAACCCTTTTGGTCTGCTAGAAGTTTTCCAACCAACACACCATCAGGTCTTTGGAGCATTGCTTCTTTGTGTTCTTCTGTGGCTTGAAATCTTGTATAAACATCGTAAAGATTTTCATCTGCTGCAAAAATCATTCCGTCAAACATGCTACTAAGCGGATCGCTTGCCAGCATGGTCATATGAGTTACTTTTTCGACGCCTTCAAGGGACCTTACGTATTCAACATTTGAATAGGGCTGCGTGCCAAACAAGTTGTATTTCGGCATGACCATAATGATATCTGCTGCCATGCCTTGCATGGATCCTGTAAAAATAGCTGACATGGAGTTTAATAACCCAAACAGTAAAAAAGCGATTGAAATAGACGCGATGGTTAAGAAGGTTCGAATCTTCTTTCTGAAAAGACTAGCTTTAATTAAAACCCAATACATTGGCTTCAGTGAGTAAGCTTGCCTTTATCTAGATGCAAAATTCTTTTAGCAGAATCAGCAGCCATAGGATCGTGAGTAACCATCAGTATGGTTTTACCGTGATCTCTATTTAAAATCTGTAATAAATTTAGTATGTCCGTTGCTGTATCTCTGTCCAAGTCACCTGTCGGCTCGTCACAAACTAGAATGTCTGGGTCTGACACCAAAGCCCTTGCTATAGCGACCCTTTGTTGTTGTCCTCCTGAAAGTTCATTAGGTTTATGTGAAGCCCTATCGGCAAGGCTCACTATGTTGAGAGCTGTTTCGACATGTTGTTTTCTTTGAGATCCAGAAAGTTTAGTTAAAAGTAGAGGTAACTCAACATTTCTAAAGGCTGTTAGAACGGGGAGTAAGTTGTAAAACTGGAAAATAAAGCCGACGTGACTGGATCGCCATTTGCTCAATGCTTTACTGTTTAACGCATCAAGTCTTTCTCCATCCACTTCTACGGATCCAGAAGTTGGTGTATCCAACCCTCCTATCAGGTTTAAAAGAGTTGATTTACCGGATCCAGAAGGCCCCATAAGCGCAAGGAAATCTCCCTTAGGGACCTCTAGACTTAGATCATCTAGAACTACCAGTTTCTCGCCACCTCTTTGATATGTTTTATTTACAGCTTTAACACTGACTAAAGAATCTGACATTCCTTTCTCCGTTTAATTTATTGAAACTTTTTGATTATTTTCTAACTCTTCATCATAAGAAGCAACCACTTGATCCCCTGCCCTTACTCCTTTTACTATTCTTGAATAATTTGAGGTTTCCTCAGCTACTTCGACTTGCTTAATCTCAATTCTTCCATTCTTTACTAAGATTACATAACTTTCATCACCTTCATTTAATACTGCCGCATTTGGAACAACCACGCCTTCTTTCTTTACAGTGGTCGTTTCAACCATTTTTTGAAGAAATGAAACCCTTATGCCCATATCGGGTAGAACTCTTTCATCTTTCTCTAAAAACCCTATTCTCACTCTAACGGTAGCTTTATTACGGTCAGCAGTTGGAATAATTGCGATAACTTCTGCTGGGATATCCCACTTTGGATAAGCATTTAAGTTAGCTACAACAGGCTGTCCAGCTTCTACTCTATTGATGAATGCTTCATTTACATCCACTTCGATTTCAAGGGAATCCATATCAACGATGGTACAAATTCCCGTAGCAGTAAACCCTCCTCCTGCTGATACCGGCGATATCATTTCTCCTGGTTGTGCTGCCTTGTAGACTACCACTCCGCTAAAAGGGGCCAAGATTTGCATATCAGCTAATCTTTGCTTACTAATGTCCACTAAAGCTTGTGCGCCTTCCATGACTGCTTCTCTAGTCTTTAGCTCGTCAGGACTTGCAAATTTACCTTCAATTAATGCACTTGTACTTTTAAAAGCGATTTGGGCTTGTTTTAACTGCGATTTAGCGTATTCCAAATCAGCTTTGTATGTACTGTCATCGAGTTGGGCCAATAGTTGTCCCTTTTCGACATACATTCCCTCCTCAACCAGAACTTCCAAGACTTTACCGGTAATTTTTGAAGAGACCGTTGCCCTTCTTCTTGGAACCACATAACCGGATGCATCAAGGATACTGGAAGCAGTAGAACCGGAGGCATTAATTGACTTGACTGTGAATGTGGTAACTTCTTGAACCTCTTCTTCTGCTAGAAAAAACCAAAGGCCTAACGCAATGACAGCTAACCCAGAAACGATAATGGAAACAATTTTGGTAGGAAAAGGTTCAGATTCCCCTTCTTGAGAACGATCTATCTTTAAGTTATTTAAAAGATCTTCTTTTTCGCTCATAACTATCTTCTCATGGAATTAATCCACTTTTCGATCAAGTTTACTGCTTCAGTGTGCACCAAAGCCCTTCCTGACTCGGGCATCATAACTCCGGGGTCCGTAGAAATCATCCTATATAAGAGGATAGATTTATCTGCTTCGCCTGGCACTATTGAGTATTTTAAACTACCACTACCTCTTCCGGTAGCTACAGGACTTTTATTAATTCCTAAATGAAGAGGTCGAATCTCATTAAAATCTAGATAAAGGGCAGTTGAATTAGCTACTCCTGATGGCATGTGGCAATGTCCACAGTTAACTGCTAAGTAGGCACGGGCTCTCTCTTGAAGAGGTACAGATTCATCTTCCCAGTCTGCAACGGCCTGATTCCCTTTAGGAATAGAGTCAATCACTCCGTGTTCTAATAAATAAGCTAATTGATTTTTCTTTTCACCTCTGTAGACCAGATCTTTATCTAGATTTCGAGCTTTGGGTCCAATTGGAGAAATCACATCATTAGTTGAATGACATTCTTTACATTGATTCATATTTGGAACTCTGTAGCGTACATCCCTGCTCACTCCTTCATTATTTATCCAGGAAGTATTGATTGTTTTTCCCGCTATTTTGATAAAAGCTTCTGTTTGTTCTTCGTTCCAGGCATAGGAAACAGCTTCCCAACCTGTTTCTTTATGTAACAAAACCCTAGTCTCAAGTAAGTTTGAACCCAAGTCTAAGTTTCTTTCATCGAGGGGGTAGTAAAAGGTCTTAATCAGAGCTGTGCCCACAGGAAAATCGTAAACCCAATCTTTCTGGTAACTGCCTTCTTTTCCTTCCGGAACATATATAAATCTGCTCTTGTAGGAATAATCACTGAACAAAGTAGTGATTAGTTCATACGGATGAACGTTCTCAGCTGGCAGTTGCTTAGTTTGATCAATAAAAAATTCAAATTCTGAAAGTACTTTTGGAAATTCACTGCTCGTAATTTTCGCATCATTTACAGACCAAAGATTCGCGCTCATTAACATGAATGAGATAACCATAAAATTTGTTAAAGCAATCTTCATTGCCACTAAAGATTAAATTCCTTCAGGGATTTCCATAACTACCGCGGATAAAGGTCTGATTTTACGGTTATATGGCTCGGTATCGGAAGTAGTTACATTAGGCAGCGACAGCATGTATTTAATTGGTTTTAAAGCCATGAAAGATGCTTCTCCGTTGTCAGAAAGGACTAATTTTTCTTCGTCAGGTTGACCAAAAATCATTTGAGTTAGAGGCAATATTCCATCCCAAAAAATATCCGGCATATTGCCTTCTGAAAGTTCATACAATATGCCCGCTATAGCTTTGTCTACGTCTGGGTCAAAACCTCCATTACCAAATCGATTGCCATGAACTTGAATAGATTTGGGATGAGGGTAGTAATTCTCATCATCGGTTTCAGCAGAATAAGTAACTATTGAAAGGTTTACAGTCCCGTTTCCTGAAATATCATTATCAAAAACTTCCACATCGGAATTTGCCTGAATGATGATACCGGTGCCTCGTGGTACCTCTCCCACAATATTTCCTTCAGGAGCAAAATTATCTGTGTCGTTATCAACTGCCTTATTCCTAAAGACCCGCACATGATGACCCCCTTGTTGAGGCAAATCAGGTAGGTCAAAGACTAGGATGCCTCCCGTGTTGTGAGAAGCCACATTGTCGTAGACATCAGCATAATAAGAATTTTCTATCTCTATGCCTGCTACGTTGTAGTGTGCACGGCTGTTTCGGACAATAATATTTTCAGATTGACCTACATAGATCCCAGCATCAGAGGCGCCTATGGCTACACATCCATCTATAAGGACATCTTTTGACTCAACCGGATATAAACCATAAGCGCCGTTAGTGCTTTTAGGGCCTCCGGTCCATTCCGTTCTAATATTGATCATGTAAATACCGTCTGCTCCTATAACTTTAAGAGCATCACCTTTGGCATCCTCTATTGCGAAGTCTTTCAAAATAACTTTACTTGAAGTTACCAACAATCCTTGGGCGCCAGACTCTTGTTCGGCAAAACTTAAAACGGTTTTATCCATGCCCGCGCCAACCACTTTAACCTCATCAACATCCAATGAAAGGCCGTCCGAGAAGCTATAGAAACCTTCTCCAAGTCTGATGGTATCCCCAGGCTTAGCTAAAATTAAGGCTTCTTGTAATTTTTCTTGTATATCAGGACCATTCTCTATGGCAATAACCTGAGCACCGCAAATAAGCGAATAAAATAAAACAAAAGGTAATATTAGTTTAGGTTTAATACTCATTACACTTTTCTCAATCTATCCGATTTAATGTCTTCTACTTTGGTGCACCCCAATAGAATCATATTATTTTGAACCTCTTCTTTCAAAAGATTGAGAGAACGGTAAGCACCTTCTTCACCCGCAGCTGCCAGACCATAAAGGTAGGCTCTACCGCCCATACAGGCTTTCGCGCCCATGGATAAAGCTTTTAAGATATGCGTCCCTCTCCTCACTCCACCATCTAGGATAACTTCAAGTTTATCGCCGACAGCGTCGATGATATCGCCCAGTACCTCAATGGGGGCTGGACAACCGTCCATCTGACGACCTCCGTGATTCGAAACCATAATAGCCGATGCTCCTACTTCAGCTGCCATTTTGGCATCTTCCACAGACAAGATACCTTTGATAGCAAATGGCTTATCCCACTGTTCTATCATCCAGGCCGCATCCTTCCAGGTAACCGTTCTGTCGAATTGACTGTTCATGAAGTCCATGACTGACATGCTTGAAGATCCAGCTGGTACTTTGTGCTCTAGATTCACCATCGAGGGGGTTGGTGGATGAGTTATGTAATTGAAGGACCAGTTGATATGCCTGGCGATATTCATGTATCCACTCAAACCTAATTTAGGTGGGACTGTCATTCCGGTCACTAAATCTCTTTCTCTTCTGCCATTACTAGGAACATCCACTGTAAGACACAAAGCATCGTAATTCGCGTCTTTGCATCTTTGAATGTATTCCTGCGACAAGCTCCTGTCTTTTAACACATAAATCTGAAACACTTTTGGTCCATCAGATGCTTTCGCTACATCTTCAATAAGCGTAGTAGATATTGTGGATAGACAAAATATGGTTCCTGTTCTTGCTGCAGCTCTGGCTGCACCGCCTTCTCCGTCTGGATGAAACAAACGATGATAGCCGGTGGGAGAGCAAATAAATGGCCAATCTATTTTTTGGCCTAAGACCGTTGTTGAAGTGTCTATCTTGTCTACGTCTACGAGGAACCTTGGGACCAATTCAAATTGTTCAAATGCAGAAGTGTTTTGTCGATAAGTCCATTCATCTTCAGCAGCGCCGTCTATGTAATGAAACATTGGTGCAGGAAGTCGCTTTTCAGCGAGGTCCCTAAAGTCCATGACCTTATGGCATGAATCCAGTTTTCTTTTAGACACTAACCTTTTTCGTTCTGGATCAACTCAAACATTTTCATGGCTTGTTCTCCGCCTTGATAACAAGGCTTTGCATCTTTCATATCTGAGATCTGATCCCAATTTGAAGCTATATTTTCTGCTGTCATATCTTCGCCTGTTCCAAGATTAATACCCATGGTTTCGTGAATCATAACTCTGGCAAAAACCCCTGCGCCAGCTGCCATAATTACTCCTGTGGGAGCGTCCTCTGAAACCATATAAGTCACTGCTGGAGTAACAAAATCTGGTTTTATTTGGTCTAAAACATCTGACATACCAGGCAATTCTTCAGTCATTCTGGTTCCAGCAAAAGGTGCAAGTGCATTGCACTTAATGTTGTATTTAGCTCCTTCCAATTTCAGAGTGTTGATGAGTCCAACCACCCCCATTTTGGCAGAACCGTAATTAGTTTGGCCAAAATTACCGTAGAGACCGCTTGAAGATGAAGTCACTACGATTCTTCCGTAGTTCTGCTCTCTCATGATCTCCCAAACAGCTTTTGTGCAATTGACCGTCCCCATTAAATGCACTTCAAGAACCATCCTAAAATCGTCGTCTTCTATCTTTGTAAAACTTTTATCCCTCAAGATACCGGCATTATTAATCAAGATATCAATCCTGCCGTAAGCGTCCATTACTTCCTTGACCATTGCTTCTACCTGATCTTTGTCGGTAACGCTGGCACCATTTGACATGGCTTCTCCGCCTGCAGCTTTTATTTCTTCCACAACCGCTTCTGCTGGGGAGAGAGAGCCGCCAGTGGACCCGTCTACGCTACCTCCAAGATCATTAACCACGACTTTAGCGCCTCTTTTAGCCAAATCTAAAGCATGACAACGTCCTAAACCTCCGCCCGCCCCAGTGACGATAGCAACTTGATCTTTAAAAGTTATAGCCATAATTACTCCTAATAAATTTTGAGGCGCTAATAGTACAGGAACCTAGTTTCTTTGTGAAAAAGCTTTTTTTATTCTAGATAAAGCTTCTTCCAGCCTGGATCTTGGACAACCAAAATTTAAACGAACGAATTGACTGTCACCAAACCATTCCCCTCTATGAACGCCAACCCCTGCGTTAATAAAGAAATCCGATGGATCATCTAATCCTGTTTTAGAACAATCTATCCACGCAAGGTAAGTTGCTTCTGGTCCGTATAAGGAGAGTCCTTCAATTTTAGATATCTCTTCTTTGAGTAGCTTTCTGTTCTCTCCAAGGTAGTCCATAAGCTCCTGATACCAAGGCTCTCCGTATTTGTAGGCAGCTTCTGCTGCTGTGTAAGCAAAAACACCAATATGAGCTGCTATTCCCCTCATGTTTCGCCTAAACTCTTGTCGAAGCTCGGGGTTTGGAATAATTGCTGCTCCACAAGGCAGTCCTTGCATATTAAAAGTTTTAGTGGGAGACAACAAAGTAATTGAATTGTTTAGTGCGTATTCATTGGTCTGCGCCAAGTGTAGGTGTTTTCTGCCTGGTTCAAAAATCAAATCTGAATGAATTTCGTCTGCACATATTATGGTTTGATTTTTTTCACATATATCTACCAATTTTTTTATCTCTTCTTGATTGAATACTGTTCCGCCAGGATTATGAGGATTGCAGAAAAAGAACATTTTAATTTCTTCACTCATCAGCTGATCTATGGATTCATAGTCTAGCTCTAATCTTCCTTCAACATTTTTTAGATCCGTATTTAACCTCCCTCTATTCATATTGTCTGAAGCATAAACAAAAGGCCTATAAATAGGTGACGGTGTCATGACCATATCACCAGGACTTAGAGCTGTTCGACAAGCCACATTCAATCCGACAACCACGCCAGGCATCCAAGTTACCCATGCTGGATCAATTTCCCACCCTGATTTATCAACCAACCTTTTTTGCAGTAAAGAAGTCAATTCTGCGGGTCTTTCTGTGTAACCAAAGATTCCCTGGTCAACTCTCTTTTTAATGGCTTCAGTCACCTCAGGAGGACATTGGAAGTCCATATCAGCGACCCACATAGGAAGGATATTGGGATCATCAAACTTTAGCCATTTCGTGCTTCTCGTTTCTATACGATCTATTATGCTGTCAAAGTCATATTTCATAATTTGCGGTATGGTACTCTAAAATATTCTTTCAGGCTTCCCTATTGCTACAAAAGATATCAGTAGTTAGACTTCTTGCGCTAAAAAATAATAATTATTTATGAGTAATTTACATTCTCAAGTAAATGACAATACCCCCGTATTAGTTGGTTGTTCACAGTACCTAGATAAGAAAGGTCCTGAAGGTCTTAATTATTTAGATATTTTAAAAATAGCTTGTGAAAAAGCCTTAGACGATTGTGAAGCCAAGGTTAGCTTAAAAGACCATCTAGACACAATTTCTGTAATTCGTTTTACCGGTGATACTCCAAACAGAGATTCAGCAACAACTGACCTGTGGGGATACTCAAATATGCCCAGGAGCTTAGGAAATTCTTTGGGCATAAGTGTTCCTAATGAGATATATACAACCACTGGCGGAAATTCACCTCAACTTCTGCTTAATGAGATTTGCAATCGCATTAAAGATCAAAAAATGGATTGTGCTCTTCTAGCCGGAGGAGAAGCTTTAGATACTTTTGTTTCTAGATTAAAAGATGGCCTGGAAGTTAACTGGGGAGATAATCCAGGAGGAGAACCTGAATCATTGGGAAGTCAAAGAGACCTGGGAAGCGAATTCGAAAAGAAACATGGTATTTTTGAACCTTCTTCAGTTTATCCTTTATTTGCTAACAGCATTCGAGGCAATGAAGGTAAAAGCGCCAATCAACACCAGGAAGATATAGGTAATTTATTCAGTCGTTTTTCTGAAATAGCTTCAGAAAATGAATTTTCTTGGTTCAAAATTCATAGATCTGTTGAAGAAATAGTTGAAGCAACACCTCAAAATAGAATGGTGAGCTTTCCCTATACCAAATACATGAATTCAATTATCAGAGTAAATCAGTCTGCTGCTTTGGTAATTACATCTGCTAAAAAGGCCAAGGAATTAGGGATACCCACTTCAAAATGGATTTTTATGCATGGCGCTGGATGTATAAATGATATTTGGAACATTACTGAAAGAGAAAACCTTTACTCCTCTCCGGCTATTAGAAAATGTGCTGAAGCAATCTTTAGCAAAGCAGGTCGTACTCAATCAGATGTTTCTTTTTATGATCTATACTCTTGTTTTCCTAGCGCGGTTCAAATAGCTAAAAAAGAAATAGGCATACCAGACAAAGACACTAGAGACCTGACCGTCACAGGAGGTTTGCCTTATTACGGAGGACCAGGCAGTGCTTATGTGGTCAACTCTTTAGCGAGTATGGTTAATAAATTAAGAGAAAATCAAGGTAGTTATGGACTGGTTAATGCTAATGGATGGTTCCTGACCAAACACGGACTGGGGATATTCTCTTCCAATCCTTTTTTAGGAGAATGGAACCAAGTTGTAGATTCTTCACTTTTACAAAAGGAAATAGAAAGTTTAGAGCACCCTGAATTTATCGAAGAAGCAAACGGTAGAGGTTCTATAGAAACCTATACAGTGGTGAACTCAAGAGAAGGTCCAACTAAGGCTATTATCATAGGTCGCATGGAAGACGGGAAAAGATTTGTTGCTAACACTGAAAGAAATGAAAATCTTTTGACTAAAATGATGCAGAAAGAAATGTTAAACGCCACAGGTACTGTAAAATTTGATAATTCACGAAATATTTTCCAACCTGATTAGAAGGAGAAGTAAATGAAAGAAATTAATGTTGCTGTTACCGGAGGAGCGGGTCAAATTGCTTATTCCTTACTTCCTAGGTTGGTTAGTGGAGAAACTTTTGGGGTTGATACAAAAGTGAATCTTAGACTGATAGAAATTCCTCAAGTTGTAGACAAGCTTGAAGGAACCATCATGGAACTGATTGATTGTGGATTTGAACAGACAGGATCCTTGCTTGCGACAGCGGATATTAAAGAAGGAGTTAAGGATGCACATTGGGTCCTTTTAGTTGGCAGCATTCCAAGAGGAATAGTGGTCGATGGGAAGAAAATTGAAGAAAGAAGTGATCTACTAAAAATCAATGGGGGTATTTTCACTGACCAAGGCGAGGCAATAGGTAAATTAGCGCAAGAAGATGCAAAAATTTTAGTAGTAGGCAATCCAGCCAATACAAATGCGCTAATTGGAAGAACAAAGTCTGAAAATCCTGCACAGAGTTGGTTTGCCATGACTGCGCTCGATGCCAATAGGGCTAAAGCACAATTAGCTGAAAAAGCAGGTGCAGAAATAAGTTCAGTGACTAACATGACAGTTTGGGGAAATCATAGCCCTACTATGTATCCTGATCCTTACAACGCGCAAATTGATGGAGTAAGTGCAGTTAAAG
>LULY01000262.1_pt1 | contig 11849 bp, 9 predicted proteins | sample 730031 | NCBI WGS metagenome assembly LULY01 (sample SAMN03860277, study PRJNA289734) | marine metagenome | biome: seawater column; feature: ocean; material: water; isolation source: Red Sea water column Station 91 - depth 200m | place: Saudi Arabia: Red Sea | collected 2011-10-15 | depth 200 m
CCGTCGTCCGCGGCGGGGGTGACGACGTTGAGGGTGAGGCAGTCCTCGTCCCAGTCGACGGGTACCCGGTTGGTGAGGCCCTCGCCGGGAAGCTGCGGGGCGGACTTCCCGAACCGCCGGGCGTCGCGGGCGCCGTCCCAGGGCTCGGGCGGTGCCGGCGGGGCGAAGCGGCGGCTACCGACGGGAGGTGCCGCATAGGGGATGCCGGCGAAGAGCTCGACGCCTTGCCGGTGCCGCCCCCGGACGGGGCCGGCGGTGGTGTGCGCCAGTGGTCCGGCGTCGCTGGTCATCTGGCGACCCGGAGCACGAGTGCCTCGCCCTGGCCGCCGCCGCCGCAGCCTCGTTGACCTCCAACAGGTCGAGGTCGCCGACCGTGAGGCCGGCGGCGTCCAGCGCCCTGGCGATGGCGTTGCTGGGCTGGTGCAGGAGGCTGGTGTCGGGACCGGCGACCTGGCCGTGAGACACGATCTCGGCCAGCGGCTCGACGCCGAGCGCCTCGGCCCGGCCCCGGGTGGTGACGACCACGGCGGCGGCGCCGTCGGAGATCTGCGAGGCGTTGCCGGCGGTGATGTCGCCGTCGGGGGCGAAGGCCGCCGGCAGGCGGGCCATCGAGCCGGCGTCGGCGTCGGGGCGGATGCCCTCGTCGTCGTCGACCACGACCGGCTCGCCCCGGCGCTGGGGGATCGTGACCGGGACGATCTCCTCGGCCAGCAGGCCGTCCTTCTGGGCGGTCGCCGCCCGCTGGTGCGACTGGGCGGCGAAGGCGTCCTGGCGCTCGCGACCCAACTCCAGCTCGACGGCGAAGCGCTCGGTGGCCTCGCCCATGGCGCACTGTTCGATCGTGCAGGTGAGGCCGTCGGCCATCATCGAGTCGACCAGGGTGCCGTCGCCGATGCGGTAGCCGGCGCGGGCCTTCGTGAGCAGGTGGGGGGCGTTGGTCATGGACTCCATGCCGCCGGCCACGACCACCTCGGCCTCCCCGAGGCGGAGCATCTGGGTGGCGAGGTGGATGGCGTGCATCCCCGACAGGCAGGCCCGGTTGAGCAGCGTGGACGGGACGGTCAGCGGGATGCCGGCGTCGTGGGTGGCCCGCCGGGCCGGGACCTGCCCGGTGCCGGCGGCGACCACGTTGCCGACATAGGCGAACTCGACGTCGCCGGGCGTGAGGCCGGCGCGCTCGATGGCGCCGGCGATCGCGACGGCCCCGAGGTCGGTGGCGGAACAGGCGGCGAGCGCACCCTGCAGGCGACCCATGGGCGTGCGGGCCCCGGCCAGCAGGACGGGTTGGTCGGCGGTCATGGACGGAGGCTCCTCCGGGTGCGGGTCGCTCGAACGGTAGTCGGCGGGTCGGCGTGTGGCCCTGCTCAGACCCGTGGCGCGGGCTGTTCCCGCCCTTCCCGTTCCTCCCGGACCAGGCCCTCCCACAGGTCCGCGTACAGCCCGCCGGCCCCACGCAGCTCCTCGTGCCGCCCGCGTTCGGCGATGCGGCCCTCATCGAGGACCACGATCTCGTCGGCGCCGACGATCGTCGAGAGGCGGTGGGCGATCACCACCGATGTGCGCCCGGCGAGGGCCTCAGCCAGGGCCTCCTGGACGAGCGCCTCGTTCTCGGTGTCGAGGTGGCTGGTGGCCTCGTCCAGGATGACGATGTCGGGGTCCTTCAGGAGCAGGCGGGCGATGGCCAGCCGCTGCTTCTCGCCGCCCGAGAGCCGGTAGCCCCGCTCGCCGACGAGGGTGTCGTAGCCGTCGGGCAGCCGCTGCACCACCTCGAGGATCCGGGCCGCCCGGCAGGCGGCGTCGAGCTCTTCGACGGTGGCGTCGGGACGGGCGAAGCGCAGGTTGTCGCCGATGGTCTCGTGGAGGTCGAGGCCGCGCAGGACGAGGCGGCCGGGCTCGTCCGGTGTGGACTCGGTCTCGAGCGACGCCACGGAGGCCTCGTCGGCGCCGGGGTAGCGGAACGAGAGGCCGGAGATCCGGATGCCGCCCGGTCCGGGCATCGACGCCACGGCGTCGGGGGCGTCGGCCACCGGGTTGGGGGCGTCGAGCACCTCGAACACCCGCTCGAAGGAGACGAACGCCGACAGCACGTCGACCCGGGCGTTGGTGAGCTGGGCCAGCGGGCCGTAGAGCTGGGCCACCAGCACGCCCATCGAGGCCAGGGTGCCGATGCTGATGCTGCCGTCGATGGCCATCGACCCGCCGAACCAGTAGACGGCGGCGGTGCCGAGGGCGCCGAGGAGGGTGAGGGCGATCAGGAACATGCGGCTGTAGAGGGCGCTGCGCACGCCGATGTCGCGGACCCGCCCGGCCCGGGCGGCGAAGCCGGCGGTCTCGTCGCCGTGGCGGCCGAACAACTTGACGAGTTGGGCGCCGGACACGTTGAAGCGTTCGGTCATGGTGGCGTTCATCGAGGCGTTGAGGTTCATGCCCTCGCGGGTGATGTCGGCGACGACGCTCCCAACCCGGCGGGCAGGCAGCACGAAGAGCGGCACCAGCAGCAGGGCCAGGAGGGTGATGCGCCACTCCAACAGGAACATCGTCACGACCGTGGTGATGCCCGTGATGGCGTTGGCGACGACGGTGCCGAGCGTGCCGGTCAGGGCCCGCTGCGCCCCGATCACGTCGTTGTTGAGGCGGCTGACCAGCGCCCCGGTCTGGGTGCGGGTGAAGAAGGAGAGGGGCAGGCGCTGGACGTGGTCGAACAGGGCGACCCGCAGGTCGAAGATCACGCCCTCGCCGATGGTCGCCGACCACCAGCGCTCGAGGAACGACAGGAGGGCGTGGGCGAGCGCCGCCACCACGACGAGGCCGCCCAGGACGGTGAGGCGTCGACGGTCGGCGTCGGCGATGGCGCCGTCGATGATCTCCCGGAACAGCAGTGGCGGGATCACGCCCAGCACCGAGGTCAGCACGACCGTGACCACGAAGCCGGTCACCTTGTTGCGGTAGGGGCGGGCGAACGCCCCCACCCGCCGGCGGGTCCCGGCGCCGACGTCGGGCGCCTGGCCGCCGTGGTGCGACATGGCGTGGAGCATCCCCATCGGCGCGGACATGGCGCGAGCCTAGGGAGATGCGTGACCTGCACGCCGAGGCCGCGAGCAGCCGGTCCAGCGGATAATCTGACGGACCGTCAGATTTCAGGCCTCGGGACGCACCCCGGGCCACCACCCGACCCGAGAGAGGGACCACCCGACGTGGGGAACGACGCCAACCAGCCACTGTCCGGACTCAAGGTGATCGAGAGCTCGCTGCTCGGCCCCGGACTCATCGCCACCTTCCTCGCCGACCTCGGCGCCGACGTCATCAAGGTCGAGCCGCCCGCCGGCGACTACGTCCGCCAGATGACCTGGCCCATCATCGAGGGCACCTCGCTACTGCACCTCCACACCCACCGCGGCAAGCGCAGCATCGCCCTCGACCTCAAGTCCGAGGAGGGCGTGGCGATCTACAAGGACCTCGCACGCGACGCCGACGTGGTCGTCGAGGCCATGCGCCCCGGCTCGCTCGCCAAGCTGGGCCTCGGCGTCGACGACCTGCGGGCCCTCAACCCGAAGCTCGTGTTCTGCACCATCTCCGGCTACGGCGCCTCCGGCCCCTACAAGGACATGCCCAGCCACGGCATCGCCTACGACACCTGGGCGGGGCTCGTCGACCCGGTGGTCGACGACGACGGCTTCACCCGGATCCCGGTCCTGCCCAACGTCGGCATCAACATCGGCCCCATGGTCGGTGCGCTCGGCATCCTCGCCGCCGTCATCCGCGCCCGGGAGACCGGCGAGGGCGTCACCCTGGAGGTCGCCCAGTCCGACGCCGCCGCCTACATGGACTGGTACCGGATCGAGACCTACCGGGCCTACGAGCGACCCGAGGACGTCGTCACCGGCAACCCCGCCGACGACTACGAGCGCCGCGAGCCCGGCCTGGCCGGCATGTGGGAGGGCGTCCGCTACCAGATCTACGAGGCCGCCGACGGCCACGTGCTCTTCATGGCCTCCGAGCAGGCCTTCTGGCGAAACTTCTGCGAGGGCGTCGACCGCATGGAACTCTTCGAGCGGTGGCCCGGCTCCAAGTACGCCGACCACGCCCGCCAGAACACCGAGCTCCAGGTCGAGCTGCGCGAGATCTTCCGGACCAAGACCTGCGCCGAGTGGCTGGACTTCGCCAACGAGGTCAACACGCCGATCGCCCCGGTCAACACCCCCAAGAACGTGGTCGACGACCCGCAGTTCCGGCACCGGCTCCCGATGTACCGCGTCGAGGACGTCGGCGCCGAGCAGTTGCCCCTGCCGGTCTACGTCGAGGGCCAGCTGCCGCCCACGCCCACCATGGCGCCGGAGATCGGCGAGCAGACCGACGAGGTGCTGGCCGGCCTGGGCTACGACGCCGACCGCATCGCCGACCTGCGCCAGCGCGGCGTGGCCGGACCGCGGGGCTGACCCCGCGGGTGGCTACGGGCCGCCCTTCGAGCCACCCTTTGAGCCACCCTTCGAGCCACCCTTCGAGAACGCGAGCGCCGTCCAGCCGTCGAAGCGGTTGCGGTGCTCGGGCACCAGTTCCCCGGCCCCGGCGGCGACGTAGAGCACGGCGACCTCGTCGGCGCGTTCCTCCGGCACGCCGCTGGCCACCAGCGTCCCCCCGTCGGCGGTGAGCCGGACCAGGTCTGCAGCGAGTTCGGCGTGGACGCTCGGCAGCACATTGGCCAGCACCAGCTCGAACGGGCCGCCCAGGTCGGCCACGGGAGCCGTCGAGGCGTCCAGCGACACGCCGTTCGCCTCGGCGTTGAACCGGGTCCAGGCCACGGCGTCGGGGTCGACGTCGACGGCGACGACCGAACCCGCCCCGGCCATGGCGGCACAGATCCCCAGCACGCCCGACCCGCAGCCCACGTCGAGGACCGAACGGCCCTCCGGCCCGAACTGGTCCAGCTCGGCCAGGACCAGCACCGTCGAGGGGTGGCTGCCGTGGCCGAAGGTCGGCCCCGGATCGATCGACACCTGCACCCGTCCGACCGGCCGGCACCAGGACGGGTGCACGCCGAACCGCCCGACGATGGCGGGCTCGAGGTGCTCCCGCTGCGCCAGCGCCCAGTCCGGCAGCTCGGTGGGGCCGGTGGGATCGGTGTGGCTGGCGGGGTGCTCGTCGGGTTCGCTCACCCGTCGAGTCGCAGCACCCGGGCGGCGTTGTGGCGGAGGAACTTGGGCCACACCTCGTCCTTGAACGGCACGTCCTGGAGCTCGGTGAAGATGCGGTCGAGGGAGAGCCCCATCGGGAAGTAGCCGGCGTAGACCACCTTGTCGGCGCCGCGGGTGTTGGCGTAGTCGATGATCGCCTTCGGGTAGTAGCGGGGCGAGAAGGCCGAGGTCGAGTAGTAGAGGTTCGGCCACTTCAGCATCAGCTTCACCATCAGGTCCTGCCAGGGAGCACACGGCGTAGAGGGCGTACATCTTGGGGTCGTCGATCGGCACCTGGGGGTTGGTGCCGGCCGGGAAGAACGTGACGGCCCGCAGGTTCACCTCGTCGTGGAGCCGACGGATCGTGCGGATCGTGCCCATCACGTCGTTGGGGTCGGCCTCGTAGGACGCCAGGAAGCGGTCCGGATGGTCGGTGAGCAGCTGCCGGGCCATCGAGTCCTCGCCGCCGGCGCCGATCATGGCGTACTCCACGCCGTTGCGGTCCATGGCCGGCAGCAGGAGGTCGGCGCCCTCGGGGATCGGCCCGTCGTCCCCGGCTTCCCCGGCTTCCCCGGCATCCCCGCCTGCGCCGCGGGCGTCCGGCGAGTAGGGCACGTCCTTGAACATGTACTGGGCCGGGAAGACCATGTCCTTCGACTCCTGGTCCTTGAGGGCCATGAGGTCCTTGTAGATCCTGCGGGCGGCCGGTCCGGCCTTGGTACCCATCATCGTGTCGATGGCGGCGACCCGGTCGGGTCCGGTGGGGAAGGTCATGGCCCCATCATCCGGTCCGGTGGGGCCTTCCGACAACCCGCAGCGCGAGACTCGGGGCATGGATGACGCATTTGGTGCCCGCCTGTCGCACCTGAGCCGGTCGGTGGCGGGCCATGTCGTGCTGGTCACCGGTGCCGGTTCGGGCATCGGTCGGGCCACCGCCCACCTGTTCGCCGACGAGGGCGCCCGCGTCGCGGTCACCGACGTGGACGGGGACGCCGCCGGCACGGTGGCTGCCGAGGTCGAGGGTGCGGGGGGTGCCGCCCGTGCCTGGGGCCTCGACGTCACCGACCGGCCCGAGGTGCGACGGGTCGTCGACGAGGTGGCGGCGTGGGGTCCGGGGCTCGACGTGCTGGTCAACAACGCCGGGGCCGCCATGGGCGCGCCGATCGGCCACGACGCCTTCGTCGACACCTGGGACCGGGCCCTCGACCTGATGGCCACCGCCCAGACGACCGCCATCCGGGCGGCGCTCCCGCACCTGCGGGCGTCGTCGGCGGGCCGGATAGTGAACGTGTCGTCCACCGAGGGCGTGGGCGGCTCGGCCGGGATGGCCGCCTACACGGCCGCGAAGCACGCCGTGGTCGGCCTGACCCGGGCACTGGCGGTCGAGCTGGGCGACGACGGCATCACGGTCAACGCCGTGTGCCCGGGCCCGGTCGACACGGCACTCACGTCGTCGATCCCCGACGACGCCAAGGTCAAGTTCGCCCGTCGCCGGGTGCCGCTCCGCCGCTACGCCCAGCCGGAGGAGATCGCCCACGGCATCCTCCACCTGGCCCTGCCGGCGTCCGGCTACATCACCGGCCACGCCCTCCTGGTCGACGGCGGGATGACGATCAAGAACAACTGATCGACGGGCGCCTCTGCCGCCGGCCCTAGCCCTGGTACAGGACGAGGGCCTCGTAGAGCAGGGCGGGCACCTCGCTGCCGACGCCGTGGATCGCCACCTGGGTGGCCAGCAGGGTGCCCTTCTTGTGCTGCCGGGCCTCCTTGATCCGGTTGCGGGCGTGCAGCTTCGACCCGACGGGAACCGGCGCGAGGAAGCGCAGCCCGTCGGCGCCGTAGTTGACGACGTTCTGGTGGCCGGTGAGTCTCACCGTGCCCGTCTTGTTGAGGCTCGGCATCAGGCTCAGGGTCAGGAAGCCGTGGGCGATCGGCGCACCGAACGGGCCGGCGGTGGCCCGCTCGACGTCGACGTGGATCCACTGGTGGTCCCCGGTCAGGTCGGCGAAGCCGTTGATCATCTCCTGGGTGACCTCGAGTTCGGGTCCCCAGTCGCTCCAGGCATCCTCGCCGCCGGCGGCGTTGATGGCGTCGATGTCGTCGAAGGGGATCTCGTGCATGTGCTGGGTGTCCTTCCCTGTCTCGATCTCGGGACACGGTGGCGTGTGGGAGGTCCGCAGGCAAACCCGGGCGTGTCGATGGCCCGCTCTCCCCAGCCGGATCGCCGGGGCGCACCCGTTCGCTCCGGCCGGCGCAAGTCGTGTCGCATCCGCACCCCGGCCTCGCCCGCAAGCCAGCGGGCCAAGTGGGAGGAGGCCCGTCCCCTTCTCACGTGGCGATCGAGGGGAGGCCCGTCCCCTTCTCACCCGGGGGCGCGATGGGGGAGGCCTGTGGTCGGTTGTCTAGGGTCACGGGCTGCCGTCGAGACCGGCGGCACGGGGATCGAGGGGCACGCGTGGACCGACACTTCCGAGAGGCATGGGACGAGATGACCGCACCGGGCGCGCCGTTCGCCTGGTCGGTCGTCGACGTGCGGGGCGTGCCGACCCGGGCCTACGACGCCGCCCCGCCCAACCTGGCGCTGCTCTGGGCCGCCTCGGCCGCCCACGCCGACAAGGACTTCCTCGTCTACGAGGACGAGCGGTACACGTACGCCGACGTCCACGAGCGGGTCGGCGCCCTCGCCGCCCACCTGGCCTCGGTCGGCATCGGCCACGGCGACCGGGTGGCGATCGCCATGCGCAACTACCCCGAGTGGGTCGTCGGCTACTGGGCCACGGTCAGCATCGGGGCGGCGGTCGTCGGCATGAACGCCTGGTGGACCGGTGCCGAGATGGAGTTCGGCCTCACCGACTGCGAGGCGGGCGTGCTGCTCTGCGACGGGGAGCGCCTCGACCGGATCCGCCCCCACCTCGACGGCCTGCGCGACGGGCGCCGCCTCCACGTGGTCGCCGTCCGCGCCGACGCCGGCGTGTCAGGAGGAGGCCTGCCCGACGACGCCGTCCACTGGGACGACGCCCTTGCCGCCGCCGGCGACCCGCCGACCCTGCCCGACATCTCGCCCGAGGACGACGTCTGCATCTTCTTCACCTCGGGCACCACCGGCCATCCCAAGGGCGCCGTGCTCACGCACCGCGGTGCCGTCACCAACCTGCTGAACCTGGCGTTCTGGCAGGTCATGACCGACGCCGCCCAGGCCAAGGCCGTCGCTGCCGGCGAGCCGCCGCCCGGGTCCGACAAGGCCAGTGGCGAGTCCAACCCGGGTTCGGTTCTGGCCGTGCCGCTCTTCCACGTCACCGGCTGCAACTGCTGCCTGCACCCGGTCACCGCGTCCGGCGGCCGACTCGTCCTGATGCACCGCTGGGATGCCGAGCGGGCCCTCGAGCTCATCGAGCGGGAGCGCACCTCGACGTTCACCGGCGTGCCCACGATGGCCCGGGAGCTCGTCAACAGTCCCGACTTCGCCACCCGCGACACCTCCAGCATCCAGCACCTCGGTGGCGGCGGGGCGGCGGTGCAGCCGGACCTGGTCGCCAAGATCGAGGATCGCATCCAGGGCCGGCCCAGCACCGGCTACGGCCTCACCGAGGTCAACGGCGTCATCACCATCAACTCGGCGCACTTCTTCCTCGCCAAGCCCGAGTCGGCCGGCCCGGCGCTTCCGGTCATGGAGGCCCGCATCGTCGGCGACGACGGCACCGACCAGCCGCCCGGCGGCGTCGGCGAGTTGTGGGTTCGGGGCGCCAACGTGTTCCGCGGCTACCTGAACCGCCCCGAGGCCAACGCCGAGGTCCTCACCGACGGCTGGTTCCACACCGGCGATATCGGCTACCTCGACGACGACGGCTTCCTGTTCCTCGTCGATCGGGCCAAGGACATGGTGCTGCGCGGCGGCGAGAACGTGTACTCGGCGGAGGTCGAGGCCGCCATCTACGAGCATCCGTCCATCGCGGAGGCGGCCGTGTTCGCCGTGCCCGACGAGCGCCTGGGCGAGGCGGTGGGCGTGGCCGTGCTGCTGCTACCCGGCGAGTCGCTCGACGCCGACGGACTGCGCGCCCACGTGGCCGAGCGGATCGCCTCGTTCAAGGTGCCCGAGCACGTCTGGTTCGTGGACGAGCCGTTGCCCCAGAACGCCAACGGCAAGTTCCTGAAGCGCGAGCTGCGCGAGACCCTGGTCGGCACCCCGGCTGTCTGATTCGGTCCGAGGACGGCCGGGACCACCGGGCGCCGCCGCTACCGTGACACCGATGGGCGAGCGCAACCCCTACCTCGTCGAGCGCCTCCAGGGCTTCGGCACCACGATCTTCGCGGAGATGTCCGAGTTGGCGTCGCGCACCGGCGCCATCAACCTCGGCCAGGGCTTCCCCGACGCCGACGGGCCCGACGCGGTCCTCGAGGCGGCGGTGGCTGCGATGCGTGCCGGCCACAACCAGTACCCGCCCAGCCTGGGCGTCCCGGCGCTGCGCCGGGCGGTGGCCGACCACCAGCGACGCTTCTACGGCCTAGAGGTCGATCCCGACACCGAGGTGCTGGTCACCGCCGGTGCGTCCGAGGCCATCGCCGCGGCGATGCTGGCGCTGGTCGAGCCGGGCGATGAGGTTGTGGTGTTCGAGCCCTACTTCGACCACTACGCCACCTCGATCGCCCTGGCCGGTGGTAGGCGCCGGGTGGTTCGCCTGCAGGAGCCGGACCTCCACTTCGACGTGGCCGACCTCGAGGCGGCGGTCGGTCCCAACACGCGACTGATCCTGCTCAACTCACCGCACAACCCGGCCGGCAAGGTCTTCGACGCGAACGAACTTGCGGCCGTCGCCGCAGTGGCGGTCGAGCACGACCTGTTGGTCGTCACCGACGAGGTCTACGAGCACCTCGTCTTCGACGACGTCCCACACATCCCGATGGCGACGCTGCCGGGCATGGCCGAACGCACCCTCACGATCTCGTCGGCCGGGAAGTCGTTCGGGTTCACCGGCTGGAAGGTCGGCTGGGCGATGGGTTCGACCGACCTGGTGTCGGCGGTCGTCGTGGCGAAGCAGTCGCTGACGTACGTGAGCAGCGGGCCCTTCCAGCACGCCCTGGTCGTCGCCCTCGGCCTCGATGACGGCTACTTCGCCGAGTTGGCTGCCGACCTGCAGGCCAAGCGGGACCTGTTCTGCGGGGGCCTCACCGCCGCCGGCTTCGAGGTGCGGCCACCGTCGGGCACCTACTTCGCCACGGCCGACATCCGGCCTCTCGGCTTCGACGACGGCATCGAGTTCTGCCTGTCGCTGCCGGAGCGCTGCGGGGTGGTGGCCGTGCCGAGCACCGTCTTCTACGACGACGAGGCGGCCGGCCGGCATCTGGTGCGGTTCGCCTTCTGCAAGCATCCCGACGTGCTCAGCGAGGCGGCCGACCGGCTGGCCACGCTCGCCCCCTGAGCCCCGAGCCCCCGAATCCCACGAGGAGGTCCACCATGAGGGTCGCCGCCATCCAGCACGACGTGGTCTGGGAGGACCGGGCCGCCAACCACGCCCACCTGGCCGGCATGGTGGCCGAGGCCGCCGACCGGGGGGCCGACCTGGTGGTGCTCACCGAGATGTTCCCGACCGGCTTCTCGCTGGCCACCGACCTGATCGTCGAGCCGGCCGACGGGCCGAGCGTCGAGTGGCTGTGCGACCAGGCGGCCCGCCACGGCTGCTGGACCGCCGGGTCGATTCCGACGGCCGACATCGCCGGCGAGTTGCCGGTCAACCGGTTCGTCGTGGCCGCCCCCGACGGCGCCACCCACCACTACGACAAGCTCTACCCGTTCTCCTACGCCCGGGAGCACGAGCGGTACCGGGCCGGCGAGAAGCACGTCACGGTCGACATCGACGGCGTCCGCACATCGCTGTTCGTCTGCTACGACCTGCGCTTCGCCGAGGCCTTCTGGGACCTGGCCCACGAGACCGACCTGTACCTGGTGCCCGCCAACTGGCCCGAGGCCCGGCGGGAGCACTGGCGCACGCTGCTTCGGGCGCGGGCCATCGAGAACCAGGCGTACGTGGTGGGCGTCAACCGGGTCGGCACCGACCCGAAGCTGTCCTACACGGGCGACAGCGTGGTCGTGGACCCGTTCGGCGAGGTGCTGGCCGAGGGCCAGCCGGGCGTCGAGCAGGTGCTGGTCGCCGAGGTCGACCCGGCACGGGTGGCGCAGGTGCGCGCCGACTACCCGTTCCTCCCCGACCGCCGCGGGTGACCACCCCCGAGGTCCTCGGCCGGGCCCGTTCGCTGGTCGAGCCGGCGCTGCGGGCGGCGGTCGAGTCGCTCCAGCCGCGGCTGCGCCCCTCGGCCACCTACCACTTCGGGTGGACGGAGGTCGACGGCTCGCCGTCCGACGTGGGGGCCGGCAAGGGCCTGCGTCCGGCGCTGGCGGTGCTGTCGGCCGAGGCGGTGGGCGCCCCCGCCGGGGTGGCGGTGCCGGGGGCGGTGGCGGTCGAACTGGTGCACAACTTCTCGCTGGTGCACGACGACATCATCGACGGCGACACCGAGCGCCGGCACCGGGCGACGGTGTGGGCGGCGTTCGGCACCGACGAGGCGATCATCTCGGGCGACGCCCTCCACAACCTGGCGTACCGGGTGCTGCTCGACGACCCGTCGCCCCAGCACCGGGAGGCGGCCGCCCGCCTGACCCGGGCCACGGCGGCGATGATCGCC
>LULY01000045.1_pt1 | contig 11747 bp, 12 predicted proteins | sample 730031 | NCBI WGS metagenome assembly LULY01 (sample SAMN03860277, study PRJNA289734) | marine metagenome | biome: seawater column; feature: ocean; material: water; isolation source: Red Sea water column Station 91 - depth 200m | place: Saudi Arabia: Red Sea | collected 2011-10-15 | depth 200 m
ATTTTGAACGGTATATGGAATACCATGTGAATTTGTTGAAATTACTGGTTTCTTAAACGCAAAAGATTCTAGCGGGACTAATGGTGATAATTCCCACTGTGATGGTAGAACTAAAAATTCACTTTCTCCATATGCAGATATTACATCATCTCTTGGTGGATTTTTTATAACTTTGATTTCCTCAGACAAATTTAGTTTTTTAATTAATTTTTCCATTTCAGCTTGATAACCAAAATCTACGCCCATTATCACAAGATGCATATCAGTAACTTTTAATTCATTTTTGATAATACTGAACGCATTGATCAAAGTTTCGATTCCTTTACTTTTTGAAAATCTACCTACAAAAAACTAACTAATTTTTTTAGATTGACACCATTACGAATAATTTCAATTCGTGATTTTTTGTTTAAACTTGAAAATATTTTTTGTTCATATTCATTAGCTACGCTAATTACGGATGCATCATTAATTATTTTTTTTATGAAAAAATCTTGAATTTTATACAAAGTTTTTAAAAAAAATCCAGATTCAGCCAAAAACGGATGTGTCGTTAAACCACCTTGATCTGATACAACTAAAGGTATGTTTAGTTTTTTAGAAACTCTCCAAGCAATAATAGATTGAAAACTTCTCAATCCTATTGTATGTATTATATCGGGTTTGTCATTTTCAATTTCTTTTGACATGGATGTATTAACAAAAAATAATTTTAATGAAAACCATACGTGTGTTCTATTAATCAAAAATTTTTCAAATTTCTCAATTCTTGGTAGTTTTTTATTAAATTTGTTCGGACCATTACTAAAATCTAAATCAGTTGTGTATATTGTTACATTATGACCCATTTCAGAAATTTCTTGTGCAAGATCTACCGCTAAAAACACAATCCCACCAAATTGTGTTGCAGGTAGGGAGGCAGGGCACACTAATGCAATTTTCATAAGCTTTTCGTTTTTGCATGCTTTTTAGAGGCTTCTACTAAATTTATTTAAATAATTTATTAAAGTAGAATTCTTCATTTGTTTAATGAGAAATTTTTTTGTATTCGCATTGTTGGGTTTTGTGTTATTGTCATTTTATATGGTAAATGATGTAAACGCAGATTCAAAACAAAATCCAGTTGTTTTAGATTCTGAATTTCAAATTGAAGAATTTATCTCTGGTTTGTTTGTTCCTGTAAATATGGAATTTATTGGGGATGATCTTTTGGTTTTAGAAAAAAACACTGGAATTGTCAGGCATATTAAAAATAATGCTTTGTTAGATGCGCCTGTTTTGGATGTAGAAGTTAGTAATTATGGTGAACAGGGATTGTTAGGAATTACTTCAGTTGAAAATGATGTTTATTTATTTTTTACAGAGGCATATCATGATGGAGGTCGTGCTCTTGAAAATAGAGTTTACAAATATTCATGGAATGGAAATGAATTAGTAGAGCCCATTCTTTTAAAAAGAATTCCTGGTTTTGAAAGAGAGTATGTAGGTGGTGAGTTAGTTAGTGATCTGGATGGCAAAGTGTATGCCGTTACTGGTGAGAATTATAAAATAGGTTTATTGCAAAACCATCTTGAAAATGAAAGTTATAGACATTTTAGTACCGCAGCATCAAAGGATGCAAAAGATCGTCTCACTATTTCTGATAGTTTCGATTACTTACTTTCTTGCGTTAATGTTTCCTTTCACCATTATACTACAAATCCATTTGGCTGGCAATCTGAGCAACCAGAACTTTCTGACAATCCACCGGAATTGAATTTATTTAACATTCTAGGAAATCTTGATTCATGCATAAGGCAGTTCACTTACGAGAATTTTTCTAATGGTCATTGGAAGGATACTAGTACAATTATTCAGATTGAACCTGAAGGTGATTATGCTGCAATTGGCATTCGTAATAGTTTTGGTCTTGCAGTTGATCCTCAGACAGGATATTTGTGGGATACTGAAAATGGACCTGATGTTTATGATGAGATAAATCTAGTTGAAAATAAATTCAACAGCGGCTGGGCTAAAATTCAAGGTCCTTCGAATGGAGAAACTCTTCCAGAAATTCCCGAGTATAAGAATTATCGTTACAGCGAACCTGAATTTAGTTGGGAATTACCGGTAGGGGTAACTGCAATTGAATTTCCTAATTCAATTGACTTCAAAAAATACAAAGATTTTCTGTTTGTTGCTGATGCAAATAATGGCGTAATTTACAAATTCAAACTTGATGATACAAGAACAAAATTCGTTTTTCAATCACCACATTTACAAGATAACATTCTTAACATTTCACAAAATTCTAAAGATGGTTCTTTAACGGAATCTATGGACGAAATTGTATTTGCGAAAAACCTTGGGCTTATTACTGATATGAAATTTGGGCCTGATGGTGCATTATATGTAATTTCTCTTATGGAAGGCAAAATCTATAAAATTTCTAGTTAGATTTGTTCATACATTTGTTAATAATTTCTGAATAAAGTATATCATCAGCATCTACTTTTGAATTTTTCACTTTTTTAAGAAATGTCTTAAAAAGAATCTTATCTGTGTTAAAGAATGATTTACTTTCTTTCATTTTTGATAAAAGATGTTTTGTCGCCTCCTTCTTACCATGATTTTTTAAATTTCCTGTAGAAAATTTTAGCAGATTAATTGCTCTGTATGTTGATACCAAGCTATAATCTACTTCTATTCCGATTAATTTTGAAATAATTTTAATTGTTTCAGAATGTTCTTTGAATTCATCTTCAATTTTCATTTGACCATGAAATCGTCCTTGTGTTAAATCCCATGTAATTTGTGGGTTAGGATTGAACAATATTCTATCACGTTTGCATGCTTCCTTATACGTGAAAATCTCATCTGCATTAATTGGCATATCCGTGAGAAATTTATTTTGATCATTCTTTATGTCATCTAATCTATAGATGATTGATTGGATTGGACCAAATGGTAATAATCCTCTATTCAAGCATTCCTTTGTAAAGCATTTTGATTTGCATTGAATAATTTCATCGGAAAAAGACTTTTTTACATATGAATCTTTAATTTCCTTTTTTAACAAAGATGAAAATCCAATAGAAATACTATCGTTTTTATCTAATATTTCTAGACATTCATGAATGTTATTGTGTTGATTTATTTCATCATTTGAAAAAAGGAAGATCAGAAATTCTCCTTTTGATTTTTCTATACAAACATTCCAATTTTGAATTCTACCAACGTTCTCTTTGTTCTGTAGAAATGTTAGGTTTGAAAACTCATTTTTTAATTCATTTACAATATTAAGTGAATTGTCAGTTGAACAATTATCTACTACTATTATCTCATACTCTTGAACTGGAATCGTAATATTTCGGCACGAGATGATCGCGCGTTTTAGATTTTTTCCACCATTATAATTTGGAATAGCAATTGTTAATCTAGTCATGTATTTCACACATTACCAAAAATTTCATTCAATCTTTGAATACCAACACTGTAAAATGTTATTTGTCTCTCAAAATTATCCTTATGAAGTGGCAACATGGAAATAAATAGCAATCCCTCAATCATTTTTATTTCATCTAGATCCCAATTTCTTTTGATATTTTTATCAAGTTCATCACAAATAATTTGATAATTTTTTGATTCAAACACATTAAAATTTATTTCATTTTTTTCATTATATTTTACTGAATATAGACCGTTTGTGATTGTATCAAAACAACCAACAACAGAATGTCTTATTTTTGCTATGTCATATTTGATATCTCCAGCAATTCCATTGCCCCATCTCCCTCTAGGATCAATCAATTTGAATATTTTTTTTTCTGAATCATAAAGTATATTTGAAAAATAAAGATCACCATGAATTAAACAATTGTCATCCTGACTGTACATTGTATTAATTTTTTTCTTAATCTCATCTTTAATTAATATCCAATTTTTTAACTTTTTTCCGTTAATAGAAATAAAATCTTGCTCAAAAATTTCTTTAAATATTTTATTATCTCTTATTAATTCATCAATTCTATCTACTGTCTTTTGAAAATATATTGAGTTGTATTCTTCTTTCGTTACGCTTTCATGGTATCTTCTGAATTTTTGAATAATATCAAATAAATCTTGAATAATTTCTTTCCAAAAATCAGATGGAAAATCACTGTACAGCCAAAGCTCAGATAATGTTGGATTTTTAATATACTCCAATTTTATGAATGGTTCATCTTCTGTAGTCGAATCTATAATATTTGGAACCAATTTTGAAATTTTCTCAGGAATCTCTTTGTACCAGTTGATCTCGTCGATCAATTTTTCTTTATTCTTGCTTGTTTTGATAACATTTTTTCCTAAATCATCAAACTGAAGAGAGTTGAAGTATCTTGTTTTAAGAACAAATTGTTTTGTAGAAAAATAATTTTCTAAATGACCTACATCATGCCATTTTTGTGCTAATTCTGTTTGAAATTCATTTTGCTCTTTAATTTTTTTTATTATTGAACTAATTTCCAGTTTTTCATCATCTGCAAATTTATCTAATACATTCTTTAGTAGATCTATATCATTAAAAAAATAGCATCCAACTAGTGCATGATACTTTTCATTTTTATGAAGTTCTTTTTTATCAAAAATCTCATCAATAATATTATCTTTCTTCGTAATTACACACCAATTTCTTGTTTCGCCAAATTCTTGTGATGTTAGAACACAGTTTTTACCATTATCTACTAATTCGATTAAATTATTATCAATCAGTGTATCACCTAATATTATCAACAATTTTTTTTCAAAACAAGACTTCATTGCTGTTTTTATAGAATTACCTGGTGGCTTCTCAAATTCTGTTGTAATGAATTCTAATTTACATCGGTTTTTGTATTGTTCAGAGACTATTTTTTCTAGAATCTCCTTTTTGTATCCAACGGTAATAGAAATTTTTTTTATACCATCATCAAGTAATTTATCGATGATTCTAAAAATTACCGGTTTTCCATTAATAGGTATTAACCCAGATGGAATTTTTCCAAAAATTTTCTCTAATTCATTATCGATTTTACCTGCACTTAAAATAAGCACTCTAACATTTTCAGCATCCAAATGTTTCACTTCGTCTCAAATTTCTTTATGTCCTCAGGAGTGCCAAATGGAATAAATTCTTCCGCAATATCTATCTCAAATTTCTTTCCAGATTTGAGAAGAATATTATATATTTCAGAAACAAAGAATTCATCTTTTACTCTTCTATCATTTTTTATCATTGTTTCAGCAGCTTCAACGAATTGTCTTACATTACTAAAAACATACAAACCTGTAGATGCTAAACTTGAAATTTTTTCTTTTTCTCTAACTCTTTTAACAAGTCCTTTCTCATTTATTTCCACAAAACTTAGATTTTCATCGTCTGATGTGAAACATCCTAACAATCCGTCAATATTTTGATTTTTTAAAGTCAGAATTTTTGATTTTAGACGAGTTGAAATAAAGTGTGTATCTATATTGTATATTATTAATGGATTTTCAGAATCCATCAACTGTTTTGCGCGTAATACTGTTTCTACTTGGCCCCTTGTAGTTTTTTCAAGATAGACTAATTCATAATTAATTTTAGGATATTTCTCTTTCATAATATTTTTTATAAATTTACTTACGTTGAATTCTTTTTCATGTTCTTCTAAACAAACAAAAATTATTTTTCTAGAAATTTCTACCGGTAAACTATCTAATGACCATTCAAACAAAGTTTTATTTTGAACTTCAATCATAAATTTTGGTTTTGATATACCTACATCCTTGAATCTTTTTCCATGTCCTGCCATTGGTATTACTATATAGGGTTGCAACGATTCAATTTTTTTATCTAGTTTATCCTTAGTTGAAAATTCAATTCCTAAATCATCAATGTATATGTCTGCATATGGTTTTCCAAATATTAATTCGTCATAAGGCACTTTCCATTTTTCTAGCCAATCTTCCGTGATTTTTCCTATTTTTTCAATAACTTTTGATACGTCACCATCACATGTTCTCATATGTCTACCAGTATGAATAATCAAATAATGCCCATCTTCCTTCAAATCCCTCATTTTTTCAATTACGTCATTTTTTGGAATTACATCCGCATACGATTCTGAAGGCTTTTTTAATTCACATATTACTCCATCTAAATCAAATACTATTCTCATTTTATCACTATAATCAAAAATTACTTGATAAGAAAAACGTTTAGTATAATTTATCAGATTTATTATGGATAAATTTCTCGAATGACGTGAACTGGAATTTTTCTAACAAATCTTCCATTTTGTTATAAGCTTTACCAATGTTATGAAATGTGATGAAATGATCTTTCTTAGACAGTTTCATCTTAGGCATGAATTCAGGCGTTAATTCCCACGAATGAATATAAAAAACTCCAGGCAGATTTTCTTTTTCGTAAGATTTTATGGCATTTTCAATTATGCGTGAGGGCAAAGTCCTCAAGTAAAACCCTCCAGCGGCAGGTATTTTTTTCCCTAAGAATTTTGTTACCATCATGGGAAATTCAATAATTTTTCCATCGTTAGAATTTCCTTCTAAAAATTTACTTGAAATTTTATACGGTTTTTTTTCAGCATTCGGGATTCCATATAAGCTTGTTTTTGCTGGAACAACACTGCTGTCATACACATAATTATTTTCTTCTAAAACATCAATTAACCACGAACTAGTAGTATTTAGCGAAAAACTTGGAGCACGGAATCCTTTTGATTTTCCATCAGTTAATTCATCAAACTTTTTTATTTCTTCACCAAACTTTTCTTTAAAATTAGGCGAATCAATTCTTGTATGTTTCATTGTATGAAATCCAACCTCGTGCCCGTTATCTAAAATAAGATCCAACAACTCTGGTTTGAATTCTAACAGTTCTCCAACAACAAAGAATGTTGCTCTTGTATCTTTTTTTCTTAATAGATCTAATATCTTGTCTATACCATGAATAACTTTTGGCTGATCATCTTTTTTAGAAATATATTTTTGAATTAATTCTGGGTGGAACCAATCTTCAAAATCTATTCCTAAAATGTTCATAGAAATTCTTTAATGATTAATTTTTTTAACAACTCTTGCGGGATTTCCAACCGCAATACAATAATCTGGGATATCTTGTGTCACAACACTCCTTGGTGAAATAATTGAATTTTCTCCAATAGTAACACCTGCAATAATTATCGCGCCAGGATTAATTACTACCCCTGATTTAATAACTACTTTAGATACTTTTCTAGGATAATCGCCTTGTTTCAAAAATAAATTTGCTGATGGGTTGTTATGAGCAAAAATCATTGAGTGTGAACCCAACGTTACATTATTTCCTATCTCAATCATTTTTGGATAGATTAAATCAATCAGTACGTATGGGTTCATATGACAATTTTTTCCAATTTTAACTCCTCTAGATCTCTGCATTTTAACAGAAAAATTTGATAATGGTGAAGAATATGCTAAAGAATGCAAAATCCAACTTCGTAAAAATTTTGTCTTCATTTTCAATCTTCCAAAACTACCTGAATAACCATAGTAATCCATCACTTCTTTTTCATTAATTGGAAAAGTATCCTTTTCATCATCCATGTTAATCATTATTTTAGCCTATTTTGAAAATCTAAAGCTTACTGATAAAAAATAGTATAATTAATACACAATATTTATTGTTGAATTAGCCTTTTTCACATAGAAGATTGGAAAAAACACTATCGGAATATATGACATTATCAAAGAATCTTGATGATCTGAAATTTGATAAAAAATTAAAAGTTGCAATACTTCCTAGTTTCACTTTAAATGGGTTAGATGAAACATTTCATGTTAAATGCTCAGAGATTGGAATTAGGTATCAATCATACGTTGCAGGCTATAATCAATACAATCAAGAGATTTTAGATCCAAAATCCAAACTTTACTCATTTTCACCGGATATTACATTTCTAATTATTGATATTCGTACATTATTGAATAAAATATTTCACCATCCATATTCTATTTCTTCATCAGAGCGTCAAAAAATCGTAAAAGAAAAAATTAGTGAATTGCGAAACTTGATTCTACAATTTAAAAAAAATTGTGGTTCTAAACTGATTATATCTAATTTTTCTTTGCCATCATATTCTCCAAGTGGTCTGATTGAAACTAAATCTGAATTTGGGTTTCATGATATGATTAGTGAAATAAATCAAGAACTTTCTAAAATTGCAAAGGATGAATCTTCTGTCTATGTTTATAATTTTAATCAATTTGTTTCTAAATTTGGTGAAAAGAATATTTTTGATTACAGACAGTTTTTCATAGGAGATATCAAAATCGCATTTGATTATATTCCATATTTAGCTAATGACTTGATGGGTTATGTCAAGCCCATGTTGGGTCTTAATAAAAAATGCATAGTTCTTGATTTAGATAATACATTATGGGGTGGCATTGTTGGTGAGGATGAATTTGATGGAATTGAACTTGGACAATCATCAAATGGTAAAGCATTTGTTGAATTTCAAAAACATCTTTTGTCTCTTTGGCAGCAAGGAATTATTCTAGCAATAAACAGCAAAAATAATTTCGAAGACGCAATTAAGGTTATCAGGGAACATCCAGACATGGTTTTAAAAGAAGAACATTTTGCAAGCTTGCAGATTAATTGGAATGATAAAGCACAAAATCTTAAAGCAATTTCTGAAGAACTAAACATTGGACTTGGCAGTATTGTATATTTTGACGATGATCCAGTTAATCAAGAGAGAATTAAACAGGAAATACCTGAAGTTTTAACTGTAAAATTACCAGAGGATCCATCTCAATATACAGACATCCTAATGAGTTTAAATGATTTTAACGTCTTACAGAAAACTGATGAGGATCTAAAAAGAGGTAAAATGTATTCTCAACAAAGGCAAAGATCAGAACTAGAACAATCTACAAAGAGTATTGATGATTTCTTAAAACAGCTAAATATCAAAGTCAAAATAAAAAAAGCAGACAAATTTACTATACCAAGAATTTCGCAACTAACCCTAAAAACTAATCAGTTTAACCTCACAACAAAGCGATATCAGGAAGAGGACATTCTCAAATTTTCAAGTGATAATAATATGATAGTAGGATGTGCGCAAATCGAAGATAAATTTGGAGATAGTGGAATTACAAATGCCTTCATAATTGAAAAAAATGATAAAGAATGGAAAATTGATACATTTCTGCTCAGCTGCAGAGTAATTGGTAGAGGTATTGAAGATGCTATAATTTCTTATATTTTAAACGAGGCCAAGAATCAAGGCGTAGAAAAGATCAGGGCAGATTTTATTCCAACTAAAAAAAATAGCCCTGCTGAAGCATTCTTACCAAATTGTGGATTCAAAAAAGAAAACGGATATTGGATATATGACCTAAAGGACTCAATAAAAACTCCCGATCATTTACTATTGGAAGTAGAATGATGTCCAAAAAACTTTATGATATTATTTCGAAAGTATTTTCCGTCCAAATATCAGAAATAAATGATGAATCCAGTCCAGAAACAATTGAATCTTGGGATTCATTTAATGGATTAATTTTAGTTGATGAACTTGAAAGTAATTTCAATATTAAATTCTCAGTATCAGAAATAATTGATGTGAAAAATGTGAAAGACATTAAAAGACATCTAAACAATCATGGAGTTGATTTGGATGAGTGAAAAACCATCAGAATATTCTTTTGATGAAATTGAACTAGGCATGCAAAAAAGCTTCAAAGTTGATATCTCAAAAAATATGTTGGATGTATTTGGACGTGATACAGGAGATTATAACCCACTACATATGAGCGAAGAATATGCTTCTTCGACTTCTTTTAAAAAGAGAGTTTGTAGTGGGATGTTTTTGTCCTCATTTTTCTCTAGACTAGTTGGTATGTATTTGCCAGGTAAACATGCGCTTCACATATCTCAATCCTTGAATTTTGTCAATCCATGCTTTATCGGCGAAACGATCACTGTTGAGGGTAAAGTTATTGACAAAAGTCCTGCCACTAAAATTATCAAATTAGAAACTACAATTACTAACGAGTCAGGTAAGAGAATTATTGATGGAAAGGCACAAGTAATTGTTAGAGATGATTGAAAATTTAGGAATAGGAATCGATATTATTGAAGTATCACGCTTTAGAAGAAAAAAGTATGAAGAAAACAGGAATTTCTATAAAAAAATCTTTGTTAAATCAGAAATCAATTACTGCCTAAAATTTAAAAATTCAGCCGAGCGATTTGCAGGAAAATTTGCAATTAAGGAGGCAGTGATAAAATCAATATCAGAAAAAATCGGATTTCTTGATATAGAAACTGTCCATGTGGGAAGAAAACCAAGAATTAGGCTCAAAAATTCGTTAGAAAAAAAATATAATTTTATTGTATCAGTTTCACATGAAAAAGAATTTGCAATTGGGATTGTTATTGCAGAAAAAATATGATGGGAAAATTACTTTAAGACAAGATAGATTTTTTAGCTTTTTTACTCAATCGTGATAAAATAGAATTAAAGCGTCTATTCACAGAACCTTCTGTGACGTCTACAGGAACGAATATCTCATCAGGAAATTTCTTAACCAATTCTTCATCAGGCACAATTTTCTTACTTTCAAGTTCTTGGTATTTTTTTTCTATTGATTTTTTGTTTCGTAATATATCAAGATCTGCCTTTATTTTTGCGCCCACAAATCCCTTTGATAAATAAAAAAACCAAACAAAAAAATCAACTAGCAATAACGACGGTAACATTTTTGCATATGTTTTTTTAGAATAGTGAGTTAGAAGACAGTATTTTCTATTTCTTTCTAACCAATAGAATTTTTTAGCACTCCATTTTAGCGCATAACTTTCTGCATGATAAATTATAGAATTAGGAACATAGAATGAATCAATACCAAGTTGAGCAGCTCTCCATCCCAAATCCAAATCATCATGATACAAAAATAGAAAGGAGTCTAACAATCCTATTTTATCTAAAACTTTTTTTGAAGTAAAAAGACATGTACCCGAAGCATAGCCTATTTTTTCAACATCTGTTTCCACAAGATTATCATTTTTGCCCTTATCTTTTGCAAATCCAAAACCGAAAATATGCAACATATTACCAGTGCTTTGCAAAATTTCTGTTTTGTCTAATGAAAGAATTTTTGGCTGGTATAATCCCTCTCCAAATTTATTATATGCAGAAGTTAACTCTTCAATCCAATTAGATTCTACAATTGTATCAGGATTAAGAATTATAATATAATCTCCTTTCGCCTCTCTGATCCCAATATTATTTCCTTCACAGTATCCAAAATTTTCATTATTTTGAATCAATTTTATATCTGGATATTTTTCTTTGCATGTTTCCTGACTTTTATCAGTTGAAATATTATCAACCACAATGATCTCCAAGTTTTTGTATGTTGATTTTTTGACAGACTCTATACAATTTAGTAATAACTTTCTTGCATTATAGTTCAAGACTATGATGCTAACTAACGGATTTTCACTCATATTTCAAATATTTTTCGCTTGGATATTTACTCTTACTAATCAAAAATTCTTCTTACAAAGTAATTTTTGTCCCTTCTCCAAGCAAGAAAACTTTCTTAGTTTTATCTTTATTATTACCATGTAGATGGCAATTTGCTGAAATTATACTATCTTTGATGTTTAAGCTACCATCTATTTTACAACCAGACATTATTATGGAATTTTCTATAACAACATCAGATGATATTATTGTATTATCACC